>OMLO01002849.1_pt1 | contig 14150 bp, 9 predicted proteins | sample 1674811 | NCBI WGS metagenome assembly OMLO01 (sample SAMN06265003, study PRJEB25207) | coral metagenome | isolation source: Coral host | place: Mexico:La Bocana,Puerto Morelos, Mexico | collected 2008-11-13
CACTCGGCCATTTTTGAATCGAGCAATGGCGGACAGCCGAAGCCGAAAAACAACGTTAAAATAATCGGACCTCCCGCCCGAATATTGGAATAAAACTCGGCATGGTAAGTTTTCGTCGCTTATTGATTCCAAAAATGAAAAGAAAAGGAAATGGAAAATTTTGATCATAGTACCACTTTAAATGTTAAAATTTTAAGAGAGCTGCGTGGTGCCACATGCTGCTCCCATGAACTTTGTAGTACGGAAAATGAACAGCTGCAGTGAGTTGTTTCGTTCAATCTGTTGAGCCTAAGACATGTAATTTATTTCCAAACTGCTAATGGACAATATGTAATTTACAAAAAGCTATGTCTGTTGTTGAATCTCTCTAATAAGACTCTTCTCTTATAACTTATAAGGACACAAGGGTGCCAGTGGTAGTGGAGTTTATTGCTTCATCCGAGAATTGATTGTGGAAGGGAAAGATGCAAGATTTGTGAACAAGAAGGGACGCTATGTAATCAACTGGTCTAGAGCTCTCAAGTGTTATCACAACTACAAGTCAAAGAGAAACCCTCAATACAAAAGCAAAAATATCAACAGAAGAAAGGCCAGTAACGGTTTGAGGGCAGCCCTTCTTAATTTCTATAAAAAAGAAGGAGCTAAAGAGTACAAAGACTGCAAAAAAGTCAACGAAAAAGATGAAGTTGTTGAAAGGCAGTTTCAGATGCCACCCAGGGTGTTTGAATCACTGTTTGGCTCCAATGTACATCTTTCTGATGATAGCAGTGAGCATGAAACAAGCAGTATTGCCTCAGAGGTATTTTGAACCAACATTTTATAACATATTGAATCTGTAAAAAATATATCTGAAATTCAAAACTAAGTTCTGTAGTGATTTAATTGACGCTTCCATTAATTATAAAAATAGCACAAGTACAAAAAATTACAGTCGAACCTCTCCTTACGGACACCTCTCTAATACAGACACCTCTCTAATATGGACACCTCTCTAATACGGACACCTCTCTAATACAGACACCTCTCTAATACGGACACCTCTCTAATATGTACAGTTCACTTGGTCACGGGAAAATGCTCATACATTCTTTGTAAAAATACTAGGCTCTATAATATGGACAACGGGCGTGAAACCTCGATCGCGGAGAGAAAATTCATACAAGCTTAACCTCTTTATTAGGGACAGTTCTTATTCAACACAACTTCCTGTCAAGTTCTCATTACATATCAATTGTCTCATTGTTCATAGGATAACAGTATCATTTGTTTTCCTGAATCTGTAAAAATTATATATTGACATGCCATTGCCATTTATCATCAAGATTTCTTATTCTTTGAAGACTCTCCAGTTGTTGCTTTCCTTTTTCTACCACTTTTCTTCTTGACATTTTCACTTGAAAGACTATCTTTATGGACAGCTAGGTTTTCTGTAAGATCCAAGTACTTCTCCAAACGCTCAGTGGTTTTGTGCGGTCCAGTGAAAATATTCACATGGAATCTCCATGCCTAATCCTCCGCCCTGATTAATTAGTGTTTGCTACACTTGTTACTGTTCTATCATTTTACTGTTCGGAAACTGTATTATAGTTTGCCATATGTTTTTGGAATTGTACAGCTTTTATTGTAATGATTTGTATTTATTTGTCCATTAAACAATTTAAGTGCACCTCAAAGACTTGTTTGGGTCAGTTTTGACACCATCAATGGAGCCTTTAAAGTGACGTAATATTCATGACCTCTATACAACGGACACCTCTCTAATACAGACACTGTGCTCTGTCCCTTCGGTGTCCGTATTAGAGAGGTTCAACTGTAACAATAACAAAGAAGTTCTAAGAAAATGACTCTCACTGTAAATGTACATGTACAGTCTACATACACCTGATTGAAAGACAGAAAGAGCATGTGCATGATCATAAAAGATTGTTTCCTCGTGGCATTTAGTCGCAGGTTAGCTGCCTAAAGTGGTGATGTAGAAAAACTTGGAAACTGCCCATGTCTTACTGAAGGTAGCTACTTTAGTAAACAAAAGAAATGTGAATGCTAAGTTCTTCAAGATATGCCCAAGTTTGCCAACAACAGCATACAGTCTTTATTTCTCAGGAGTAGTTAGTGTCCAGGCCTGTTTTAATGCATGTCTGTATTTAGTATTATGGTTATATCAACTAAGTTGAAAATGTAAATTGGCCACCGTAACAAGTTATAAAGCTGACGTTTCGAGCGTTAGCTCTTCGTCAGAGCGATATAACCAAATTACCTTGTTACCCCCACCGACGCAGCACCACAGTTTCTTTAGAAACTTTCACTCTTTATGTATTAGTATTAGTTTGCAAGTTTCTCAGAAAACCACTATATTGTATTGTTTATGGTTTATACCTTCTTCATGAAAACATTTATTCAATTATGTGAATACCACCAGCAATTATTTACTAGGTACAGCTGTTTGTAACTTTTTGAACCAAATGGAATATTAGCATTTTAATGTTCCTGACAGAGACACCTCAGAAAAGTTTTGCATGCATATGTTACCGGTCAAAATTAAATTCAGGTCAAAATTATTTTAACCTTAGTAGTTTGATTCTCAATATCCTTTGTCTTCTAACCCTAATTATTCATAATCAATGAATAAGTAGGGTTAAGAGACAAAGAAATTTAATTTTGACCTGTAACACATACGTAAAATAACTTGTTGATTTGTAGTATACATTGTTTATAGCAAACTATTTCATGCATTCATATATTTTTTTTATTCCATAGGCTGATGAAAAACCTTTAGCCACTCCCAGCTCAAGTGATACTGGATTTGATGATGCTATGGATATTTGTGATGGTAAGAATTCCAACACCTGATATCACCTTGTACAATAATTATTGAAGCCCATCCTGGGTAGGGTGGGTGGGAGAGCTGTTGAAATACTCCCAGTCACTTTATGCTAAGGAAACTAAAGATGAGAGCTGGTCTGATAGGTCACTATGATTCTTATATAAACAAAAGGTCATTAATTTGGGGTTATCAAATTTGGCTATGTGGACAATGTCCAGTTTGCTATTAGTCACAATACAGCCTTTCTTGGAAACTTCTCTTTTCTGCAGAGGCACATATTAATTGGTGGCGCATTGTATCTGTGTTGGGCTGAAGTTATATTGTAGAGCTTTTTTTATAAACAAAGTAAAGCGGCGGGGAGCAGGGCTGTGGCCTTGGCACAATTCCTGCCTGGTGCTTATGTGGGTTGAGTTTGTAGTTGGTTTTCTCTGGGTTCTCTGGTTTTCCTCCCTCCACAAAAACCAACATCTCCAAATTCCAATTGTTAGCAGTTATCAGATTAGACTGAAATGGGCTTTTGGTCGACCCCTACAAACCATTTTTGGTCAGCAGCAAACAGTTTTGCATAATTACGAGACAAAACTTGCTGGAGATTATACATGAAGAGGTCAGTCTGTTTACAATATCTTATTAATGAATTGTCCAGGTATTTACATGTAAACCTTTTCTGAACAATTTATTCAACATAGATGCAGAACCAAGCAGTGACGGTTTGCCAACTGGTGATCTGCTTTGCAGCAATGTGAAAACTGAAGAAGACCAAGTCAATCCTTCAGACATCACTCCCCCTTGTCAGGTATAGAATGTTAGAAAATTTACACTTTTTTTTGGTAAACGTTAATCTCTGGATTTTAGGATCTTGTACTGTGTCATTAATTCTTTGTTCACTCAAGAAATGATGAAGACTTGCCAACCTGAATTGGATACATCTTGCGTCTGTGTGTATGACTTATAGTGACTTGCTGATAAAAGTTTAACTCCAGTCTTAGACAATTTGTGTGGAGGCGCAGTGGCCTGATGGTTAGTGCGCTCATCCCCAGAGCGAACGGTCTGGGTTCGAGCCCTGGCTGGGGACACTGTGTTGTGTTCTTGGGCAAGACACTTAACTCTCACAGTGCCTCTCTCCACACAGGAGTATAAATGGGTACCGGCAAATTGTTGGGAAAACCTAACAAATTGTGGGGGAACGACCTGTGATGGACTAGCGTCCCATCCTGGGGGAGTAGAAATACTCCTAGCCGCTTCATGCTACAAAAACCGGGGATAAGCTCCGGCACTATGAGCCAGTTGGCTCTAAGGCTTCGTTTTTTTTTTACACAATTTGTGGTACTGAATGTTCATAATGATACAGTGGAATCAATTTCTCGAACCCTCACTTTTTTTAACCTCTCGATAACTCAAAACCAAAAGTCATGTCCCTGTCATAAGTAGAACACTAATTTTTCCCGTGATCTCTCAAACCAATTATTGTTCCCCTTGGAGGTTCAAAAAATCAGTTTCCACTGTATCATTTAATGTAGGGATGTTTTGTTAAAAGTGCAAGTTGATCTGGAATGTCTTCCAAAAGGATTGCAAGGAATTATTTATCCCTCAGAGAGGGATGCCAGCTGCTGGTCTGTTAATCAGCTCAATGTTTCCATTACTTGTTCAGTAAGATCTGACTCAATATGTGTTCTTTTTATATATATTTTCAGATGTTTGGGATTGATCTCTCTCAAGAGGATCTGGATTCAGCATTAGAGGAAATTTGCTCTAGTTCAGATAATGATGTTGACCTGCTAGGAGGTAATAGTAGTGGCCAGTTTTTGTATATTGTATAATACACAGTGTAAAAGTTTGTGATATTTTTTTTAGTTTTAGTCATGTTTAATGCTATCAATAAGTTACAATAATTTCTGTTGTATGGTTGCAGTGGTGCGAGACATTTGTCCTTCATCAGGCTCGGTGAAGGTAATTATACACTGACTAGAGTTATTTTAACATCTGTACCTGTCTGTCTGGAAGGCTTAATACCAGGTTCCATAGTATTGGGGGATTCCAATAAGGCTAAAAACATGAAATGACAAATTAATGAGCTCAAATATATCTATTATTGTTGATCCCTTTCCAGAAACGAATAAGTACAGTTTCCTGTAATCACTACCTCATTAATAATAGTTAATAATATTTCAACTTTCTCTGGTATGACATGCATACTATAGTATAAATTTGCCAGTACCCATATCTGTACATTTACATGAATACCTACATGTAAAGGAGCAGTGAGGGTAAATAAAAGCATCCTGCCGAAGAATGCACCACAGAACATGTTGCAGTAACCCTGACTTATTCTCAAACAAGGTCTGTCAGATCGGGGACTTGAGCATGCTAACCATTATTTTGTCTATTCACAACATGAGATGCACAGTGGCCTAATTATCATTAATGAACTACCAAGACCACAGATTAAATACAATCATGTAGTTTGAGGTCAAGCCATTGGGGTTATCATGTTGTGTTCTTCGGCAAGAAACGTTTAGTCTGTGGTGAAGTTAATATGGGCAACCCTTTAGTAGACTGGCATCCATCCAATGAGGAGTGGAAAAACTCATACTAGTTGATTTATCCCAGCCAAGGGAACTCTGAGATACTCATATTTAGTGCGATTGGTCACTAGGCTTGAATGCAGACGTTACCCATTCTTACATGTAAATACTTTCTTTGAATAGGGTGGACTGCAGTTCTACATAAGTTTAACTGAAGAGTTGTCTGAAGATGACAACTCCTGCATTGCCCGCTTTGATGGTATAGGTGATGTCAGTTTGGAGAGGTTAAACTGCTATACCCTTGCTGGGATTATTCCTGGTAGGTTTATTAATACATGTAGGTTCATGTATGCATCTTGATTACAAGTAATCTTTGTTGCCCTGTATATAATGTGCAAGTAATAAGAGCAAGTACCATATTTACCCGTGTATAATGTGCGCCCATGTATAATACGCACCCTAATTTTTAACCATATTTAGAAAAAAAAATCACAAACAAAACCAAAGGTTTATATTTATTGAATTAACTACAACTGGAAAATAAGTAGTGAATTTACAATAACATCTAGAATCATTTGCTAAGGTACAACAGTTCTTGATCTATTAATTAAACTTATTTACAAATGACCTAAACATGTGGTCAAAAACTACCAAACTACAAATGCACTCGGTAATTACCCCATAATTTTCATGATTTCGATTCTATTTACCAGAAATGAAACTAATTATAACTGCAATAGTTCGAAGTTCTAAACCAATCATAAATTCAAAAGTTTGTTATGAAACCAGCAAATATTTGTACCAGTACTCACAGCACTAACACAAGCGTTTCAAGTTTGGTGTCTTTCAAACGACGAAACCTTCGAAATCTGACTCGGAGTCAGATTGAAATAGCTCCCTGATGAAGGAATCGTCAAGTTCTTTGGTGTCCTCAGGTGCAGTATAAACCATATCATCCTCTGTTCCATCCAAATTATTTGTGATGTCACATTTCAAGAAAGAGGCAGTGACCATTTCAGGTGGAATGGCATTCCACACTTCGGAAATCCAAGAGCAGATCAGTTCTTCCGAGGGCTTCTTCTGTCGTCCTGTTGCAGTAAACTCATGTATACTATCTGCCATGCACTGCATCCACTTCTTCCTAACCCCATCTTTGAATGGCTTGTTTAAAGATACGTCAAGCGGTTGAAGAATTGAAGTTAATCCACCAGGAATTACGGCAAGGTCGGTGTTTTCATGTTTGAACGACGATTTCACGCTGTTGGTCACGTGGGCTTCAAATGCGTCAAAAACAAGCAGGCTTCTCCTTCTCCCCAGGCCACCTATACGAGCACGCCATACTTTCTCGATCCAAATTTTCATTTGATCCGAGTCCATCCATCCTTTCTCCTGGGCAGAGACAACAGCACCGTTCTGGTTATTGATCTTTGGTACAGTCTTTCGCTTAAAGATGACCATCGGCTTTAGTTTGGAACCATCTCCACAGTGAGCCAACATGACTGTTACTCTGTTCTTCTCATTCCCCGTGGTGCAGATTTTCACAATTTTCTCGCCTGTTTGGTTGATTGTTCGGTTTAGTGGCATATCGAATTTAAGCAGCGTTTCATCCATGTTCGCGATGAGGTGCAGTGGATAGTTGTGTTCCTTACGGTGATTAAAGATGAACCGATGAAATCTGATGATTTTTTCCTCATAATCGTCAGGGAGTCGTTGTGCTAAAGTAGTTTTCTGTCGAAGAGACAGACCGTTTCTCTTCAGGAAGCGTTGACACCAGTGATTTCCGGCCTTGAAGTGTCCCTCAGGGATGTTGTATTTCTCGTCCTTGGCAAGTGCAAGGGCTTTCAGTCACACAAGGGATGGAAGAATAGCAAGACCGTTGTTTCACTTCTCGGTAATCCATGCCAAGAGATCAACCTCCAACTCCGGCCACACAGGTTTTTTTCCACAGTTCGCACGCTTCAATCGAAGCATCTTATGCAAGTTTTCTTCACTTCTTCACCAAAGCCTAATGTTGCTCACGATTGCCATTCTGCTCGGCAAACTGGATTATTCTCAACTTTTCACATACAATGTAGCTTTGACGTTTAGTCGCGGTAAGTTTCGTTGCCATGTTGACGTTCTGATCGCAGAGATACAGGTGACTATTTGTTTGTCAGCTGGTTTAAATACCTAGCTTTAATTTATTCAAGGATCGAAATTGCACACTCTTTATTGGTAGGGTGCCTTATTAAAGGTATTGAAAACCAATTGATGTGAAGCTTTTGTTTATGGTATGCTAATCAGAATTTGGTAAACAATGGGATCCGTGTGTAAAATATGCACCGCAAATTTGAAGGATAATTTCACAAAAAAAAAGTGCGCCTTATACACGGGTAAATACGGTATGCTAGCAGCCAATGCAATAGCTAGTATTTATTGGTAATTTCAATTACAGCTTTTTTCATGTATAACAGTTTTCAGGTTTCATAACAAATTAAAACTTTCATAACCAAAAACAAATTGTTTATTAAAACTTATTTTATTTGTACCCTTTAGTCTCGTGGGAGGCGCGGTGGCCTCATGGTTAGTGAGCTTGACTCCGGATCAAGTGGTCCGGGTTCGATCCCTGGCCGGGGACATTGTGTTGTGTTATTGGGCAAGACACTTAACTCTCACAGTGCCTCTCTCCACCCAGGTGTATAAATGGGTACCGGCAAATTTAATGCTGGGGGTAACCCTGCGATGGACTAGCATCCCATTCGGGGGGGAGTAGCAATATTCCTAGTCGCTTAATGCTACAGAAACGGGGATAAGCTCCGGCCTGATGGGCCACTTAGGCTCGTATGCAGACTTTACCTTAGGGGCTTGTTATTCAAAAACGGCACGATGAGATTATTTATACATTATCAAATTAGCAGGCTCTGAACCCCTAGTCTTAGAAAGTGAAGGAAAATGTTTTGAGCTACAGTTGGGCTCGATAAAGCACTTGATGCTACAGATGTCTTCTCTTGTATAGTGGAGTGTTAATTTTATAATAACGTGATTAATTAGAGCTCTGTCCTGAACAGGTCGGGAATACTTCAGTTGACGGCATTCTTGAGCTAAAATGAAATGGAATACTAATACGCTTTCAATGTATCTTTTCCGTGTCAGTCTTCACTGTTAGCAAAAAGAGCTCGCGTTAATTTTTGATCGTTTGTGATATGTTTGACGCAGTGCAAGAGCCAGCAATAGGACTACTAAGTAATATGATATTTTCCTATCTTTTATGTCTATAGACGAAAACAATCACTGTCCTAAGACGAAAACAATCACTGTCCCACGACGAGGTCCTCGTAGATGTCCAAATCCCCCAAACTGTGTCTGTCTCATCATAAACACAAACTTCCTCAATTACTGCAAAGTATTCGAGGCGTCCTTGCAAAATACATTGCAACAGGTATGTCTCAGTGACCATGGTGAGAGCGCTAGTCTTTCTCGAATGTTCTTCGATTTTACTCTTCCATGGAAACCAACATCTTCAAGTCAGCTGAGGCTGAGTTGGCTTCTTTCCTAAATATTAAAATTAAGTTATCTATTTATTGAATTTATTTTCATAGTTACTTTACAAAATTAGTCATTGCTACACATATCTTTTCTTCATTCTTCCTGACTGCAGACACTTTCACAAATAACGGAACCCTTTGAGCCTGATTTGAACAACACTCCTAAGAAAGTTGTTTTATTTAGCCTAGTTCAAAATGGCTTAGCATTTAAGGTCATTCCAATGAAATAGAACCTGCACTGAGATTTTTGTCAAACTTTGCCTATTGATTGTTTATATTATAGGAACTTAAATTTTGAAATAAAAATCAAGGGTCCCCATGTTTGTTTAGGGGCAACAGCACCCTGTTTTTACTCTGTGAATCCTTATAATAGCACTACGATTATAGTCACGATTACTTGCTAAATTCACGTTAACGTTTCCCTCGATTGCTTCTTGTTCTACCCTGAGAATTGGGGCATACTTATTTTACATAGATAAATTTATTATTCAATTCAAAACAACAGAAAAAAATTATAGGTTACCGCGCTCGTTTTCGAATAAATGACGATTTACTTCTATGCCGGAGTCCAACCGTAAAGAAAAAGCCGCCATTTTCTAATACGCGCGCGCTGAGTTACGTGCGAAATTGTGCGCAGTAGGGAATGAGCAGTGCAATACTGGGGAATGACCTCAAGGAGCACTTAAAATGATCGATGAAAATTGAACAGCGGTAGCCATAGAAAACGTGACATTAAGCTACGAGAATATTATTAAATGGCTCAGAATCTTCCTGAAACAAGTGTGTCTTCCTTTCCCTCTTTAGCGAACCCTCATTCAGTAACCTAAAATGTCTTCATAACTTCATAACTCCATTCGCTGTTAAATACGCAACCACCATCATATCTCGAGTAATCAGCTAAGTACACCGCAAGCAGACTATAAAATATATTTAATTAGACGTTGTGTCAACTACGTCAGTCAATAATACTAGTGGAACAAAGAGGCTTACTAGGCTAGTTAAAAGTCAGTAGCCAAAAAACATAGTTTAGTTTTGAATGATACAATGAGTAGAGGATTCACAATTAGAACTGCAAGCTTTTGAACTGAACCTCGAGTAAACACTGATCTTAATAACGCCAGGCGTTTTTAATCACCCAGGAGTGATTATCGAAAATCACCTTCTATAAACCCTTTACATATATTCATAAATGACTGCTTGCGACCGGCTGTAATCTTTTGTTAAGAATGGTTTCGAAAGTAGTTGTAACGTCTCATAACTAGGACCTGAAAACGGATTAATTTGAGAAGGGAGAGTTTTTTGGGGAGGGTAACTGATGTTAGTTAATTCTGGGTCGATTAAATATGGGACATTCAGTATATAAAAAAATAAAATAAAAATAAACAAATCTGGGGGCTTATGGCATCGCAATTTGTAGCTGTTTCAGTATATGGAAACTCACCTTGTTTGACTACTTTAGAGAAACATTAAAAACAAATTGATTATTTCCTAACAAGAAGAGATCAGAGAGCATCAACATTTAGAGCTGTAAATTCCCTTTGTCAGTGAGTGACTGTTAGCAGTTTAATTGAAACATTTGCGCAGATACCAATTTGTACAGCGGTAAAATTTCCTGCAATTCCTGCACAATCTTTTTTTTTTAAGGACTTTGATGAAAGGTTAAAAAAAGGTTTCAGAAACAAGCACAGCATTTTGTTATAAACACGCAGCAGTTACGTTTTGCCGGCGCCATACAAGATCTTTGCGCTATACAAGATCTTTGAGCTATACAAGATCTTTGCGCTATACAAGATCTTTCCGTTATACAAGATCTTTGCGCTATACAAGATCTTTGTGCCATACAAGATTTTTGCGCTAAACAAGATCTTTGCGCTATACAAGATCTTTGAGCTATACAAGCTCTTTGAGCTATACAAGATCTTTCCGTTATACAAGATCTTTGCACTATACAAGATCTTTGCGCTATACAAGATCTTTGAGCTATACAAGATCTTTGCGCTATACAAGATCTTTGCGCTGTACAAGATCTTTGCGCTATACAAGATCTTTGAGCTGTACAAGATCTTTGCGCTATACAAGATCTTTGAGCTATACAAGATCTTTGCGCTATACAAGATCTTTAAGCTATACAAGCTCTTTGCGCTATACAAGATCTTTGAGCTATACAAGATCTTTGCGCTATACAAGATCTTTGAGCTATACAAGATCTTTCCGTTATACAAGATCTTTGCGCTATACAAGATCTTTGCGCTATACAAGATCTTTCCGTTATACAAGATCTTTGCGCTATACAAGATCTTTGAGCTATACAAGATCTTTGAGCTGTACAAGATCTTTGCGCTATTCAAGATCTTTGAGCTATACAAGATCTTTGCGCTATACAAGATCTTTAAGCTATACAAGATCTTTTTTTGCTATACCATCCTACTTTCTTTATACCCCAAATCAACTGATTAAAACCATTAATTGAGCAAGCTTATCTTCAAGACAATGAGATCTTTGTCTTTCTCTTTTCAATCGTTTCATTAACGTTTAAATGAGAGGGGTCAAGACATTTTTGAAAGATACATTTGGTTACAATTCTTTCACTGTTAAAGAATTCACCTCTTTATTTAAGAAATAGAAAACATGTAACGTGTTTTGATCGAGTTTTATATAACAGCCCAAGGTATTCTCGCATTTTAATTGGTTCTCACCTATGATCTATTTGAGGACAGACGCACGATTAACGCCATCACTACAAAGCTTTTCCTTCTGCATTTTAAAATGGCGGAGAGTTTTGAAAATTAAGATACTATTTTAAGGCATAGATAAGGTAAAAAAAGTCTTTTCGAGGCGTTGAAGAGGTACGAGAAGCAGGAAGAAGTAAGAAAAAGCAGTCTCTCTGTCAGAAAATCACTCACAAAAAATACTCGAGCAGTCTCATTCGGCAGTTGTGCGAGTCTAAACCAAACACAAAATTGGTCTTTTCTCTTCAACTTAACAAATCCAATAAACAAAATGTTTGTTGCATTAATTTATTTAAAAAATTCAACTTTTCTCAGTCTTAAAATAATTGTTGACACAGATTGATCAAATCATCACTCTTTGAGTTCCGACGCGAATGTTCCATTCCGTTTCAGGGCACAACAGCAAGCAAAGTATAGCTAACTACAGCTCACGGCCAACTGCATTACTGTAAGGTGTCTCCGGTACTATGTCAAACTGATTTGAGAATCACCAACCACAGAGGACACAAATTTCCACCTTCGCTATAGCTAAGCAAGCAAACCTAAGCTAGCATTTTCAACAGCTAGTTATAATATCAGTTCTGATCTGGAAGATTGAGATTTGTTTTACAGACCTTACGCCTGAGTGATTATTTTTATCTAGGCTTATTTCACTTGAAAGCTTTAAGGTCCGGTAACACGGGAAACATTTTCCTTCAACTTGTCTCGCAACGTTGTTGCATTGCAAGTTGAAAACCGTTGTTGCGCGTATTACTGCGTGCGTGACCAACTTGTCTCGCAGCAAATGAAGTGTTGCAAATTTGCGGAATCCTGGGCGTATGCGTGGTCAGTTGTGTGTAAACGAAGATGGCGGCTGCTCAACTATTTCTTTGTCGGAAGAGAGCACTTGCCGCTCTCTGTTTGGGCCTTTTGCTGGGTGAAGACGAGGAAAGGCCTCGAAAACGTTTGTTTTGCTGCTTGTTTTCTGAAGGGACATAGAGGTGTCTCAAAAAATACGATGGCCTTCGAGGTCTTTGTATAGGGAAAATTTCTGACTTTGTGAGAGTGTTTCTGGTCTACTTCAACAGATTCTAGCTCGTCTTCTCCGTCCACCAGTTTCTTTATTTAATTTGCCGCGAAGCCGCGCTTCGCTGACTGCCAATCACAAGCGTTGAATTCAAACTTGTTGCGAGTCAAGTTTAAGCTTCAGTGGTAATACGAGCAACAAAACTAAAATTTGTTGCAGAAAGTACAACTCAAGTATACTTTTCGCAACACGTCGCCTCAACTTGCAACACTATATTTTGCTGCAAGACAAGTTGGTCACGCATGCAGTAACACGCGCAACAAAGGGTTTCAAGGGGGCTGGTCATGGTTTTTTAGGCTCCGGTGATAGCCTTGCAGAAGGCCGTGCTAATTAAATGATAATCCAAGCTAAGGACACACTCCAATAACACTTCGCTATAAATTTGATCTTCTTAGATTATTAGTCTTCTGGTAAAACTACTCATTATATACTGTTCTGAATAACAGCAAATCGTCTCCAGTCAGTGTCTCGTCTTTGAGCACCTAAGATACAGACCTATTTAAAATGGTCGCTCCTATGGTATCCCTCTCTTCTTAAAATACTTTGTCGAGATTATCATTCGTTGTTAGTTTCACTTACGAAGTACGGTACCTGTATGTTTAACCAAAGAATAGTTACACTTTCAAGAGTAAAAAAATTACAGGTTTCATATCTCAGTTTAGCTACCATAACATATTTAACAAAATTAGAAAGAACACAATAGCGAGTATACCGCCGGAAGGCAAACAAAGTCAATATAACTACTTTAGTACAAAAATTTCAACTCTCAAACAAGGATGACCATAATGAGTGACGGGATAAAATCTAACGAATCTTGCTTTGACGTCAGGACTGAGTGAATGCTTCACAATACTGTTTCCATCTGTGTTACCTATAAACACCTGAAAAAATAATAAAAAAAAAGAAATAGATTATGCACTTATGAACTAACACCTAAAATAACCATTATCAGTGTAATGGCGTGTTCCTCTTAGCTCTGTCGTTTTATCATTTTCTTGTTTTTTATATCTTTTTTTATTACTATTTTATTTATTTATTTATTTTCAATTATCATTTCTGTCACCACATTGACAGAAATAATGGCCAAAATATATGCAAGCCGCGGGCATTAAAGAGAAGATGATCAAAAAAGTAAAAAAAAAGTATCGGCAATTATTGAAAGAGCTGTGTGACCAGTTCTCGTTTCATATTTATATATTTATTTATATTTTTCATATTTATTCAATGCTTCTAGCTTATGTTTATGTTTATGTCACAAAAGAAAATCGCCTCACAATCTTACCGTTTTCATTTTGGCATTAAAGACCAATTTATGTCCCCATAAATTTAAGTTAATGGGACAACCATGAGCGATTACGTGCTGGTTGTGTGACATGCTATAAGCTAGAGGGTAGGGTTTCACAGACTAAAATTTAGGGTGATCACATGCATAAGTAACGCAAACTGTTGGCTGAGCCAATCATTATCGGCTGGTATTTTACT
>OMLO01002850.1_pt1 | contig 14149 bp, 6 predicted proteins | sample 1674811 | NCBI WGS metagenome assembly OMLO01 (sample SAMN06265003, study PRJEB25207) | coral metagenome | isolation source: Coral host | place: Mexico:La Bocana,Puerto Morelos, Mexico | collected 2008-11-13
TTCAATTTTTTAAACTATTAGTCAGGATTTTGTCTATAACCTAATAGTCAGGATTCTGCCTAACCTGATCTTCAGGGAAAGGGCCCAAGGAGATTTCAGACTTGCACAAGCACGACCTTCGGAGCTGCCTAGGGTTCCAACGGACGATGAGTTGGATGATGTGGCAGTTGAACCAATTAGAGATGGTGCCGGTGCAAGGAGAAGAGATGGGTCCCGTCCTCGGGGTCGAGTGGGAGCGATTTCGGATGAAAGGTATGGTACTCCTATGATGACGTCTTTGAGGCCTCCTTCAAGCTGGATCAGAGTGGAGAATCCCATGAACTCAGGGACTCAACATGGTAGACAATCAGAAGGGCTTCTACCTCCAAGTACCACTTCTTCGGAGCTTCAGGATGGAGCGGCTCAATGCACTGAAGGGCCAACGCCGACTGGCGCCGCCAACAGTGGGGACTGTGGCTTAGCTGCTGGTGGTGATGGCTTGGAAGCAGATCTGGGCCGATTGATGTTTGAACAGCTTCAGGAGGAGAATGCTCAGCTTCGCAGTCAACTTGAAGCTGAGAAGAAGAAGAGAGGAATGGATGGAGCTGGGACTGATGGGATGTCTGAGTCGTGGTCGTATGTCCCTGCGAGTGATGCAGTGATACCACCACCACCAAAGACTCCTCGAGTTCATGTTGAAGCCGGTTCCAACTTCACTACGTCCATTGAGGTGAGGTATACACCAGGGGGGACTCGGATTCCTGATGGTCCTCCTCCAGTAGAAGATCGCGATGTCCCAGGTCTTCCTGCTTGGCCACCAACGTTGGAAGCTTATGCTGGGTGTGCTCGGGAGGCGAGATCTATGAGAGGCAATTTGGGGAATGGGCCTACTCCTAGCTGGATGAAGGCGGCAAATGAGATGGCAATGTCACCCCGTCAGGCTAGGATGGCATGGTTGGAAAGAGAAGTGTGGGCACTGAGGGATACCCTTAAGTCTGGGGGTGGATCAGCTGGTCGGTGGTCACCATACTGGCAACAACCAACGTTTCGATGGGCATCTGGAGAGAGCCCGCCTGTGCTGAACCAGCCTAGTCATGGGGGAGGTTGTCAACAAGTGCCCCTGAGCAGGGCTGACCATGGAGGCCCAGAGCAGGGCCGAGATCACAGGCGCTCAACATGGTGATCGGGCTTTGCACGTTGGAGCTCAGCATGGTGATCGGGCTTCGCAAGGTGGAGCTCAACATGGTGATCGGGCTTCGCAGGGTGGTGTTCCACATGGTGATCGGGCTTCGCAAGGTGGAGCTCAACATGGTGATCGGGCTTTGGATGCTGGAGCTCAACCTGGTGATCGGGCTTCGCAAGGTGGAAATCAACATGGAGATCGGGCTTTGCACGTTGGAGATCAACATGGTGATCGGGCTGTGCATGGAAGTGTCCAATCTCTTGGCCGAGGGCATGGGCAAGGTCTTTCTGCTGGACAAGATGAAGGGCTAGAACAGCAGGTGGGGACATCCACCATGATGCCAACCAGTCAGGTTGGTGGAGAAGGACAAGGTGCGGGAGGTAGAGTTGAATTACCCTCCCTACCAGAAAAGCTCAACCCAATGGAGCTTGGTGATTGGCTTTGCTTGATAGGACCGATCATGAAAGACATCAGCGTCAACAGCAGTCTTTGGTGGAAGCTGACTATGGAAAGGGCTCAGGCGTACTATGATGAATGGCGCCATAGCACACCAGTTCAGCGGGTGCGGATCAATCCAACTTTGCCTCCGGAACTATGCACCTCACAGTTCACTCGAACTGAGCAAAGAGGCATGGGATTGTTGTTGCGATCGTTGACGGAGGACATCCGCAAGGTGGTCTTGGCAAACCGCGACTTGACCTCTACCCACATCATCTGGAGGCTGCTGATAACATATCAGCCTGGTGGATCAGGAGAAAAAGGGCAACTCTTATCGACTTTGACAACGATGCCTTCGGCGACTTCGGCTGGAGAGTTGGCCACCCTGATCCGTCATTGGAGACGGAGTTTTCAACGAGCCCAGGAGATTGGTACAAGTCTTCCGGATGGTACGTTGCTGATCAAAAGTCTTGAACAGGCAACGAAGTACCTTGGCCAGTTGGATTCTCAAACAGCTTTTCGGTTGGCACAGAGCAGGGCTGAGTTGGGGGTGGATGCACGTCCAGAAGCAACAGCAATTTGGCAGTACAGCCAGGTCATCTTGGCGGAAGCAGAGACGTTGCATTTGTCCAGTGCCGTGGTCACTACATCCAACCCTATGCCACCAAACCCTAAGGTGAAATCACTGCAAACCACTCCGCCTACGTCATCTCCGTTGAAGCTCTGCAAGCATTGGGGCTCGGAGCAAGGTTGTCGATTCGGGCGGCAATGTCGCTACGAACATCCGGCGCTTCCTGATCAGGCCGCCCGTTGTTGGCTGTGTTCCTCTACAAAACATCGTAAACAGGATTGTCCTGTGAGAAGTGCTGGAGAGAATCAATCGCAAGGTGCAATTGGGGGGAGTGATGCCAAAGGTGGAGGTGGAAAAAGTGGCAAAGGCAAAGGAGGTGGTGGAGGTCATTCCAAAAAGGAAAACAACGGCAAGCAAGATCCAGCTTTGACGTCAACTGCAGTGTCAACCTCTGGATCAACAGCGACATCTGCTACAAGTCCGGATCCTCCTAAACAAGAGACGATGGTTGATCCGACACCTTCCTCATCTACTACGACACCAGCCTCAACTGGGGAGTCTCTGATGGGTGAGGTTGCGGGTTTGCTTCGGAGTCTTCGGCTTCAGGCGGACCCACCGCCCTCCATCAAGGCTTGTCAGGTGAGAAAGCTTCAAACGGATGAAACAGCATCGTGTCTTTTGGATGGTGGAGCCACACACTGTCTGCGGCAGTGCAGATCAGAGAAGGAATGGAGAGAAGGTCGAGAAGTTTCAGTGGCACTGGCGCATGGAGATGTGGTGATGAAACAGAACGTCACTACTGGAACTCTTCTATGCAGAGATCGAGCGCAACCAATTGTTCCTTTGTCTCAAGTGGCTGCTTTGGGGTATCGAGTGTGTTGGACTGCCCAACAATGTGTGATCACCCATCCTTCAGAAGGTGAATTGAAGATCGCGATGGATCAGGGATGCCCCACGGTGGACTTTGACACTGGATTGAGGCTCATGGAACAAGTCGAGCAACACAATCAAAAGCTCAAGGTGATGAAGATGGTGATGGAAGGAGCTCCAGGTGATGGGTCTCCGGAACAGCAGCGCTGGCAGACTCTTCGTGAACTATTTCCTGAAGTCCCTGCAGATCTTTTGAGACAAGTCCCGGGCAGACCTGACTGGAGAGGAGAAAATCTACCTTTCAATCGACATGTACGTCGACGTGTTCAAAAGGCCAAGTTTGTGGTCGTTCATGTCTTCAGTGGACAGGATGATGGTTTTTGGAAGTCGTTGGAAAGTCAAGAGGTGGCGGTTTTGGCCATCGATCTACTTCATGGAGGAAATCTTCACGATCCAGATCTTAGTGGATACCTTGAGGACTTGGCCATCTCAGGCAAAATTGGACTATGGCTCTCAGGGCCGCCATGCAGGAGTGTTTCAGCATCCCGCCATCGTCAAGACGGTGGACCAACTCCAGTGCGAGGCCGACTTGAAGAACGTTTTGGCTTAGCAGGTCTCTCAAACTATGAGGAGATGTTGGTCAACGGAGATACCGTCCTTTGGCTAAAAAATCTATGGTGGATGTGGTTGGTGGCCCAGAACCGTTCCACAGCTGAGTTTTTGGTTGAGCAACCACAAGATCCCCAAGAATGGAAGGATGAGGAAACTGAGTCCCCATCCTTTACGGTTTGGCCTGAGACTGAAAGAATCATGCAGGAGGTGGGCCTATCTCGAACTCGAGTTCATCAAGGAGCTCTAGGTCATTTGACAGTGAAGCCAACGGTGTTACTGAATAACATCAAGGAGGTGCAGAACATGGATGGCCTACAAGTTTCTACAAGCTTTCAATCAGCTCCATGGCCAAGTTCGGTGGAAGAACGAGTTCGACACTCGAAGAAGTTGGCGGCGTGGGCTCCTGGTCTCAAAACAATGTTGGCCAAGATCATTCAATCCCGAGTGCAACTACTTCCTCAACTACGACGTCTTTCCAAAGCAGACAAGGAGGCCGTTGCTGGTTGGCAAGCGCATTTTGATTGTGGTCATCTTCCTTTTCGACATGACTGCTCCGTTTGCTTGCAGGGTGCAGGCAAAGACAGGCAACGTCGAAGGTTGGAATGTCAGAGCTCATTTTGTATGTCATTAGACGTGGCGGGCCCATTTCAACCAGGTGTTGATCAAGCTGCAGGTGCTGCTCCTCGCTACTTCTTGGTAGCAAATGTCTCCATTCCCGTCAATGCTTCTGGTCCAATGGTGCAAGGCTTACAGGATCTTGGTTTTAGAGTGAAGCCACCATCTCAGGAGGAAGCTGTGAATGGTGAACAGGATGAGGGGATCCCATCAGAGGAGGCTCCACTGGATGATCCTATGTCGGAGCTGGACGAGACTGTCGAGGAGGGTGACATTCCCGTCGTTGAGGCCAAGCATCGTGCTGCAGCTGAACAAAGGTGGAAGGAGTTTTTAACTGAAGGGTGTGAAGCAGAATCCCGAGTGCTCACGTTTGCAGTACCTTTGGTTAGTCGCAACTCTCATCAGGTTGTCGAGAAGGTCGCTTGGATCTACGCTCGGGTCAGGAGCATGAACATCCCCATCCTGCGGTTGCGCACGGACAGAGCCCGTGAGTTTGCCAGTTCTTCCTTTGCTCGGTGGTGCTCAAACAGAGACATCCTTCACACGATGAGCCCGGGTGATGAACCCACCCAAAATGCCAGAGTTGAGCGAACTATAGGCCTTTTGAAAAACCGAGTTCGCACTTTGATCAAGGCGTCTGGAGCGTCCATCACATGGTGGCCGCTAGCACTACGACATGCGGCTGAATGCATGTTGAGAAGTCAGTTGCGGCAGCTCGGCATCGCGACTCCGACAATTCCAGGATTCGGTGTTCGAGCGGTAGCCAAGTCCAAGACGTGGCATCATCGTGGGGTTCCCTGGAAGTTTCCTGGTGTTTTGGTCCGTGTGTGGGGGCCAGCTTCAGACATGAGTCTTACATCAGGTGGGGTGTTGGTCCAAGATGAACAAGGACGTTGGCTTCGCACCACGGTGGCAAGACCAGTGGCGGACCCCGAGGTTGATGAACACGGAAAAGTGGTTCAGGAGGCCCAGGCGCCTAACAACCGGTGCGGTGGCTCAAGCCCGGTGGCCTTGGCTCCTGAAAGCATGGATGCTGATGAACATCCACCAGAAGCAGTCAGTACAGACCGAAACCGACCCAAAATTCAATCCCAACGAAAACCTACGTCCGTTGGGATTGAAATGCCAACTTCCGGGGGAGAAGTCGAGCTTTGCAGTCAGGAGGATCTTCAATCTCTTCCAGTTCCTGCCGGAGCTGGACAAAGAGTGTTTGGGGCCGAAGATGTGTGGGCCGCCTTTGCTTCACGAGAACCCAAGGATGTGGTACCGTTTCCTCCTTTGACTTCATCTACATCAATGCTGGAGGTTCAACCTTTGCTGCACGGACAACTTCAACAACCACCTGCCGTTGCTCCTTATGATCCCCCTCGCCATCGACTCTATGGTAAACAAACAGTGGTGAACCCAGCAAGAGTCATCAAGAGTGCAAGAAGGTGGCGTAACCTCAGGTGATTCTGAAGTTCTTCAAGCAATTCATCGAGAACTCAGTCAGCTGGAAGAGGAGCTGGTAGAGATGGATGATGAGAAGGAGATCACTCGAAGAATTTGCAGCATGAAGGTGGAGGAAGAAGAAGTACTACAAACCCAAACAATCGGGTTGGATGTGGTGCGTCAGAACTTGCAAGATTGGATTCCAGCTTTCAAGACGGAGGTCGAGTCAATTCTGTCTACTGGAGCTATGGAAGTGATTTCGGATGAAAGGTACCGCGAGTTACTGAAGCAGCATCCGAATTTGGAGAGATTGCCAATGTTAGCTGTGGCAACAAAGAAACCACCAAACAAAAGAAAAGGTAGGGTGGTTGTTTGTGGAAATCATACTTCCAAACAGCCTCAACCTGGTGAACCTGACCCGTCAGTTGGAGGCATTGACACAGTGGCAATCCGGTGCATCTTGAACCTGGCTGCGCAACGAGATCTTGAAGTCGCTTCTCTGGACGTGAAGGGGGCTTTTTTACAAGCCCCCAGAAGGAGTTTGAAGATTCGTCCAACAGTTTGCGATCCCCCACAGCTCATCAAGCAGATGGGTCTGGTGCAACCAACAGACAAATGGTTGGTGCATCGTGCACTATACGGCTTCATCGAGAGCCCTTCGGATTGGAGTGCTTTCAGGAATGAAACTATGAGGAATCTTCAGTGGGTTGCGGCAGGCCAGTCTATGCGACTTCAGCAGACGGGTGAACCTCACATCTGGCGGGTGCAGAGCCGGAATGGTCCCAACAACGAGGACTATGGGTACATTGCAGTATATGTCGACGACCTTCTCATTGCAGTTACGGGGGAGCACATGCAGCATTTGGTGTCGACATTGAGAATGGCTTGGACGTGCTCAGACCCAGAGTACGTGACGTCTACAGAATCTATGAGGTTCTGTGGGTTTGAGATCAAGAAGGTCCCTGGTGGATTCCAAGTTGGTCAAGCAGGCTTTGCAACTGAGATGATGAAGCGTCGGCAGGTAACAGGAGTAGCCAAGTTTCCTCTTCCTGCAATCAGTGATGAAGAAGATGAGTTTCCGATCGACCCAGATGCCGTAAAAAAGGCACAAGGCATCGTGGGGGAACTCAATTGGCTCACTACGAGGAATAGGCCAGATTTGGCCTTTTCAGTGGGACTGGTTGCTCGCCTCATCCATCGAAGGCCTCATTACGTTTTGGAGCTTTGCGAGCATTTGATGAAGTATGTCAACTATACGAGAGATTTGGCACTGGTGTACGTCAAGTGTGGTGAGGGCAACTTGGGACAACATGAAGAGCTTCAAGTAGCCAAAGGCGTGGACACCTTGCAGATCTTTTCAGATGCTAGCTTTGGCCCAGTGCATGAGAGAGGAAAATCGGTGTCTGGATGCGTGGTGGAGCATGCCAATGGTGTGGTGGCCTGGGATTCACAAGCCCAGCCATTCATATCTCAGTCTACGGCTGAGGCCGAAGTCATCTCCTACAACTTGGCATATCAGATTGGAGAAGGAGTCAGCAGTCTTTTGAAAGAGCTCGGCTTTGAGACGTCCAAACAGCTCTACGGTGACTCCAAATCGGGCATTGCGGTGATCGCATCCGAATGCGGCCCTTGGCGAACCCGCCATTTGCGGTTGAGAAGTTCGAAACTTCGTGAGTTAGTCCAAGATCCAGATCAACCTTGGTCCATTCGACATCTTTCAGGCCAGCTGTTGGTTGCAGACGGCCTTACCAAGGTGCTAGTCTACCAGAGCTTCGAGAAGTTCAAGGAGCAGTTGAAGATGAAATCAATGTGGCCGAGCGATCAACCTGCGATGAACAAGGTTGAAAAGAAGCAGATCGATGACCCAAAGGCTTTGGTAGCAAAGATCTTGGGCGTGGTTGGTGGGGTGCTATGTGGATGCAGTATGGTCCAAGTTGGTGTCTTATTGGTACTGGTGGCATTAGCGTTGGGCATAGTTCAAAGCAGACACGACAAAAGCACACCGAAGAAGAGGATCCCCTTTGAGTTTGCAGAGGAGAAACCCAAAGTGAAAGCTTTTCGAGGGCCATGTTCTGGAGAAAAATCAGAACAAGGGTCATCGGAGGCTGAGTTAAACCAAAGAAGAGCTTCACAACGTGGTGGCAAAGGTGCCAGTGCACGAGGACGAGATGCTATGGCTTTGCATGATGTCATGCAAGGAGTTGGTGGCCTGAGCATCACCACGTCGGTCACAGTGAATGTTGATGTGAATGGCAACGCTGAAGAGGCTACAAGATTGAGGGCTTCTACAGCGAGAGCTTCTACGGCAAGTGCTGAGGAGGCAGCGAGATTGAGGGCTTCTACGGCGAGTGCTGAGGAGGCAGCGAGATTGAGGGCTTCTACGGCGAGTGCTGAAGAGGCAGCGAGATTGAGGGCTTCTACGGCAAGAGCTTCTACGGCAGCTGTTGGAGAGCCTACGAGATTGAGGATGTCTACTACAAGTGGCGAACCTACAAGATTGCGGGCGTCTACTACCAATGAAGGCTATGGAGGTGCAGCAACAACACCACCACCAGGCTTGGAAGTGTGGAACCAAGCTCGGTTTCAACAAGCTCCACGTGGTGCAGATCAATGGCAATTGGATTTGATGTCGCAAGGCTGGCTGGTGCGAACACACGGGAGTAAAGGACGAGTTCGTCCCTTTCATCCGCTCCATCGCAGCTGTCCACTGCCAGCTCATGAGCTACATGGTGATCGCATCACGGTGGTCTTTGCTCCAACTGGTGGATATGAAGTGTTGGCTGACACCTGGACTCAACAGCGAACTTGGCAACGTCCAGGACCATGGCGAGGCTACACGTTGCTCCGAATCTTACCACGTGAGACGTTGGTGAGTGCGGCTGAAGTAGCAACGGAAGTGTCGGATGGTAGCTTTGAATGCATCACAAGTGATTGACCGAAGGCCTTGAGCCTAGTCACTGTCCTGAGGCATTCGTGGGAATGCGCTGTGGTTGGATGGTGATCTGGCGTTTTTGTAGGTGACGATCACCTCCAAAAAGGGGGAGTGTCGAAGAACCTTTTTTCATAAGCAGATTTAGATGGATGACAGCACTTGAGAAGTGTACCAAGTTGTTTCAGGGAAAGCCTTGAATCATACATGCCTGATGCAGGCCTTTTGTGTGGTCCAAAATAGCGCGATCAGTTCGCATCTGATAGGTTATGAGCCCAAGCATCGCTTTCAGGTGAGGCATTCATGGCGATGCAGCGGTCAAGATCCATGCCTTTGGTGAACCCCTTTTGGTCTTCAAGGACACAAGAAGCTCTGAGGGTAGCAGCATCCAGGCCTATGGACTTGCCACGAGTTCCAACAGATGATGAGCTGGAGGAGCAAGTGGGGCCGATTCAAGAAGGCCCTGAAGTTGGGGCTGCTAGAAGAGAGTGGTCGAGACTAAGGGCGAGCACAGTGGCATCAAGAGAAGGACCGCAGTTGGCAGAGAGGTTTGCAACACCGGGGACAAGTTTGCAAACCCCCTCAAGTTGGTCTATGCCTGAGCCAGTGGGTATTGGACCGAAGACTGAAGGACCTTTGCCGGCAAGTGCAGAACCTGCCAGTGCTAATGAAGGTCTTGGAGATGGCCAAAGTCACTTGGAAAGGGACTTAGGTCAACTGATGTTTGAGCAGCTGCAGGAGGAGAACCACCTGTTACGGTTGCAGCTGGAAGCAGCAAAGCGGAAACATGAAGGTGGAGATGGTAGTGTTTTTCCTCAAGGGTCTGGTTTGCGGAAACATGAGGAGCAACCTAGACCACCACCACCTAGACTTCATGGCAGTGATCACCACGTGGGAAATCAGCACAAGTTCACACCAGGAGGCACTCGAGTTCCAGATGGGCCTCCTCCAGAGACTGAAGAGCACGATGAGCAGAAACAGACCCTGCTGCCTGCATGGCGGGTGATGGCCCACCCGCTCCCTGGATGAGAGAAGCTGATCGATTGGTGATGTCGCCCAGGCAGGCTAGAATGGCTTGGTTGGAAAGGGAAGTCTGGGCAATGAGAGATGCTTTGAAGGAGGAGTCAAGGCGCCATGATTGGTCGTCTTACTGGAGAAAACCATCACATAGATGGTCATCTGGAGAGAGTCCGGAGCCGGTTCCACCAAGGGATGGACCTGAAAGGAGACTTGGTGATGGAGGTCGTGAAGGCGATCGGGCTTCGCATTATGAAGTTCACCGAGGTGATCGGGCTTTGCATCATGAGGCTCATCAAGGTGATCGGGCTTTGCATCATGAAGCTCATCAAGGTGATCGGGCGTTGCATCATGAAGTTCATCGAGGAGATCGGGCTTTGCAACATGAAGCTCATAGAGGAGATCGGGCTTTGCATCATGAGGCCCATCGAGGAGATCGGGCTTTGCGACATGATGTTCACCAAGGAGATCGGGCTAAGCATGATCAAGAATGTCATCGTAATCGGGCTGAGCAGGGTGACCGCGACCTACATCATCAAGGAGGACGAGGGCATGGACTACTTGATGGTCGAGTTGGAGGGCAAGATCAACTTCAGGGGGGTATCCCCGTGGTAGCCCAGTCTGGGGCTCAACAGGGCTTTGGGGACAACCAAGGCTCGGGTGGTAGAGTCGAGCTGCCATCATTGCCGGAAAAGCTGAATCCTATGGAGCTTGGGGATTGGCTTTGTTTGATAGGGCCAATCATGAGAGACATCAGCGTCAACAGTGGCCAATGGTGGAAGCTGACTATGGAAAGTGCTCAGGCGTACTATGATGAATGGCGCCATAGCACTCCAGTTCAAAGGGTGAGGATCAACCCAACTCTGCCTCCTGAGTTATGCACCTCACAGTTCATCCGAACTGAGCAAAGAGGCATGGGATTGTTGTTGCGATCGTTGACGGAGGACATCCGCAAGGTGGTTTTGGCGAACCGTGATTTGACCTCTACCCATATCATCTGGCGTCTGCTGATAACATATCAGCCTGGTGGCTCAGGAGAAAAAGGTCAACTCCTATCGACTTTGACGACGATGCCACCGGTGACTTCAGCTGGAGACCTGGCTACTTTGATCCGTCATTGGAGGAGGAGTTTCCAACGAGCACAAGAGATAGGCACCAGTCTTCCAGATGGTACGTTGCTGATCAAAAGTCTGGAACAGGCAACAAAGTACCTTGGTCAGCTGGATTCCCAAACAGCGTTTAGGTTGGCGCAGAGCAGAGCGGAGTTGGGGGTGGATGCACACCCGGAAGCAACAGCAATATGGCAGTACAGTCAAGTCATCCTTGCAGAAGCAGAGACTCTGCACCTTTCCAATGCGGTGGAAGGCACTTCTGGGTCCGGAGCGAAGATCAAGGCATTGCAAACTACTTCAACTACCACTGGAACTTCACTCAAGGTTTGCAAACATTGGGGTTCGGAGTTGGGATGTAGATTCACCAAAAACTGTCGGTTTGACCACCCTCCTTTGGCCGATCAGTCTACTCGGTGTTGGTTGTGCAGTTCGTCCAAGCACCGCAAGAATGAATGTCCCTACCGAGGTGAAGGTCAATTGCCTGCAGCAATCGGGGGGAGTGACACCTCTGGGAAAAGCAAAGGCAAGAGCAAGGGTGGCAGCAAGGATGGCAATGGCAAAGACCCACATCTCAAACGTCAACAAGTTGGAGACAAAGGTGGATCAGCTGGGAAGAGTGCAACGACGACCTCTACTACAACAGAGACTTCAACCGCAGGAGGTGGAAAGTCGGATGATATGGTAGAACCCCCTAAGCAAGAAGTTATGGGTGAGAAATCGACTTCATCAACTTCTACAGCGGCAGCAACTGGCGAGACTTTGATGGGTGAGGTTGCGGGTTTGCTTCGAAGTCTTCGGCTTCAGGCGGATCGGCCGCCTTCCATCAAAGCATGCCAACTTCGGAAAGTTCAAGCTGGTGAGCTGAGGTCTTGCTTGTTAGATGGAGGTGCTACTCATTGTCTTCGGCAGTTTCGCACGGAGGCTGAATGGTGTGAAAGCAGTGAAGTGTCAGTGACATTAGCACAAGGTGATGTCATGATGAAGATCCCATGGCAGCTCAAGTGGAAGAGGATGACGAGGATGCGGCAGAAGCTGAGGTGGTACCCCAACATGAAGCAGAGCAACGCTGGAAGGAGTTCATTGCCAGTGACAATGGAGTGGAGTCTCGGGTGCTCACATTTGCCGTACCTCTGGTTAGTCGTAAGGCACACCATGTGGTGGAGATGATCTCTTGGATCTATGCTCGAGTTCGGAGCATGGACATCCCCATCTTGAGGTTGCACACGGACAGGGCCCGTGAGTTTGCAAGTTCTTCTTTTGCCAAATGGTGCTCCAACAAAAGCATCCTGCACACGATGAGCCCGGGTGATGAACCCACACAAAATGCTCGGGTAGAGCGTACTATAGGCCTTTTGAAAAATAGAGTTCGAACTTTGATCAAGGCCTCAGGAGCAGCTATCTCATGGTGGCCGTTAGCACTACGCCATGCGGGCGAAAGCATGTTGAGGAGTCAGTTGTGGCAGCTGGGCGTAGCAACCCCTACGATTCCTGGATTTGGCGTTCGAGCTGTAGCCAAGTCCAAAACTTGGCATCATCGAGGAGTTCCTTGGAAGTTTCCTGGCATTGCCGTTCGCATCTGGGGCCCGGCATGCGACATGAGTATTACCTCTGGAGGAGTGGTGGTACAAGATTCTGAGGGACGATGGTTACGAACTACGGTGGCCAGACCCACGGCAGATCCAGAGGTGGATGAATACGGCAAAGTGGTGATGCACACGGGATCGGGGGAGAGTAAGGCGCCAAACAATCGGGCAGGTGGCTCACACCCGTTGACCTTACCTCCCACCACAGGATCTCAGGAGGAGGATGCACAAGCAATGCAAGAGATGGAGTCATCAGAACCGGGGGAGAAGTTGTGTGAGGAGGCGGAACTGCTTCCAGAGGTGGAAAGTTTTGCAACAAATACAGTTGCACAGCCAAGTGCTACCGTGCCCGTTTTGGAGCCTCCTGGTCCTGTCGTTGGAGCAGAAGATCACTGGGCTAAGTTTGCATCACAGATTGGCGCAAAGAAGGAGGCCAATGGATGTCCCATCGCCCAGGAGATTGAGGTTGAACCCATCACTGGTCCAGATCAACTTCATCGCTATGATCCTCCACGTTATCGACTTCATCGAGAACTGGTTCAGCTGGAAGATGAGCTGGCCGAGATGGATAGTGAAAAAGAGATTGATCGACGAATGTGCAGTATGAAGGTTGAGGAAGAAGAAGTGCTGCAGACCCAAACAATCAGTTTGGACGTGGTTCGTCAGAATTTGCAAGATTGGATTCCAGCCTTCAAGACGGAAGTCGATTCAATTCTGTCTACTGGAGCTATGGAGGTGATTTCTGATGAGAAGTATCGCGAGCTGTTGAAGAAGCATCCAGATTTGGAGAGATTGCCGATGCTTGCAGTGGCGACAAAGAAACCACCAAACAAACGAAAAGGTCGAGTGGTTGTTTGCGGCAATCACACTTCCAAGCAGCCTCAACCGGGAGAACCTGATCCTTCAGTTGGAGGAATTGACACTGTGGCAATCCGGTGCATCTTGAACGTGGCTGCTCAACGAGATCTTGAAGTTGCCTCTCTGGATGTGAAGGGGGCTTTTTTGCAGGCCCCCAGAAGGAGTTTGAAGATTCGTCCAACAGTTTGCGATCCCCCACAGCTCATCAAACAGATGGGACTGGTGCAACCAACAGACAAATGGTTGGTGCACCGGGCACTATACGGCTTCATCGAGAGCCCTTCGGATTGGAGTGCTTTCAGGAATGAAACTATGAGAAATCTCCAATGGGTTGCTGCGGGACAAGCTATGCGACTACACCAAACAGGTGAACCTCACATCTGGCGGGTGCAGAGCCAGAATGGTCCCAACAACGAGGACTATGGGTACATCGCAGTGTATGTAGATGACCTTCTCATTGCAGTTACGGGGGAGCGCATGCAGCCTTTGGTGTCGGCATTGAGAATGGCTTGGACGTGCTCGGATCCAGAGTACGTGACTGCAACAGAATCGATGAGGTTCTGTGGTTTCGAGATCAAGAAGATTCCAGGTGGATTTCAAGTTGGTCAAGCAGGTTTCGCAACTGAGATGATGAAACGTCGGCAGGTGACAGGAGTAGCCAAATTCCCTCTTCCTGCAATCAGTGATGAAGAAGATGAATTTCCGATAGATCCAGATGCCGTGAAAAGGGCACAAGGCATCGTGGGGGAGCTCAATTGGCTCACCACGCGGAGTAGGCCGGATTTGGCTTTTTCAGTGGGACTGGTTGCTCGCCTCATCCATCGAAGGCCTCATTATGTCTTGGAGCTTTGCGAGCATTTGATGAAGTATGTCAACTACACGCGAGATTCGGCACTGGTGTACGTCAAGTGTGGTGAGGGCAACTTGGGACAACATGAAGAGCTTCAAGTA
>OMLO01002851.1_pt1 | contig 14148 bp, 3 predicted proteins | sample 1674811 | NCBI WGS metagenome assembly OMLO01 (sample SAMN06265003, study PRJEB25207) | coral metagenome | isolation source: Coral host | place: Mexico:La Bocana,Puerto Morelos, Mexico | collected 2008-11-13
GGGGGGGGGGGGGGGGGGGGGGGGGGGGGGGGGGGGGGGGGGGGGGGGGGGGGGGGGGGGGGGGGGGGGGGGGGGTGTGGGGGGTGGGGGGGGGGGGGGGGGGGGGTTGGTGGAGGGGATGGAAGATAATTAATGTCTTATTTAGCTCTTCACCCATAATATAGCAGCCACCCCTTTTTCTTTTTTCCTCTGACTATTTGTCTTGAGGTCAGGACACACTATGCAACAAATCGCAGCGAAAGGTCTCTGCGATTAGTCACGTAATGTGTACCGCTTTCAAAACAAGTCACTGCGACATGGTTTTCGCTTATTTTGCCACAGCGATCTATTGCACAAAAATAAACCAGTTTTTTTTGTGCAACAGATCCCTGCAACACAATTCTGTTGCTGCGACAAAGATTTTTGCAATTATTCACCATGTCACACAAGGTGACTTGTCGCACCGACTTGTCCCCGCGACATGTCCCCACAATTTGTCGCCTCGTGTGTCCCGACCTTTAAGGGATAGCCTGTGTGTAGATGTTCAAACATTTGAACACAGCCTATATAAGACCTGCACATGTCTGCTGCTAACTTACCCAAAAGCCTGCTGTGGATAGTAGACATACTGTGGAGCAGCTGCCGTTGGGTACTGAACATAACCTGCCTGGGCCTGTGTTTGCTGCTGCATAGGCTGCTGACCATAGAACTGTTGGTAATACTGCTGATAGTACTGAAACGTAAGCAAAACAACAAAATAAAGTTTAAATATTATTATACAGGATGATGAATGACACTGGTCACAATTCGGTAAACCACTTAAAAAGGCAACTACAAACATTGCCTTTTTTGTGATCACCGTTACATTTATTTAGTCCCCCACATGGCCTCTGATAACTAGCACACGATCTGGTACTCGTTCTGAAAGCTGGTAGTGAAGAGTGACCAATAATTTACACCCTATAAATAGTGATCAAAATACCTGCTGCCATTGTTGCTGAACATTGTTTATTTCTGCAGTTTCCTTCCCCCAAGAACACTGAAGAGAACAGTTTAAAACACAAGTCAACAACATATAACATATGTTACATTACTTCAGAGACAAAAAGACTAATGGGCATACTAAGCATGAGGTCTTTTTGCTAATGAGAATGATCAAGGTAAAGGGAAGTATTATTATCGGAAGCCACAAAGACCTTGATTATTCTATATACAGTGGAATTCTAATTGGTTATTGATCCTCCAAGGGCAACAAAGAAGGTTTGAAAAATCAAGTAGTTTAAAAATTTAGATAATAATAGTTGTAAACAGGTGAAAGATATAAAGGTCATGAGGGGCCTTCCTAAGCACCTTAAGCTACGACTACACAAAGTTAACAGAGTTCTCAAAGAAAACTTTAACCGATATATGTTACAGTCTTTTAGTATGTCATCATATAGTGTCCAGCTGATGAAAACATTGACATCTGAAGGCCTTGGAGTACCTTTCCCAATATTCTAACCTTACACTACTTGTATTTGAACTTCATGTAAACATTGCTGATGATTTCATGGTGGACAACTTACTTTCAATACATTATCTCCTAGAACGGTTCTCTGTGACTGGTAAATGGCTTCTAAAGCTTGATCATGTGTATAAAATCTGTCCATAGAATAGGCAAACAATTGAATCAGCATATATAATTCTGTCAAAAAAAGAGTGCTGGCTGTGTTGCAGATATTCTTATCAACATCAATAGTACATTGGTCAAGTATGTGGTCAACCTACTTGATAAATCCATAAAACTTCTCTGGGAATATTCTGATGTCATAGATTTGTCCAAACTGTGAAAAGTTTTGACGAAGTGTGTCATCTGATAAAGAAGGGAAAAAAATTAGAGTTTTTACTTCATTAAGAATGCAACATTTCACTCTTAAAGTTACAGGATATAGATACCTAAAGGCCTACATCAAATTATACAAGTCATGTAGCTTATAGAGCTGGCTATCACACCATACCTAGAATTTTGAAATAAAATGAATTGTCAATTTTTTTTCAGACCTATGCCAGTGTGCAAACCAATTTTGAAAGCTACAAGTTGAAGCAAATTTTGTTTTTCACTGATTTCATCCATTCCTCAGTGTCTGCGATTTACCATATTCAGTTTTACAGAGGAAAAATTCCATATGGAAAGATTTGCTTGAAATCACCCTATAATGCATTGTGAACCATTGAACATTAAGTCACATATTTCTACAGATTGTGTAAAAATGCACAGACCTAAATCTTACTGCCATTGTTTATGTATTAATCATCTATCATATCCCAGATTCTTGACTTGATTTATGGAATGGTTAGGGCTTTTATATTTGATTGCATGACAGTAAAAAACCAGGAATTTAATGGGTAACTCATCCTTCCTGTACTTGCCAAATAAAGTGCTCTTCAGCATTTCCAGCACAGGTTAACCAAAAATGTTAACCAAAGGAAAACTAATTGTACACAATGAAGGCAATCTACATATGGCTAAATAATAATAATGGCTCACTAATTATACTTACCAGTGCAGCCAGGTGGTAGATTCCCAACATACACTGTAGAATTATATGGAGAAGCTTGTCTGGCTATCTCCTCCATTGACAGTTGTTTTGTTGCTTTAAATGAAGAAAAGCAATAAATTGTACCTTCAAAAATAGAGCCCATTTAGATAAGGAGTACGTAACTGTATTTCCTAATTTCTAACTCACACCAATGGAATTATTTCATGGGTGTGAGTTAGAAATTCAAGCTTAAGTTTCAAATGTAAAATAGGCAAGGTTGCTGCAATTGTAACTCTGTAAAACATTAAGCCTGATTCTACTTGTGCAATGCTTTCCATAAGAGAAATCTCTACTTCAAGCAATGTTACACTAAGTAATTATTATTGCAACTTAAGACACAACAAAACTGTGATTGACAAGTTGCACTGCCAAGTGTTACAGCACTACAAAGGAGAACACATTGATTCTGTGTGGCGGGGTAATAAAATATATATAAAGACAAAACTTACTCTGGGGAGTAGTTGCTTTCCGAGCTGCCCAATTAGTCCGTATGTTCCTTCCCTTTAACTGTTGCCCTAAATATCATTACAAAACTCAGATTTATAAGCTGATGGCCATCTTAGAGCTACACATATATAGATAGATCAATAGATACTGCGGGTATCCTTGTCAAAAAAGTAAAATAATTATTATAAAAAAAAGTAGCAAATTGGGCTATTTAGGGCGAAGAATAGTGACTTCAAGTTAGCACACATTCTTATGGCACATACATGTAACGACACATTACTAAGGCTAACACAAGGGAGATGATGTTCCTCCTTTGTGCCCCTTGCAGAGGGTTTCAAATTTAAGCCTCTCTATAGGTATTCCAAAGAAATGGAAAACGTAATGATTACTGGTGAAAAAAAAAATTGAAGATTTAAACATTTGCCTAATAAGAACTACTTACATGTACTATTTTAACAGAGAGTTACATGAGGTCTTTACAGGAGAATTTCAGACCAAGAACTTGCCACAGCGACCAAGGCATGATAGCATGGTCATTATAGCATGGTTGAGGTTTGATATTTTCTTGTTAAGACTGAAGATTCAAGGTTAGTAAGTTGCTTATTATATGGCTTTTACTTTACAGCCCGTGGGCATTACAGGAGAATAATGCCCTACAATTAGCTAATCAGAGCGCATTTTATATTGGCTAAAAGAACAAACCATATACCGGTAATAAGATGGAATATTACAAAATATTAACAACCAATTTCCAGAGCAAAACAGAATCACAAACAAGCAGCAAATCTAAACAATCCTATATTCCCCTTGTTATTGTTAAAGTGAATATGAAGTAAAAAATCAAAGGCCTCTTTGAGGCTATGACTATTTTGCATGATGAAGTACATGCATCAGTATAAGCAGAAAAGATGAAAATATTATGGCTTTGTTGCAGAAATAAATTTCTTTCTTCTGTCCCTTATTTAAACCTCTTAAAATCACGCTTTAATCACTGCCCTGACTCTGCAATACAATAATGCATAACACTCTAGACACATACACGCTTTGCGGACCTATGTGTTAAGTAGCTCAATGCGTTGGTATACTGTACAGGAAAGCATGAAGGGCGAGAGTTCAAGACTCAGGCAGGCAAACGCACAAATCTTTTTTTCTTTTCTTTTCCCTCCGATGTGTTTATTCTTTCTTTTTCCCCCAAGAAGCTAATAAGTGCTTCCCATTTATAACAATTTATTATTTTGCTCGATATTCATGCCTTGCATGCATCATGTTATTACAACCCATGCTTGCCAGGAGCCCACATTCATTTTGTAACTAGGACAACAAAGCTACAATACACTGATCCCCCCTAGCGGGGGTTGGGGTAGGGCACAGTACTTCCAAATTTCTTTAAAAGAGCACAACTGAAGCAAATTACCTTTCATCTCTTTCATGGCTCTTTCTGCATCCTACAAACAATAAAACATTGCATATCATCAAATTACAGATTAATAAGTTTATCTTTGGCTTGTTGTTAATCTCTTTTTGTGTTGTAGTTAAAAATACTATCTACATACAATCAAATATTAAAGTGTGAATAAAGAATAGCATTATTCCTTTTTAATTAATCAAGCAGAATAAGAATAGAGAGCATAATGAACTAAGGCAGTGTCGCAAAAAGAGAACACAAAGTGCATAAAAATAAGTACGCTATTGGACAAAAAAAATTAACAAAACCCCAATATACATACCTCCTTTTTGAGGAATGACACAAACCCATATCCTTTAGACTTTCCAGAAGTACTATCTTTCACAACACGACAATCCCTACATAAAGAGTAAAGAGGGCAATCTTGAAATTACTATGGTGACTGGGAGAAAATGTCTATAAAACTATAAGAAAAATTATTACCAAATGAGAAAATCTTAATATTCATTATTAAATAGTGATAATTTAATACTAAATCAACACGTGTCAAGACTTAAATGAGAAATCTTTGTCTTTATTCTTTTCCCAATGACACTCTTAAAACCATATGAAACATACCCCTTACTTTCATAGTATACGAATAAAAAGTTGTCAAATAGAAAGATTAAGATTAAATAGCCTCAACAGCAGTTTTCTTACATCTACATCATGCAGGGCTAGAAAAAAGTGCCAGTTGGTCATCTGGTACAAGTAGATCCTCATCCTGAGCAAGTAACTTTTCATTTACACTTGCCCGATGGGCAATGGATTAGGCAAGCCGTCTGCCACTAAATCAATAAAACAAACTAAGAATTGCCCAGGTCAAGCAAAATAAGCGTCTAACTTTTTTTACCAAGGGCAAGCTGGAAGAAATTTTGTTTTTCGAGCCCTGATCATGACTATTGTATATAATTCAAAAAACGAGTATTCACTGTCTGTTCACTACTCTGAATTCTCTACTAATTTAGAAGATAAAAAGAAGAAAAAACAAGCAAGGAAATGGCATACATCGCCTGGGCGGGATGCAATTAGTGCACATTCATCTGTATTCAAGCAAATAAGGAAGGAAGTGTTACAATACATACTGTACTAAGCATGGATAAACATATCAAACAAAGTGGGCTGATGTTAAACTGAACATCTAAATTTAAGCTTGCAAAACAGCATTGAAATTAAAAACCTGATTTAGAGGCAAGGTAATGAATTTCTAAGCAATGTGTGGTGCAAGTTGAAAAGCATTATTGTACATATTATCACCTGTGTTGCAAGTTGCAGCAACATGCTGAACAAAGTATTGTAGACATGAGATCAACTTACAACACAGGGGGTAAAAGAAGAAATAGTGCCTTCCACTTGCAATGCAACATAGTTGCATGACCAGTCACAAGGAACATTGACAGTGTTAATTAGCCTTTACGAAAAATCAAGAATAGCTTGTTGAAATATTTATTTCATAACATTTATTAGGATAGTATTTCCAGCTTCAAACCATACTTTTTTGAGTTATGTAACGATTGGGTCTAAGGGACAATTAAGTGTTATAAAAACTTCTGTACTTTAGCTTTCTCTTTCTTTAAAATTGCGGCTAATTGTCAGTAGAAGAGATAAACTTGTAGCAAAGGCAAAGTTTAACTTACCAATGATATCATCTTCTTTGACAATAATACAAATGTTAACATTATACATGTACAAATACCACATATATAGCTATCTAAATTGGGGTATACCATAAGAAAGAAAAGGGGTGAAAAATTTCAGTGACTTTCTTTTTGCATTAAGGAATGTTTGCATAAGTTCTGTATCAAAGAGATAATTTATTCTGACCCTAGCTTTGCTTTACCCTTCTCTTCAATTTCTAGAAACACATTTATAAGAACTGTTACTTTTCAAGGCTAAATGGTCCCCAGCTATATTGTAATTCACTTTTTTGTTTGTAAATTTCAAACAAAACTTGAACTATTTTAAACCAAAATAGAAACAAAAAAGTAATGTATGCTATAAACAGAATCAAACGAAAAGAAAAAAGAAAGGAACCTAACTGTAACCACTCCCATTTTCGGCTTTGCATTGGTAATCACTGCAAACCAAAGACTGTGTCATTTCTGGGCAAGCTACAGTAGTATGCAATTACAATCAAAGAGTTCAGAGTCATGAACACAAAGTGGCTTAATCTAATAAGAACAAGGCCTTGATCGCTCTTCAATTTGTACAAGGGCAGGATTTAGCATGGAATCTTGTTGTGCCATGAGTAATTTCAATCAGCCCTTCTTTGAGAAAGTCATCTGTAATTTGGTCAAGCCCTGGTCAAACAGCGCATGATAATCCATGATAGCTGATTCTCTCCTAACTATCATCAGCCATCATACACATGGTCAAACGGTAAAAACTATCATCAAGGATTTGAACAAGCTCAAAATGAATGATGGTTGATGATAGTCAATGATAGTACAAGATAGTTGGTGGTCAAACGGAAGAGCGTGCTTCAACTATCATCCACTATCATGGGCAGTCTGACCTAGGCTTCAGAAAATCTTTTTCTCCATAAAATTTATACAGTACCTCTGACTGGTAAGTTCTGTGTGCTTATAAAGATAAACAGATGGTACACATACTTTAATCTCCTTCCATCTTGCTATAGGTGAGCACAAACCCTCTAAAATCAACCCCACTCCCTTAGTAGATTTTGCACTTTTCCCATGATGTGCTCAGGTTGTGCTCACGGTGAAGTCACCATGTGAAACCAAAACATTGGGCATTTCAAGAATGAACACAACAACATCTCGACAAACACACAGAAACACACAGGAATGTTAATAAATAAATAGTCTACTGATTGGAATTTACTTGCAGATAGAATATAAAAGCCAAGAAGTAATACTGAATTTCTCAGCCTGCATGTGTAGGACTTTGAGTCAGCAAAATTTGGTCAAAAATAATCTCATCCAGCCCTTGTAGAAAGTAAGCCACTACTATGTTCACAGTGAACTCTTCGATCAATTACAAGCAGGCAACTCAGTTTACTTAGTAAAAAAAAAAGCAAAAAACACTGTCTGGGGTAACAATGCTGGCTAAAGCTAAATCATCACTTGATCAACATTGTATGTTAACTTGAACAGCCATGGTTATGTTACAAGAAGAGCGCTACTAAACCTCGATTCACTTTGCTTTGTACAGTTAAAAGGAAAGGAAAAGACGGATACGAAAAATGTACAACTGGTTGAAAAAGTGAATGATCAGGAGATGTCAAGGATGTTGAAGATCAAAATTGACTTTGTTACATGTAGGTGAAAAAACAACAGTACTCAATATGTTGCAGCGAACTGAACAGTACGAAAGGAATAAAAAATAATAAGACTTACGTCACTTGTCCAAAAGCAGCAAAAGCTTTGTAAAGACAATCATTGTTAATTTCTGAATCAAGGTCACCCACAAATATGTGGTAATGATCTGCAAGGATACCATAACACCAAATACATAGATAAGCAAAATAACAATAATTATATTTCCAAACTGAAACAGAAAATTTAATAGACACAAGTACAATCTACATAACAAATTTGTACCCTTTCTAGTCTGTCCTAGTAGTTGACCTGTTGCTTTTCATGGTATTAAGTGACAAGAAGTTTTGTCGAAAACTTTAACTGCATTTGATGCCAGAGACAAGTGCAGATGACTCAGCTAGGATTGTCAGTTGATACTATTAGCTTGCTAACTACTGTAGTATGCACACATCCAGCTGGCTGGGGAGAGGTGTTATGTCACACCCTCACCCCACTCCAATAGGAAAAAAAATAGTGACAGACTAAAAAGGCAGAGGTTCCACTTCAAAAAAATCTTTGCATTAAACATGATAAAGCACAAAACAAAAACTTGTTAAACAACTCACAAGACAGACAGAATGAATAAAACTAAACAATACAACAGGTCAGAGGTCACTTTAAAAAATGCTTTGTTCAGTTTTCTTTCAAGCATAGCAGATTTTATCAGCCAGACAAGGATAAAACATGGTGATTGTGATAAAATGCTGTCTTTGTCAGTCTATTCTACCTTAAGGGTAGAAACAGGCCAGAGGTCACTTTAAATAATGTCATGTTTATCTTTCTTTCAAGCACAGCAGATTTAATTAAAATGACAAGGAAATGTCATGGTGATTGTGGTTAAATGCTGCTTTTGTCAGTCTGCAACCTTAAGGTACCTGTATTGACATGCCCAAAGATGACCGAGTGTGATATAATTTACTGTGCAGTGAAGCATTTCCAAATAAATGCTTGTATATAAGAGGCTTCAAGGTAGTTCAATGGAGTACTACTGAGAAGGTTTTTCAACTCCTCTTTGACAGTCATTCCATTGACAAGAACCAATTCTGAGGGTGTAAATGGTCCCCCAAAACTTCCTACTCAAACAACAGCTGTGATAATGAATTCAAAATAACTATGATAATTTCTATTGGAGGTGAAAGTGAAATGTATGAAGGAAAGTTAACAAAATGATGTTTTACCAAAGGGCTTACACAAGCAGTCAAAAAAGGTTTTCCTCTCTGTTGAAGTTGACTGATTTTCAAACAGAAAATTAATTAAACTTAAGGTGGAATTCAAATTGTTTCCAGAATTCATCTGTCAAACAGGTTTGCTATAACATGACACATACACTGTACTACAAACGTTCAGACATGAAAAATCTACAAAGAAAAACACTAATCATTAAATGGCAATATTGAAGTATGACCTTTTTCCACAGATCTTGAAAATCTTAGCTATTTCTTACAAAAAAGTGTCCAAGGAAACTTTGAGTGAAAGCAATTAATATTAACGAGGTCACCAATAAATTACTTCAAACCAATAACTCTGGCTTGCAGTCCTTCAATCAACCATGAATTCAAGCCTCTTAATATTACAGTAAGCACGACCAGTTCCATTGAGAAATATGCCAAAACACTTTTGCACACTTTAGATCAACAATCAGGACTTAAGTAGCAAAGAAATGCCAGCCAAACACTGTCAATTCATGTGTGTATGTGTGATATTAATAGCAGAGCAATGGAATTCTCTGTTGTGAACCACGGAAAATAAACTGCTTTGATCAAACTGAGAGTCTGAGCAAACAAATTTGCACTTCAAGACTTAAATAGAACAAAAATTATCTCTACTTACTACTTGTATCCTTTCTCATGCCTCCTGTGTTACTAGTCGCCCAGTTCACCTTGATATTCTGGGCAGGAAATACAAGAGAAGAAGAAAGAAACAAAGAACATTATGCATTATTAATCACTAATTGATCTTCTTATTATAGCAAGTTTCTGCCAGCTGCTGGTGTTCACTCCATTAGGCAGGTGGTCTAGAGTGAAGTTAGCACAAGAGTTCTAAAAGAATCTCTGACCACAACATACAATATTGCTTTAATTATGACAGCGTGTTTGACTTTGAGTTAATTTCCGACACATACAATTCCACATTATTACTAAGTCACTGCAGATTTGAAAATCAATTTCAAAGACAAAAACATGGTTAATTTCTCTGCTTCAGCAACTGTTTCCATTAGGAGGAAATGCAGTATTTATCAATCCCACTCCTTAGACATGACAGATCTGCCATATGGAGAAAATCCATTGGACACGAAAAATAAATAATTTTATTCAGACCTGTCAGGTTTTAAACCACTAGATATAAACATATCTAAGAAATTATAGCCCCATGTGTCTTCTCAATTACATCCTTTAGGATCTACAAACAACCACTCTGTTCAACTTTCACCTGCCTGTATCCATGCAAACAACACATAACTGCAAGTCTCCCCCCCAAAAAAACCTTAAACAGTTAGTGAAGAAAATATGAAACAAGAAACTCAAGAAAGCTCTTCCAGACATGTTTGAATTGAAAACAAGCTGACTTATAATACCCTAGGGTGTAAATAAGTCCATTATTTTGAAATACTAAATCCACTGATAACCTGGGAAAGGATAATCCCTGGTTGAATTTATATATAAATTTGGGAGGAGTTTCACCAATTTATTATTAAACCATGTTATCTTTGATCAAACTGGTCATTTTATCAATCTTAAAGTCACTTTATATGCATGGGTTGCCTTTTGGTTTAGAATCTTGCTGGAAAACTACCAGAGAAAGGCAGCAGGTAAGGTGAAACCCCTCCGAGTGATGGCCAAATCCACCAAGCAAACAACAAGTAAAGCTCTACACGTTTCTTACCTAGTAATATCACCATGATCATGGCAAAACTAAAAATTTGATTTAACCAAAGTATTGCAAACCCAATACTGACGTATAATGACCCCAGTGACAAGCAACTATGACAACCTAATACTCCCCTTGGTTAGAGCTTTGGCTGGTAACTCCAGGGGGGTTTGACTATTTTTTTAACTGGGAAAACAATTCTCTTTGACAATAAAAACAGTACTGTTTATGAATGCTACAAACATATCCAGCACATCCCTACTGCAAAAGTAATAAAAATTACGACCTACAAGAGAAGCATAACTTTGAAAAATCTCCTTTAGAAAGCTACCTCTTTTGGTTAAGGAGGCATTTGATAACTGCAAAAAATACTGTGACCAGCAAATGAAGCACTCCCCCCCCCTCTGAGATCAATCTGGTGAGAAGAGTATACAGTGCAATCCCCAGAAATTTTATATTCCAGTTAAATTACACTGTGTGTTAAGCAACAACACAGAATTGCAATTGACTTGTACAAGAGTCAACAAATCAGTCAACACTATCACTATGGATGTTTACTCCAACCACTCTCCTTTTTCAGCTAGTCAGTGCCACCTAGATTAACCACCCTACATTAACAGAATGGGTGGTCTGTAGACCACTATGGTAAAATTTGACTCTGTGTGGTACCATTATAAAAACTATGAAGTTCTTCAAGAAAAATACCTTTATACCTTCAGCTCTAGGAAAAATAATATAATGCAACTGGAGTTGAAAAAAATCTTGTTTATAAAGCTGCAGCTCCCACCACTAAGTCATATTAAATGAAGTGTCACACCAATAATTCTAAAGTTATAGTATTTCCAACAAAATTCATATTTTAGTTTCATTTAAAAGACAGGATCTACTACCACACAGAATACCACATCAACACAAATTATTTCTGACAGCTAGCTGTCACTGAATTATCTTAATGTCATTACAAACTGTTGACTGCTTAAAATTTCACCCCATCCATAATGGATTGAATGCTTTGTTTTGACTAGTAATTTACATAGGTAACCAAACACAACAGCATGTAACCTATGACAAACACTCTGTGGTTTCTAGTAGAATAACGAAGTTCAAGGCCAATGATGGTACCTGTCAATGCTCTATTACCAGAAATAAAGAATTCAAAAGACACATTACTTTTATGGTGACCCTGATAATCACGCATAAAATCATTTGGTGACTTTTGACAAAACGTCTTGAATTGCAAACTTTTCACTTTACTGGCATTGAAACATTCTTCTGATCAGTCAAAGTGTGAAATGTGAAATTAACCCATCAATGAAGCACATTATCTATCAGAAACAATTTAGTGTGTCTCAAACTACATCAGCTTTGTAAGTTGTAGCATCTTATTTTTACATGTAAGAGCTCTGAGTTCATAATTGAAACATCAAACATTTCAATATTTGCAGCTTTACATTTCTGTCAAAAGGACTAAGCCTGTAACAACTTACATTAAGCTTGTCAGACAAAATTTCTTAAAGTGAACTAAGTGAGTGTTTTGAATGGTGATAAAGAGTGGTTATGATCACCCACTAAAGCCTTACTTCTGGAAAATGTTGTAAAAGTGTAAAATAACTTTCAATAGCTCCTACATAGCTTCCAAAACTCTTTTGATGTTTTGTGCTTCCTGCAGATTCGTAAATACAAAAGATCTTGAAATGTATAACTTCTTTGTTTGATCATTAAATCTCCACATGTTTAATGAGACACCTTGAACTGTCCGATTAAACCTCGATGACTCATCACCAATAAAGAAAGATCCATTGGTGAAGTAAACTGCTCAATATTTCTAGTGTTTAAAAGTTGAGCATCTTACAGAATTATAGGTCTCACCATCTCAATTTTTTTGATACCACCCTGGTGCCTCAGCTTATTTTGTGAGGCTCAGCAATAATTATTGGTATTAGTCTCGCCAACACGCTTTTTATAGCACTTGCTGAAGGTCAGACTTCATACCATTAGTTAAAAAAACCCAGGAACATTGATAGGTGGAGGTGGTTGCCTTACCCAGTTCTCAAGCCTACATGGTAAGTTTAAGAATCTTAAGTATAGTTCTTTTAATGATTGTTCTGATGGGGCAAGGTAATAGCATCTTCATTCATTCTGACTTATCAAATAACTGCTTGACAATGTAATGTGATTACAAACATGAATCAGACTACTATCACTTGGCTAGATAATGGTACCACTACATATTAACTATTAGACCATGTTCTTGTATTAATTGCATATAATTTATAGCCAATGTGACTGAACCCTTTTGGTTGATAACCATTTAGCGAGCAAATTCAAGATTATTGAAATCTTACCTTGTCATAAACAGACCTATTATTCATCGCACAAAGCGCATACTCCGCATCTCCTTTGTTTTCAAATTCCACAAAGCAGTAAGGATCAGCTGAGGAACTCTAAAAGACAAGAAAAGAGAGATGATTAGATTTAAATCAAAAAAGCTGAGCTTCACTTACTATACTGAATGTCATCTGTTGTTACCAAAAAAATCAGTTATTATTTCAACCACACTACAGATATACTTCAGAAAGTTTGATTACATGCCAGAAACTGGATTAAGTGTGGTTTAGTACCAGAAATAAATGAATTCAATAGACTGTGCCCTGTTAAGTATTCATTATCATAACATAGGAGTAAATTCACACCATCTAAATCAACAGCCTACATATGCATCCATATTTCAATGCGTGTGCTTGATAAAATGGCACATGCAAATCGCCACACTAACCAGATCTCTTTTTGGTCAATCTAAGAAGGAAAAATCCTTGATAATTTTAAACATGGTTGCCAATACTAATGGTGTTTCACTGTAGATTATCTAGCCTTACCAGGCATTGACAAAGGCAATGAGGATAGGATACAAAAAGTTTCCGTCTTAAAAGATAATTAGTCTCAAGTTTTCATTTCTCACTTATTGCAGATCTCATAAAAGAATTGGTTGATGCAAAATTACATGTAAATGAACAGAGACAAACAAGAACAAGAACTTCTCAAGTTTCTGGAATTGTAAGAGCATTTCTTCCTTTATAGAGTAACTAATTTTTAAGAAAGAAATAGACTGCTGCTTGACTGCTTTAAAAAAATTCGAAGATTGATGTGAAAAATAAGCTAGGCAAGTCACCAGTGCTTTTTGGTCCATAACATGACTTCATGTAGACTGGTAACAAGTAATGGTGACCATGTCTACCAAACAGCACGTTCTTCACACTTGTTAGCTTCCAAAATGCTTTTTTGCAGAAAGAAATTATTTACTTTAAATATAATGAGATTAGTAGGTAAGAAAGGACCTTGGAAACTAAATCAGGGCTGTCATTAAGGGCCGTAACCCGTAACACCTGTTACGGCTGAGTTCACTCGATGTTACGGGTGAAGATCACGATTGATGTTACGAACATGCTACACTTACCTAATTTATTTTCAAACATTAAAACTGAGGTATTAAATAGGATTGATAAATATATTC
>OMLO01002852.1_pt1 | contig 14146 bp, 8 predicted proteins | sample 1674811 | NCBI WGS metagenome assembly OMLO01 (sample SAMN06265003, study PRJEB25207) | coral metagenome | isolation source: Coral host | place: Mexico:La Bocana,Puerto Morelos, Mexico | collected 2008-11-13
GTTTGGTACCTGTGCGTTTTCAGAAAAGAAACTTATTGGGTCAAGATGGCTGGATATTGGCCTTGTTCTTTTTTTGTATGTTTCTGGGCCTTGATTGCATCTTGGTCTATAAACAGGCAATATCAAGCCATGTTGACCTCACACTTGGTCAATAACCCATACACTGTACCTTCACTCACATAACAAACCATTCAAGCTTTTAGGACAATTAATTGAGTGATTAATCATAATCTTCACTACCTTTCTATCTGCTATGTATAATGCTTCAGCCAACTTGGCGAACTTGTCATTAATATGTGGATCTTGAAGGCCTCGCCCATCTGCTGCTAAACGTTTGTCCAAGGGAATTGTGTACCCCTGCAAACAACAACAAAATAATTTTAAGACAAATATTTTGTGGATTGAGAAACTGTTTAAGAAATGAAATCACTTGGACTCGCCCCCTTCTCTCCCCACAAAAAAACACAAAGGAAAAAAGTACTAAAAATTGACTGAAATTGAGTAAGTTTTGTTCCATCAATTATTATTACCTTTGCGTTCTTCCAGTTGGAAATACAGGGAGGTATTTTCCACTCTTGCTGCTCCTTAACAGTCACCTGAAAATGAAGAAAAAACTATTTGTCAGTAATTATCAAACAATGATCTTCTTTTACAACTCCATAAGAACAGAACTAGCACACTTGAGCTGTTCACATGATGATGAAGTGAGCAAAGAGAATTTACATTTCGATAATCTAAATAAATGTGATTTCTACTCAATTTCCTTGCATTGGTTTTTTGAAAAAAAGAAACATTTTCTCCAGGTATTAATCTTATTTCTGTAAAGCATAGGTTTTTGGACAACTATAAAAAGCTGTGGAAACACTGTCTCCAGCTTGCATTCCCAGTCAGCATTTCTCAGTTTCCCAAACTTCCGCTTTTGTTTCTGTTACTTAACACAGTTAACATAACTGCATAATTGATAATGCATACTGCACATAATTATGCCGAGCCCCCCAAAATTTTTTGCAATCGCAGGCTGGAAATAACAGGTCCTTGGCCAGCAATGACTTTATTATTACTTGTAGTCAGGATAAGAGTGAAGTGAGTGGCAAATGGTTCACTGTAAGTATCTCTAACCAATAGTAGTAATACTACGGGTGATTTGGGTTTCATTTTCATTTACTTTATCAAAGTGAAAAAATCTTAAGCTTGACACGAATGCAATTCTTTCTACTGCATGTTTGTTGTTTGTGAAAGTGGTAAACCTGGTTTTCTTACAAGAAGGTTAGTGATGCACTGAAATGACTGCAACTGAATGTTTCTGTAATTCACTGTACTTGACCATACCTTTCTGCTTGGTGAATGCATTACTGGAGCAGGAGGTGACGGCGGACCTCTGGGAATCTTTTTATTTGTTCTAGAAAGTAGAAGATTGTTTAATTAGCATACTACATTAAGTTATGGTCCATGACAGAAAAATAACGCACAATTGTTAAACCTCAGTCTTACACCAGTTAGTATGCAACAGGAATTGTCTACATGTAGGTGGTAAAACTTCAATTATCTGCCAGAAAATAATAGCTACATGATTGTACTATAAACTTCACTCGAAGAATTCATAAATCACTTGCCTGCAGCTCGTGATTTACAAATTCTTCTCGTGTTCTTCCCACCTCCTGTGTGGTTTATCAGCCTATAAACCATAGAAACTTGTGGTCTATTGCTTAAAAATGACATCCCTCTGCAGTTTTCAAAACACCCTTTAAATACATTGTCTTTGCACATCCTGTAGTTGTCCAAAAATGGCAACATGCAAAGAAAGTTGTGTCCAAAAGTCCAGGCTTCCAATTTTTTTTCCAGTTGGACTACTTCACTTGCCTAAAAGAACTGCCTAAAATATCCAACTGTATATCTGAATGAATGAACTCTCTCAAATTTTAAACCCAAAAGCTGCAATTGCAAAAAACCACAGTACAAAAAAAAAAAAACGCAAGTCTTGGGCTATTGGATAAAACTGGTACATGCAGGTGTGTCCACTCTTCACCTACGCTCAGAGCACGAATAGATTCACGTAGGTACATGTACATGCTAATTAATATATACATTGCCGGCAAAGCATGGATGAAAAATGACACATACATGTAATACCAATATTATCCAAGCTACCTGTACTTCAGTATTGCCAAGCATCCATTGAACAGATATAATTTAGTTTTTTTTTTGAAGGCAAGACAGAGACTGTTGTTTTTGGAAGTACAAAAATTACATATTACACATGTTTTTTAATTATCTGTGTGTTTCAAATTAAAAATATATTTGTTAACTGTCAGGGGTTTAACAATTTCTTCAAAGCTTACCCATCCTTCAGACAGCGGTTTACTAGTCGTGAAAGATAAGGTGTGTAATCAAATGATTGAGCACAATTTTGAACCATAATGAGAATGTTGTTCAGTACAGTTGAAGGGGTGCATGGAAAAAAGACCCTTAGTGACTTCTGATAGGCTGCAAGATTCTTCTAGAGAATAGGCCATTTGCTGGTTACCTTACATGTATGTCTCTGTTTCAAAATGAGTCTTTGTGCAAAGCCTTTCAAACAAAAATAATGCATTTGATTTACATGTTGTTGGAGAATTTATACATGAGATCAAGAGTCACTCTAATAAGGCTTTTTTCTGCAAACCCCTTCAGTTGTATGTTCATCAACATACTTAAATCGCGGTGGCTCCATTGGATCTTTCTGCATTTCCACCATACGAATGACCCTCTGTTTAGCACCAGAGTTAAAAGCCAATCCTTGCTGGGATGGGGTGTATCTGATGTACTGTGCTGCCTGGGGTTTCTGTGCAACTTGGGTTGGCTGTGCAGCTGCTATTCTCGTGGTGACTTCTTTTTCCAATGCTTCTCTAGTTTTTCTTGTTGTCTGTAATTATTGAGAATTTCATGTGCATATGGAAAAGTTTTTATTCCAGCAAAATCTAATCCAAGATAGTGCCACATAGTGTAAAGCTATTTCATCAATACAATAAACTTTGTAAAATAGGCAAATGTTCATATATACTGTTTGGCCTCCTACAAGTATAGGGGAGGTGAATGGTCCTACAAATTTTGTAAATTTTTAGTTTCCACAGTCTTGCTTTTACATGTAGCAGTCATGTATGTCTCACATTGAATTATATTTTTAGCACAAAGGTGTCACAGAGATGGAGTCTTTATTTTTTTCAAGGCTAAGAAAATTTTGAAGCCCTGATTTTTAAATGTTCATTTCTATCAAATGACATCTGAACCTCTCAGAGTCTGTAACCTTGCCCTCACATTATTGAAAAAAACTTTGAAATATGTCTTGCCAGTTAAAAAATAAACATGTCCTGGGCTTACAAAGAAAAACACTAGTCGCACTTCACAAAGCCTGCATTCACCATTCACCACCCCAAAGAACGTAACTTTTAAATCAATGTGCACAAAAAGTCCAAGTACATATAATGTTGATGATTAGGTAATTATTATTAGCTGCAAATTTTTGTGTAAATTAGATTACATCTTACATTGTAATTTACTATTTCTTAATTATTCTTTATTGTTGATTTATACACGACCCCACAAGCTGCAAGCTTATTTACTTATTGTGTTTTAATAGAGGTTTTATCTTATCTTATCTTATCTTATCTTATAAATGACACATGAATGACTGCTTCATAATTTTTTTCTCAATGCCATGTTTTGTGCAACACAACTGAACTCTGACAAAGTTTGGAATGTCTTGGAAATCTTCAGAACATCTGTCATCTGAAGTCTCTTGACATTTATTTTGGAATGAAGCCAGGTTGTCTTCAGAAACCTACATGTACATCATTCGGCAGTGCTTGGGGATACCTGTACATTAAATCCCTTGAAAATTCAACTTGGAAAACGCTGGTAGTTATAAGCTTGGCACTAACATGCAGTTCAAGTTTGCATGCTTTTGTGGACATGCCACTCACAAAAGGCACACATGTAAGAAGACGCATGCATGTACGGGTAAGTGAAGTCTTAATTGGGCTTGGCCTCTTGAACAAACCCAGCAGAACACAAAATAAATTCAATGCAGTTTTGCACCCTGTAGAAATTGCCAGTGATTCAGTTGCTTTTATTACCTCTTCAATATCCTCTTCTGATGGTCTGTCTAGGTCTGGGTCACCTTCATCTTTTAAATGAACAGGAACTAAGTCCTGAAATCTTGAATGGACAACCTAAGGAAACAAAGGTGAATTGTCACGGAATTGCTACTCTGCAAGAAACTAATATGTACATGTACTGTGGTGGATTGTAATCAGACATTTGTTTTTAAACACATTCTACATACGCAACTACATCTCTGTTTGGTTTCATTGTCCTGTGGTTGGGGTTGAAAGTCTAATGGGGTTTAAAGACTAATTACAGCGTAATCTCAAAGTATTTGTGATATTTACATGTTTCCATAAGATCGTAATACTAGCAATAAAGATAAATATTGAAGAAAACTTCATATTTTGTATTATATAACTGTATCACGTATTACTTATCATTCTATTAAACTGAAGATGGCATACAGTGTAAGCCTGCAGAAACATGTCTTTAAAAATAGTTGTCCGTTTTCTTCAATATTTACATGTATAAATAAACAAAGAAAAGTAGATGAAGTGGTTTGACACGACCATTAAAAGTGCTTGATTCAACGGCATGCAGAGTGAAATCTGGTGTTTTCTTTCTCATCAACTTGTCAATTCTGATAATTACTACAATTATAAAGCCTGGAATGGCTGGAATGTACGTCAGAATTCTAACATTAGTAAACATTTCTTGTCAGACAGTAGTCTGAAAAGTTGGGTTACACTACACAGACATGGTGCTTGTACCTAAAAATTCACAAAAAGTGAAATCCTCTGTTTTAATTCTGCCTTCCACCTATTTTTAACATCCTTGTCTAATACTATGTCATAATTCCCTTGAAATGACCTTCAAGAGGAAGTCCAATACAACTTTCTAGCACCAGGGGTTGAAATATGCTGTACACAACTAGACACCATATACATGTATCATAGAAATCTACGTAGATTGTGCACGAACTGTGTAGTGAAAATCCTTGCATAACAGTCTTAAGATTACCTTGTCTTTACGCTGACCCTGTTTGACCAGCGCATCATACTTCACTCTGCCTTGAGAATCCAGTTGTACTGGTAGTGCATTTGTATTTGACGCAAGCTGCAAAAAGAAAACTTGGCATGTTAAATCAACACAAGAATTTCACAAAGAAAATGACCAAAGCAATGCAACAAAACTTAACAGTATACAAAGTTAAACTTGTTTTGTTTTGCAGTCAACCCTCCCTCTCTCTCAGACGCTATTGGGACAAGTTCAAACTGTCTATCTGTTTTATAGAGAGTTTAGTTAGTCAAATAACTGAAATACAGCAGGGACTAATAAACAGCAGGTAGCGGTAACCAGGCATTATATTGGAAGAAGAAAATCTAGTTTCCAAGCTCTTTGCCTAAAGCACATGTAGGTTGGAATGCCTGAGGGTTAAAATTTAATTTGTTACGAACAAAACAGAGTGTTTTTGTCGCTGTTTCAGGGCAAAAATTACTTCAAAATCTCTTTGGAATTTCAACTTCTAGGCATGATATAACTTAAGCATCTACTTTATTGCTATCATGAAACATTTTTTTATTTTATGCGGAAAAATTTCCGATTATGCAGATGCTAACAAATTATGCAGATCCGAGTGTCCCATCCTGTCAGATACCCTGATTATTTATCAACCATTGTCATGTAAGGAATCTGTATACAGTACATGTATATACAAGGTATCTGACGAGATGGGGTGGTGTGGATCTGCATGATTTAATAACCACGTTTTCTGATGGAGCTACAAAAAACACAAGTTCTGAAAGTGAACAACACAATTACTACAACTAGTAACTGTTCCAAGGAAAATGAGCTCCCAGAGAGCCAAAAATTTCAATGACTACATGTACATATGTAAGTATCACAAGTTCTTCAAATATTTGTAGCCACTTAGTGTCTAGTGTGATGGAAAATGTGAACAATAACATCAGCAGAGATTCACTTACTGTTTTACATAGGGACAGTAACATATAAGGTGAGAATAACAAAAATTTCTTCATGTCAACACTACAACGCACATGTATTATCAAAATTTTTGTTTCTTTAAATGTATCAGTTGACTGACCTTTTTCTTACGTCCCATATCCAAAGGATATCTAAAAGACTCTTGTTAAGGAAAGCTGACATTACCAGCTTCAGTTGTTTTGTAACTCAATATAATACACATGTACAAAATACACACATGTATACTACACAATTTCCTATGGTGAAGCCACTCAACCACATTTTGTATTCCGTACTCAATTGCTGCTTTCCTACCATATCAACATAATAATTATAATTATTTGTGAAGGTGTCTATTGCTTTCTTGACTTGGTTACTAAGACGTTAATTCAATGAAAGGATACTGGGCCACATGAATTTCAGGAAAGGCACCACCATCACCAAAATCCTGCAGATTGAAAGAAAAAAAACATGATTTAAATACTGTAGTCTATCACAATTATTCCAGTGTATTGGTCAATCTAATAAGTTTTTTTGGGGTAAAAGCCATTCAGAACTCCAGTACAAGCTGAGTAAAAGGGGATTGGGAATGATAACGACCACAAATTACAAGAAAGAAAATGGGCAGGTGTCAAAAGATTTTCCTTTGCAGGGCAGGAAAAACTCAGGTCCAGGTTTTGCTCAGGGGCAAGTGAAAATAATCCAGTGGGTAGGTGAAATTAGACTAGGTAGTCTTGTTACGTGTAGCTCATAACTTACAAGACTGCAAGGTGAACAAAACAATGATTAATTTAAAAGTCAATCATACTCTGCTTGTGTTTGTCTTCTGAATGCCAGATTGGACACCATATTGGACGCTGCATACCACATAAGTCTGATACTACTTATGAAGCAGGTGGTGGATTCATGATGGCAACAAAAAACACTAACATTTTGCATATCTTTTCATCAAGCCCATTGAACGAGTACTATTTTTGTGGGGGTAACTGAAAACTGAAATGTATTGGCCCACTTGGCAACTTGGTACCAAAATTATTTTTCTGCCTGCTTTGAAGAGGGCTTTGACAGTGCTACAAGAATGCATATTCGCAGGTCTGACAAAACTACTGGTTCAAAAAAAATTTATATTTAAATTCAAAGTTTCTTAAAGAAATTGAAAAGATTTATAGCTTTTGTTGAAACATTTTCCATCGAAAAACACTCAAAAATGTTTGAGAAAAAGCAATGGAAACACTCCCTTTTGAACTCATATTTATTCCCTGTTAATAATAACACAGAAAAAATAATTTTCTCTCTTTCTTAGTTAGCTGCACTGCCTGTGTACGCCGATGTCCTACCTGTGGAGCTATTCAAAGAACGACATTTGAGTGGCCACAGTATTTTACAGTTTAAAAGCCAGTCATGCAAGGGGCGTGCAGTACGTGTACATGTAGCTTAATGGCTAATGGCCTTGGGATTGAGTAGCTGCAGGAGGTTGTGCTGGAGCGAGGGGGGATTTGGATAACCCTAGCAATAAACTACATGTAGCATCCCATTTGGGAGGCAGTAGAATTACTAACTGGATAAGCTCCACAGGGATGTATGTATGGTAGCCTGTGGCACTTCTCCCAACAGAGACTTACCATCCAAAGATAATGTATAGCTAACACTACTCTCTAGCTATAGGAAATAACAACTGAAATCTGACCAACACTGAATGGTTATCAAATGCGTTCACATTATATTATTCACATTGGAATGACATTGCCTTGGAATACAACACAGGCAGTCTGCGATTACAACAAATTATACTCCGCATTGAAATGAAACCTATACAGTGTACTCATCATCAACTCTACGTAAAACATAATCGCGTAAAAATAATAAATGCGAAAAGCGAAACTTCCACGTTGAAGTAAACGATTCGTCCTACGTTTGTAACTGCAAATACAATTATATGTATGCACTGTTAAACAAACTAACTACATTCTACAGGTAAAAATATTAGGACCTACCAATGAGGAATATAGCTACAGTTGTTATAAAGGAAAATATATGACACATGTGAACTTTATTAGCATGATTCCAGTAAATCCGAACGTAGCTTTTATCTACAAACCTCAAGTTTCCTTGGAATCCATCCATGCCGCTGTCCGTAAGGCGGAGGTTGTTTCTTAACAGCTGAAACCTTTAACTTAAAAACAGATCGTTAGTAGTAATCGTTGAAATCTAAATATTGCGATCGATCACTGCCGAAAGCCTCTGATAAAATATCCAACATGGCCGACACAACACACACACACCAACCTCTTTGTAGGCTTTTTCTAAATCATCGTCTTCGTCCTTTTCGCGATAAGGCACGTGTAATGGTGCCGGAAGAAGGCTGAAATTGTTAAGAATTATTTTTGTTAGAAAAATGTGATAGGAACATCTATTAGATCAGAAAAACGTCGGAGAAATCATACCTCGCCAAAGACATTCTCTTGTGTTCTCAGCGATCAACGCATTGCCGTCCCAGAGGTCCTCGCGAAGCGACAATCAGCCTCGCTCCCAGTATCCTCTTGCTTTGGGAACGAGGCCCGGCATCCTGCCTTTGGGATATTGAGACCCAGGAGCCCATCACTGTCAGACCTTTATACTCCATTCCTTGTGAATATCACACAACTTGACGCCGACCAGTTTACTTGAGGCTGTTTTTTTCGTTATTGTTCATATTGTCGTTTAAAATAGCTCCGCCTTTTACCTCATCTTATGTTCTCTAGCTCGTAACCTGAATTCAGCGTGTCCCAGTTTCTTGTAAATAAATTCAATCATTGTTGTTCAATCATTGTTGTTGTCTCCTCTACTTAAAATAGAAATGTTATCTATTCGGCTGAGCGTAGCGAAATTGAATAGAGGATTTTTTAAATCAACGGCACGAAAGAGCGAGGGGGCAGTGTCCTCCCTGAATCATGTTGGACCTCGTGCGAGCTCCGGGAGCGCTTGCTTTCCCTGATGTAGATATATGTCCATTCACGACAGCTCAATTAGTACTGAGACTTTGTAGACGATCCCTTGGACCTGGAAGGTCGTTGGTTGGTCCTGGGCTAGTTAAATATCTGGTCCAATGTTCTTACTGGCTTAAAGGTTGGATAGACGGGAAATTTCCAGGGGAAGCGGCCCACGCGATTGCATGCAACCTTAACAAAGAAGGACTGTAACCCCGGTGACCTCTCCTGTAACTACGTGGGTTTGGTCTTGTAGCTATGGCACTCCAACAGATTAACCATTTGCTTTCATGAACTATTTCAAGACAGAACTCAAGATCAGCAACAAACTGGTTTATTTTCACAATGTTGATACCTCAAATCACAGCACTAATGTTCACGTTTTCACACCCTTCCCTACAGATGACACTGTGGCCCTTAATGTCGGGACACTCTAGGCGACCAGTTGCTGCGACAAGTCTCTATGACAAAATGCCTCGTGTGTTGCTTTCAAAACTGAAGTCGCTTCAACGCGACGCAGGGACAAGTTGCAGCTTTAAGTCGCTTTGTGTGTGTGCAAGTCTTTGTTCCCGCACCAGACCTAAGACCCAGGCCTTCCTCCGCCCCGCGCTTTTCCCAACGACAAGTTTCTCGAATCCTGGACTAAACAATCAAACGTTCAGTAATCGAACCCTTATTCAATCAAACTCTTAAAGTGAAGTTGGGTTCGATTACGTGTGATTGTTTGATTGACTAAGTCGGGCATTGAAAACTGGTTTCAACAGGTTTCCTTGTTATGTGTGGTCCTGAAAGACGACCACTACACGAGTACCAGGGTCAGAAATGATACAATTCGGTTGTCTACCTTTGAGGGGTTGAAAAAGCGGTTTTGCTATCTCTCTTTCTTAGGCTGTTAAGCCTAAAAAGGTCCACAGCGGGAGGTCTTGCGGTACCTTTTAGGCCCGGGGGGGTATCCCAGAAAAATTGGGTAGGGGTGTGCGGCCCGCTTTCCAAAACCCTTACCCTATTTATGATCAAATTCTGCGATTTTCCCTACATGCCCTATTTATGACCTGACCAAAAATATGATGCCCTTTTTATGACCTGATTCTTAGATCATTAGGGGAAGGCCTTTTGTTGCTGGCTTTGTCTAACCTGCGTAGCAGGCGTAAAACGGGGTAGAGGCAGGAAAAGCATGGATGGGAGAAGGAGGGTGTGATAAAGAAGTGGCTTCTTCTAAAAAAAAACCGAATTGAAGACTAGAGTGCAAAAATCCTATTTACCCTATGTACCCTATTTATGACCAAAACGGCTGAAAACCCATGTCCTTTGGGGCCGCACATACCTATATAGCCTATATAAGGGAGTACCCCCCCCCCTGCCCAGCGTTTTAGGGTATTGAACTTAAAAAAATATTACAGGAGATAATGTGTTCAGTTTTGGAAGGGGTGAAAAAAATTCAAGCCACGCCCACAAAAAAGGGTCTTATTACTTCTTATGGGTTCTTTTCAAAATTTTCGGCTAGCGTCCCCCAACATCCTTTTACTATAGGAGTCCTCTCGGGCTTTTCTCACACGATAAGGTGCTCGAATCTCGGACAAAACACTCAAATGTTTAGTAATTCAATCAAATCCTTGGATTGAAGTTTAGTTGAGTTTCACCATGAACGTTCGATTGACCTTGCCAGCATTCAAAACTGTTTCAACCATTTTCTTAGTCTTCAAATATAACCGCTGCACGAGTACCCATGTAAGAAACCATATTGATACAATCATTGCAGTGTTATATTTTACACCTTCTTGTCTTTCAAACTTGTTACAACAATCAGATCTGTCAGGAGCCCTCCTGGATCTGTGTGTATATTTAATTGTACAGACCTCGGGGGAGCTGGGGGGGAACTCCCCTATAAAATGGATGGTGGAGCTTCTTGTACCTTTTAAGGGTTAAGTGAAAAGCGGTTTTGGAACTTCCTGTAGGGTTCCTTTCAAAATTTCCGATGAGGATGAACACTGTAAGAGGTAACAGATCTGCGTTTTGAATCACTAAACAGTATGACGACAGGCACCTCTGTCCTTTTTACAAGGCAGTGCCCTCCCTGGGAACCGATCATAGCTTAACTTCTTTCTTTTGCATTAAAGAATACAGGCCAGTATTGAGATTAATTTTGTTCGCATCCCCCCCCCCCCCCCCCCGTGGAGACGGAGGCAGAGAAAAAGAAGTCAATTCAGTCCAAAAAGTGATCAAATGGTGTCTTGTATAGCGTCAAAAGAATTAGCGATCAAATTACAATACAATACTATAAAATTATTTTACGTTTACTTAAATGAGTATATTATTTCTATTGAGTGATTCAACTTTACATCGAATATGAAAGAGCATTGTAACATTTCTTAATATACTATTCATCTCTCTAAATGTCTCTGGAACATCAATATGAACGATGACAAATTTGACTAGCATGAATTAATCCTTAATTAAACCGTGGAAGTTTTACCTGTGCCTGCGGGGAAGGGGCTAGTGATCATTTATCAGTCATGACGTCAGATTGGGCCTTCATATAATTCCATTTCAAAAGGTCCGCTATCTAAATTTAATTTCAACTATTTTTACAGAGATATCATAGCTGCCTAAAACTGAGTTAATAAAAAATCAGGAAAAATATAAAAATACAGAAAATGATTTTTGGTCTAAAATATAACATAACAACTCTAAAACAGATATTTAAACTGACTTAAAACACCAAATTTTGGTAATTACCCTTTGCAAAGACGGTTGTCATGGCAATGTCATGTTACGTAATCACACAATTAACATATCAAAATGTACCCTAATAAATTTTAGAGAGGGTCAAAAAGGGTGACTCTAAGCCATGAATGCTTTAAAAAGTATAAAATCAGTGTTGGCACTTTGTCTAGAACTGACTGTTCGACTAATCGATATAGGTTGGACAACAACTTTCTTCATTAATTAAAGCAATTACAGTGTTGATATACTAAACAGATTAATATCGGAAAGCGCTTGGTAGTTACTGAAAATAATTATTAAAATGGTTAATGTGTTCCTTACTGTTCTTCTCCATACAGTTTTAGAATAAGATCAAAACAACACAGTATAGACAGAAGAGCTGAACCATCCTCGCCTTCAATCAACACGTGTCCAAAGTGACTTTCAGTTACACTCAGGTGTTCCTCTTTAAACAGCATAATCCTGAAATCAAGTGCACGCTGTCTACACTAAAGAATTAAGAGCGAATGTCCACTGAGACCGAGCGAAATCGAAAATAAGTGGCACATGATGAAAAATAAAAAAAATTCCTTATATTTCGCCCAGAGATAGCCTATGGCAGGTCTAGAAACGTGCTGGGATTTTTTTCTCGAAAAATCTTTTAAACCGGCCAAAAACTTACAAAACCGTTTCGGGCTTTTTATAAGCGCTGAATACAAACGTTCTCAAAATGCTCATAATCGCAATTTTACCTGCCGCTGAACTGTAAACAGCAACCACGTGCTTCTGACCAAAGAATCGAAAACATCTTGTTTCCAGTGTTTCCTCTTGTTTTTCTAGGTATTTGGATGTATAAAACCACAGCAGAAAGTTCCTGTTTAGCTCATCCTGAATTAGCCTGCGAACGCAGACTTATTTCCGGCTGTCGCTTACAAGCGACAGCCGGAAATAGGTCTGCGTTCGCAGGCTAATCCTGAATACGATATTATCCAAATATCCAGTATTAGGTGTATTTAGAATCCTAAACGCTTGAAGCGTGCCTAGTACATCAACTGACATGTTGACATTCAGCTACGACTCTTAGATCTGTCATCATATTCACATCTCTTGTTAAACAGCAGTCGAATAAATAAACCCTTCTTGCATGAGCTGTTTGCTCTCTCAAACGAAAAAACCCAGAAAATTTCTATCCGCTGTTCTCTACGGTTCATCCTGAAACGAACTATTGTTCGTCGATGTTTACTACATTTGCCTGTCACGCAATATAGTCACTCGATAGGTTTTTTGTTACATGATTTCCATAAATGGAAAAAAATTACAAAGCGAAAGATTAGGGCCTCTAAAATCAAGTTTTGTATTAAGTAAAAGCTGCCGAACATGCCAATGTGAAAAAAGGGACTATATACGACCATAAACTTTCTTCAATTCCACAGCACTTGGTTTCACACCCTAAATAAATTCATATTATTCATGATTTAGTCGTTTTACAAATGATGGTTTCTTTTCCTTTTGAAAAAGGAAAGAAATTGTACAAAAACTCCAAAGGTTGAAACAATGGCAAATCATTTGTGAGCAGCAACGTCATAACTGGCAAAATTATATTTTTATCGCATGTGCTCTGCCCTCCCCCCCTCCTCCCCCAACTTGGATGGAGAGAGACACTGTGAGAGTAAGGTCTCCTGACCAAGAACACAACAAAATGATCCCGGTCAGGGCTCAGACCCGGATCGGACCTTGACATTCGGAGTTCAGTGAAGTACAACGCTACCCGATACTATGAGAACACGAAATAAAAATGTTACATAAGAAATTTGAAATAAGCCTGTAGAACAATATGTAGTGCGACAACAAAATTAGAAACAAAGGGAATAGCATTTACCTTTCATATTTATTATTCATGCCTTGACGAGGTTCAAGATTGCGACCTCATATCAACGCGGAATGCTTCTCTAGCTAGCTTTTCGTACACAGTCACGATTAGAGTGAATTTGTTCTAGTGGAAAGCGTGTAACGTCTTAATAGTGGGCTTGGGCCGGGCATGTCAAACAGTCTTTCATTAGTCGTTTGGTTTTCCAATGTATAATGTGTTTGGGAAAAGATGTAAAAAATGTTTTCAGAGTTGCAGCCGATGTGATGATTTTGAGTTGTAGAATCCATGGAATGTAAAGGTAGTTTGTCCGCGTCAGATATGTAGGTACATCACGTGAAGTATATGAAATAATTCATATGTGAACTGCGGATAGATGTAAAGTAAAGAAATGATTCTCGCAGGGAAACTGCAATTAATTGCAATTTCGCTGCACGCGAGAATCATTTCTTTACTTTATAGCGGAGCATGAATTCATTTTCTCGTGGTTATCATGGCTAGCGGTATTGCTCGTGGGCGCGTACGCACGACGACGACGACGACG
>OMLO01002853.1_pt1 | contig 14145 bp, 10 predicted proteins | sample 1674811 | NCBI WGS metagenome assembly OMLO01 (sample SAMN06265003, study PRJEB25207) | coral metagenome | isolation source: Coral host | place: Mexico:La Bocana,Puerto Morelos, Mexico | collected 2008-11-13
CCAGGCAGGAATGGAATGATGCCCTGGCATACTGTACGAACACTATGAGTGGTGTGTGTGCAGGGTCCCATTGCCTTGCGACTACCTCAGTGCGGCATGTTACCGTTTTGACAGTGTTGGGCGATTGCCCGCTGCTGCTGATGCGGCAGTGGGGCCCTTTTTCGCACTGTGGTTGCATCTCGCCACACTGTGCCTGCTGGCTTGTGATGCAGCTGGACGCTTTAACCTTCTGACAGTGCTTCGGAACCCGGATGGGTCTCTCCACCAGAGTCCTGCGATGGCACGAGGCCCACGATTCTAAATGATGCTCAACTATGCTTGAGGTTTTGACTGCCTTCTTCATGCCGAGTCATCGTTTCCATGATGTGCGCGCATAGCTGCAGGACCTTTGGTAGGTTTCACCATGTCTGGGGAGCTTTGCTCCTAGCGTGAGCCTGACTAGGTGGACCATTATGTGTGTGTTGTTGGTTGGTTGTTTTTTTGGGGGTGTGGTTTTTATTCATCATAATTCGCAAATTGGTTTGGTTCGCTGTTGTCTCGTTTGTTTTTTGTTTGTTTTTTGTTTGTGTTTTTAATCGGCCACTAGGCAACACATCTCAGCAAAAGACAAGACCGCAGATTGCAAGCCTTGCGTGTTTCTGTGACACCAGGACTTTGTTGAAAACAACGTTGTCTATTCATGCCGGAGCAGTCTGGCAGCAAGTTGTGTCGCATAGCGCTGCAAAAAACTGCATCTTATGGTGTAGTTTTAGATCCATGTTACCCCCTCTACTGTTCTCTGTGGTTGCCTGTGATACCCGCGTCGACACGCTGACATCAAGTCCTGACAGGTGATGTCATCACCCTGGATGCGAAGGGACAGTGTCATTGACGCACCGTGACCCCCAAGATTTTTCCTCCACAGGGCCTTGTTGGGAGCGGGATGCCGGGTTTGGATTTTTTTCTGTTTGCTTTGAGACAAAGAATGAAACTTAGTGTCACAAAGTCGTGAAAAACCGAAGGAACAAACAGTCGTGAAAAAACGAACGGAAACACAAAAAACAACAAAGACAAAGGCGCCCAGTGTTCAAAATTGACGCATGGAATGCAATATGTTGAGTGATCTTTGAGCCAGTACTTCTGCGCTCTTCACTGAAGCTGCATTGCAGGCGTGGCGATAGCCTTACAACGTTATAATCACCCAGGGGGCTAAGAGGAAAAACCTTAAACCCAAACAATTTAAAGATTGAGTGCTTAATGCCCCAAAGTCTTTTAATTGTGATAAAGCTCAAGATCTTGATATAGCAGATTCCCGTAAGAAAGGCCGGGTGACATCAATCGCCGCCCCGAAACTCCCAGATAACGTGGCAGGGCGCACGTCTGGGCAAATTTATGGGAGGCTGTGGTGACCCACGTGTCTTAGTGTGGCGACCTCTCACGCGTTGTTGACAGCCCGTGGCCAGAAGACAGTTCACACAAAGCACGCGGTGTTGCTAGAAAACTCAGGGCCCAGGCAACAATAGACTTCGAATTAGAATTTCTTGCAGTGCTGTGTGCCTTCGTGACTTGGGCCTATCAAATCTTTTGCGCCCAACTAATCTCCTTTGTTGGCAATAATGGAGTTAGGGACTCTTTGATCTTTTGCGATACTTCCAACACCGTTGGCATGGGCGTGCTCAAAAAAATTTCAAGCTCGAACAGAGCACTAAAGCCTTGACTTGGCACAGCAGAGTGCCGTGATTTTCTTGCCTCATCAGCCTCTCTGTGCAACCACCAACGAGCTCAGCCCACGCCTTGCCAAACCAAAGATCTCCGGCGCTTACTGTCTAGAGGTTTGCAGAGCAGGGCGCCGCAACCTTCAAGACAGCTCCAACATGATTCAAGTGATACAAACTCATAAAGGCGGCGGCAACACTCTGGCATTTTGATTTCAAGCATTCTCAACTTTTGCATTTTTTCAAAGTCTGATTTTTCTTGAATAGTTTGTGTTCTGTTTGCCTTTGCCCCTTGAAAACCCAGTGGACAAGCAAAATCACAAATTCCACATTCAGCAAACTCCAAAACCTTATTTGTTCCCTATTTGAAGGATTTCAGGCCTTGCCCATGTGCTATGGTAAGTTGGTGGTGTTAAGGAAGACATGCTGCAGTTGCCTTCAGAAATTTCATGCCCGTCTCAGCATTTCTGGCTTAGAGTATAGCATGCAGATGCAAGACTTGTGAACCAAACACCCTGTGAATTCCACAGGTCTATGATATCCCGTTTCGTTCTCATTCGATTTCATTTTGGTCTTGGATCTTGAAATATGTTTTCCATTTAAGGAATGGTTGCATCATGTTCCCTTTAAAGTTGGATACCTGGTTGCTATTCATTCATCCCCTATTTTAAGAAACCCATATTTGGGTTGATGAATTAATGGCCATAATTTGTGCAGCCTGTGCAGCTTGTTCGCTCCTGTTTACACGTAGTTTTTACCATCGGCTCTCATCTAGCCAGAATGGACTAGTGATTCCTAGATGCCCTGTCATGCTGCTATGAGGGTGAAGCGACGGAAACGAGGCAAGGGATGATGTCTTTCAATACCTTTGCCTCGTTGTTCCTCGTTGTTTGTTGTTTCAGATACCCCTATAAAGATGCCGACAAGCAAGCAACTTTGACAGGCTGGGGTATCTTGATTGCAACGTGGTTTGTCTCCAGATTTGTTGCGTCGCCCTTAGTCCGAGATCCCAAATGCGGTATGTCGCAAACGTTGTCTCAACTGATCGAGAGCATGTTGTTTCAGAGCACCGGCATTTGTGCCTCCAAGGTGTGCCCGTGCACAACTTTCTGTCTCCCACAAAAACCTGGTCAGCGACGTGGTGTGTATTTGCTTGCTGCGCCACACAAGGATCTTGGCATCGCAGAATGTGCTCGACACAATCTATGCTAGTTCAGATGGGCATCTCAAACAGCATCTCCAGTTGCTAATTTGAACAAAGTTCATTTGGCAGTTTCTGGCAAAGTTGCAGGAAGATCCAAAAGAATTCAGTCCGGTCGAGGAGATGGGTCCTTGGAATTTGCGTTGTCTCAGCAGCATGTGGCTTGCAGATGACTCCTCTTGTCAGAGCATTCCACAAAATGCCGTAATTCCTCAACATATGTTCCTGGACTTCCAACAGTTCACTCTCGTTCTCTTTGAGCTGTTGTCCGTGGTTCTCTTGATCGTTCTTCATGTTGTTGAGCAGCCAAGAATTTAGATTCATCGAGGAATAGGTAGGCGCAACTCATAGAATCAGAACGCTAAACGTTTCTCTCTGAAGCGTAAGCTTCTCCCCTTGCAGGAAGGACCAGCAGAGGCACAGCCATTGGATTTCCTTTTGAAGTTCAGAGTTGCTTCAAAACTTCAAAGTTTTCAGAGTTCGTCGCTTGTTTTCAGCACAGTGCCTTGAAGCTGCCAGCATGTCGTTTTGTTGCGTGTTTGCTCGAGTGAAGTTTCATTTTGGCAGGTCACTCCGACGCCGCTGACGTTGGCTCTGCAGCAGCAGGCTTCTGCTCAGAAACAAGTGGACTCTGCTCAGAAGCAAGTGGACCTGGCTTTGAAGCAGCAGGAGGCCATAGCTGCCATAGCTGTAGCTGGTGTAGCTCCGCTGTAGCAAAAGGCAATATCTCCTTCCACTATCAACTTGCCCTGAGGCTGCGATTGAGAAAAATGACGAGGAGGAGGTGAAGCAGGCCAAGGAGGAGGTGAAGGAGGCTGAGGAGAAGGTGAAGCAGGCCAAGGAGGAGGTGAAGCAGGCCAAAGAGGAGGTGAAGGCGGCAGAGGAGAAAGCCCAGAAGGCCAAGCCTGAGAAGGCCATTCGTTGCACAGTGTGTTCACAGTTGTTCGAGAGATGCCTTCCTCCGTTGATACCCTGTAGTGCACCTCCAATTCATGAATTGGAGCCATCAGTTTTTCTGCATTGTCCCTGTCCAGGATTTAGGCCGAATGCGAAAACTGAAGAAATACAAGGCTCCATTTTATGACGAGAAGGACGTGGTTCAGGATGGCAGGGAGCTGCACCTTTGCAATTTTTCAGGCAGTGTGCCTGGAGCACCTGGCAGTTTTGCTATTATCTCTCAGCAGTTCTTGAAGAAGCTGACTGCATGGGTAAGTGAGTGTGGGTCCTCTCGGGGGATTTGCGCAATCAATGGCATGATGAAGACAGGGAAGTCCACCATTTTGGTGAACGTCTTGCCACAAATCATTTTAAAGAAATTTCCAGACGCTGAGATTTGTCTCTTGGATTTCAACACCTTCCTCCCAAGAGGTTCTGAGCCTAGAGAAATGGAGGAAAAATTGTTAAAGGCAGTTGCAAATTGGGCAAAAGCCATTGGGATAGATGTTGGCTCCGTTGACGACTTGGATCTGAATCTACTGAATGATATTTTGGACGATTCTGGACGTAAGATTTTTTTCTTGATCGATGAAGTTCAAAGATTCTTCGAAGTGGACCAAAGAATGCTGCCCAGACACGATGTGCTGAAAGGGTTTTTCCGTGTCAACAGACAAAACTCAAACTTGCACTTTGCAGTGACGGGGTCGGCAATGGTGCTCGCATGGCACAACTTTCTTAAGATGACTCCTAATGGATTTACTTTCGCTGGGGAGTGTTGGAATCTCAACCTCCCATCGCAGAATGACCCTCATGAGCTGGACTATGCCAGAAGTGAATTCTTGAGCAGTGCTGCCAAAGACGACAAAGAGGTGTTAGCTGAGTTGTTGGCCGAATTGCCGTCCGTGCCATTGATGGCGTATACAGCAAATATCTGGAAGGATTCCCAGATGGATGAGCAGCCAAAGAGCAGCGTCCAAGAACGAGTGAACTGCAAACTGCTGTCGGAGTTTGTTACGGAGATGACCGGGCTATTGCAAGACCCAAGTTGGTCCTCCCCAGATCGCTTGAAGTATATCCACAACTTGGCCATGGGTACCGTTACTGAGGACCCTTCAAACTTTTTCGGGTTTTGTTACCAAAGCTTCTTCGAGAAGTACATTCTGAAGTTGAACTCGGGGAAGTTCAAGTTTGTGGGAAATCCATGGACCACTTGCATTTTGAGATGTGTGGCGCCGAACGGGACGGTGGTCCTGAAGACCAATGAGCCAATACTACAATTGTTCCAAAATGGGGAAATTTTGCAGAAGTTGGTACGGGTTGGCGAACTTGTTCGTAGCACTGTTCGGGGCTGGAAGACGCTACGTCCAGAAGATAGACGCACTCGAGTGCAAGTGGAACGTATTTGCAGGAAGCATGGCAGAGAACATGGCTGGCAGCCAGCAGAAGAAGATTACCACTTTCAGCGTTTATTGAATTGGTCGAATGATGGCGTGCGAAAAAGCATAGAAGAGCACGGCTTTAAAATGAAATGGTGTACATATTTGGAAATGTTGCGGAATGCAAACGCACACTTCACGTCAAAGAATGGAGATGAGTATAAACAGCTGTTGACCCAGTGCCTGCCAAATAGGGCAGTTGCGCTGTTGACTGCTTTGAAGAATTTCACTTTGCCGAGGTGAAAGTTGCAGCTTTGTGAGGCACATGCTTTTGCAGCTTTCGCACCCTTGGGGATATACCTTGGAGTTTCTTCTACAACATCGCACGTGCTGCAAATGCTCCATACAATCCATATTTGTTTGTGTCATGGGCAGGCGTTGGTTTCATTCTATGGTGGCCTCCATTTTGGCTATGGTAACACGTACGTGTGGGTTGTGCACTGTGATTTTATAGGGAATCAGGATGTCTTTCAAACAACCGATTATACAGTTTTGTTTTCTGAGTTTCTTGCGACGTGAACCAAAGAGGTTTTTGTTCACAATCTTTGTTCAATGTGAACACACTTTTGTTCACATGTCACAATCTTTGTCCACGGTGTCTCATATGTCTTGTCCACGGTGGTGTCCAAGTGTCTCAACCTGTCATTTGTGCTCACATGCTTTGTCCATTTTTTGTCCATACCATTTGTTCTTGTGTATCATTTCATTCCTCTGTGCCCATTGGGATGGTTTGCGTGCCACGTGTGATGCTTTCCTAGTCTCTTTGCCAAACCTGATGTCGCTTTGGAAATCATAGGGCTCTGATATGACTGAACCCTTGGGGGTCTGATTTTAGACAACTTCAAAGCCAAGAAGTGGCCGGCGCTGTTTGCATCAACGTGCAAAAGAACAGGGGCCACATGAATTCTTCACCTTTCTCTTCAAGGCTTGATGCCGCTGTTTGTCACGGAGTTGCCCTCCAAGTGCGATTCTTCGATTCTGACGGTTGTTCCTGGTAAGATTGCCTGAAGGCATCGCGGGGATACAGAGACATATGGAGATTAGATTCGTCTAGAATGAGACGTATTGCGCGAAATATTTTAACCCCAAAGATTCTTAGAACATATTTCCTCCACATGGGCTACATTCTTCACCAACAAACAGGGTAAACACAGCAAAAGAAATGCCAACGGCTTGTGACAGGATCAATCAATGAACTTGCTTGGAAAACAGCGCCTTCCCATCACAAAGCATCTGGGTTTCAATCAGGCGTTCGGCAGCGCCGTCCCAAAGTACCACTTCAGGCCACAGTGGTGAAAACAAATTGTTGACCGACTGGGTTTCAGCCACATGCGTGCGACGAAGGCCCTTATCCAACACCACTTCTTTACTCCCATCGTAAGATCCTTCCAAAGTGCTCAAATTGGTTTGAGCGGTTTGCAAGTTCGGTTGGAAAGATCCCCAAACTTGAGTTGTTTATCACCCATCCTGCTTGCAAGTGTGTTGGCGTCAAGCTTGCGCAGTGCGTTTATTGCTTGGCTGCATCCGCAGGCTTGCTTGCAGCCTGAATTCACGGTTTGTTGTTCATTCTAAGCTCGCAAGACTTGATTTTTTGGCTGGTCAGGGGCAGCTCTTGCAGGGGCAGGAAGCATTCAAGCCTGGCTATTAGTTGACCCAGGCGTGCAACTCGATGCACTTAAGGAGAAACCACAGGTATCGTGTCAAAAAGACACCAAGCGGGAAAAATCAAGCGGCTGACAGCGCCTCCTGAGCTCTCCGGACGGAGAACTGATCTTGAAGCCTTCTTGCCTTTGAAGTTGGGGCCTCTTAGATGAAGACGTCATGGCAGTGACGGTGGTGTTTGCCGTGGTCCAAAAGTGGGAACAAGAGAGGAACAAAGTGGGAAAAATCCCTCGTGGAAAAAAATGTTTCTTACCAAAAAGTCTATGGAAATCACATGGTGTCACTAGAGTGGCATCCCCAAAGCTATGGGACCTTTATGGTGTAACCAAAATCTATGGACACTACATGGGTTCGAAAACATATACTGTATGTGTGGTGTATTTTGAGCAAACACACTCAGCACAAAAACGCAATTGTTCCCCAATAGTTTGTTTAAGAAAAATCTCGAGAACCCAGATGGTGCATCCAAAGACTTGACCCCGACATGGGGTGACTGAAATCTTTGGAAACTTGCTGTGTCAAAATTCTGTAGAATTCACATGGTGTAGCCAATGATTTTGGCATCCACATGTGCTTTTTGATGGTTTATGTGCGGTGTTTCACATTCCTTGAAGGAATGCATTGCAGTAATTCTTGAATAGCATTCCATTCTTCCGCAATGATGCAGTATTTCCCGACAAAATTTGCAGTAGAATGCTTGTCCAAGGAAATGTGCTGACAGTATGGTTTGTTTTCCCAAAAATTACCCGTGTTGACTGCCCGCTTCATTCCTTTACATTGTTTAGCCTTTCGCAATGGACCATCAATGGTGCAGTAGAGCGACAATAGATGGCGCAAAAGAAGTGCAAAAAGCAGAATGTACACCACACAACATGTTCCCAGCCAATGCCCAAATCCAAACAACACATCAACACAACGTGCAAAATAGAGTTCACAGCCTAGTTGCTGGAATGGGTTTGGGAGAGGTGTCGTCTTCCTGGTCAGTTACAGGTGCGCAAACAGGGCGGTGGAGTAAGCGGTTGACAGAAAACTACAGTATACACAGTGCAAGGCATTGCGCACACCAATAGGATTCGAAACACCTGCGCTGCATACACTGACCCAGACGCATTTGCAAAGCACTGCAATGTCGCTGCGCAAAATTACTGGAGAACAAGAAACATTCTACGCCAATCTAAAAAGCTTGAAAATCCGCTCTGCAGAAATAAACTGAACAACGTATCCTCTTCGAAGCTCTGAAACCAAGCCAGCCCCACCAACGATGGTCTTCAGTTCTTTTCCAGTGATCATGTCTGAATCCTGAGAGATATGAAGCACGTTGCTCGCATCAGCAAGGAGACGTTGCAAACACTGTTTGCGATCTTGGAACGTCGCGTAATGATAACGCTGATCGATCTGCCAGTCCTGCAAAGCTGACACTGAGGATGTATTTTGGAACTTGAGACTATGTCGACTTTGCCGGTCGATGAATAATCTTCAAATAAGGAGCAAACAGCTCCACCTTGTCAAGTTCTTCATGAGTGTCAGCCTTCTCAATGGCTTCTGCAAATGTAAACTTATGTCTCGCTGGAAAAATGATCTTGGACCAGTTGACCTGTCCATGTTTCCATTGAAATCTTCGAGGCACACTCAGCTTCTGAGGCGACTTGACAACATATGAATAGATCTTCCTCCATGTGAGCACCTTTTGAGGGAAGATCGTCTCTATGCAGTGACAATCTTGGTTTTGCTCCAAGTCTGTCTTGGTGATTGGCAAGCATTCAACAATGCAAATAGTTCCATGGATTTTGCCAGCGTTCGTCAGGCAAATCAGGCCCCTTCTGGCAGTGGGCTCTGAGCGAACCTCCCAAGTCTTGGCGCCATCTAGCAAATATCCAAGGTATGGCTCAACTACGTTCAGCCCAATGTTAGGAAAATCATCAATAGAACTCTTCACCTCTACCTTTAGCATTTCTACGCCTTTGGATTCCCATGGCCGGCACAGTTTCTCCGAAGAAGCCTCTAGCAACAGCAGGTAGTGTTCCGTGAAAGCTGCAGCGCAATCTTGGAGGGCGCAATGCTTTATGCGCACAGGTCTGCGCAGCTCAGTTGCACTGGGGGTGAAGCTCGAAGCCAACCCTTTCGTGTCATAAACCAAGATCTTGGTGTGCAAAATCTCTGAGAGGATAGCAAGATCAGCGTCTTGGCATGAGATTTTTTTTCTGCGCGCGCATCAGAAACTGACTGCAAGCAGTCTTGCCAAAACTGTCCACGAGGCGTACTCGATTGGCTTCAAAAAGGTCACTCCTTGGAGAATTGCATTACTGTAAACAGAATATTACCTTGACCTCAAACTACTGTTGAAATCCTGCGTCTGTTTGGTTCTTGAAAGGATCAACAGAAACTTCTGGGTTTTAAAACCTGCTGCATCTTGTGGCAAATGACACATTTTTCGAAAACTCGTGGGTCCTCTCAGCCTCCTTCTTCTGGATCTCATAAGACACTGCACCTTTGTTCGCAATCCAAAATGGACGAAGATGCACAGGTCTGGAGCTCAATCAAATTGTCTCAAGGCTGCATTACATCTACGACCCCCTGTCAAAAATGGTCTATGACATTGTGCCATCTATTTTGGAACCGCAAACACCTTCCGCACATTCAAGAAACATTGGGAAGCATTGCGCTCAATCTTCTCACGTTCCTGCAGCTCTTCAAAGCTGTCATGGGAAAGATCCACTGCGGATAGCCAGCAAGTGCCAGTGCCTGGAATGTAAAGCCTCTGCATCTCAAGAGGCAAAGCCCAAAGCGAAGGCGATGCGAATTCTTGGGAGCTTGGAAACCTTCGAGCACGTTGCGCAATGATTGTAACACAAACATCTAGATAGTATCCCATTCTGTTTACCTGCAGGTATGCAGGTACAAAGTGGATGGCACACTACAACCAAGTGGGTATTTGAGCACGAACTGGACATGACACTTGCACTTACTGTATTGTAATTGCAGTACGTACTGGAACAGAAACACTCGCGAAGCATGAGGTGCGCACAGTTTGATTGACAGTAGTGCAGACAAAATCACCCCAGCTACATTGCCAACGTGCATAGCATTCCCGATACATTGGTGACCGTGAATCAGGTGTTCAGAAGGGCTGAAGGTGCTTGTGCGCATCTTCGCTGCAATCTCATTCACTGGGATGCCCATCAATGCCCCTTTCTGAACACTGCTCAGCCATCGTTTCCTTTTGGTTCCATAGTTTCTGAGCACTGGTCCCTCGAATGAAGCAAGGTAGGAAACGTTGTGCAGTCGTGGCAGTGAATTAATCCGGTTGGTTTGATACACCCGGTTTGGGTTCTCATTTGTCCGTTTCTTCGGCCAAACTTGTTCATAGGTCTGCGCATTCTTCCTGTCGGACTCGCAAAGCAGCTCCCAACTTGGTTCCAAAAGTCAGAGACAGCATACAGCACATGAAGATTGAAACGCTAAAGAGATTCTTGCAAACTGCTTGCACGTGAGGCGCATATGCTTCCACGTTCAAGCACAGTAGATGGCACACTGTCACAAAGCAGCTTGGGCTTGGTTCCAACTGAAAAGAACAGCGTGCAATGCAGATTCACTACTGGCAAAAAATTGTGTCTGACTTGCATGCAAACCATTTGCTGGCTGGGCAGTAAGTTCATCACTAATCCAGAGTGGAAGCATCGCTGCGCGATGGACACACACGTTCCTTCTCCCATCTGTGTTCCTGCTCATTGCTTCCATCATCCAGAAACCACACATCCTCAGCCAGAAGAATGACAATCCCTTGAAGGGGGCCTTTGTGTGAACTGTTCCTGGGTGCACATGGTGTGTGCAATCTATTGTCTGTTGCTACTGCGACACCCTTGCTGCATTACAGTCAGAGATTTTGGACAAATTTGCACACACTTCTCCATATGAATGCGATGAAGCTGCGTCGTCTGAAAACTGAATGTGATCTGGAAGCTTCTCAGTCAAGGCCTTGTAGATGGCTGCAGGGTCTGCCAAAAATTCCCTAGCATCTCGCCCCATCTGCAGTAAGTGAGGAGGCTTGGATTGTTACAAGATGTACAGTATGTGTATGTACGCAACACTCCTCTCCTAGCATCAATCAGTTAAGTTGATCCAATGTGCCACGCACATGTTCTCGCACATTGTTTGTAGCCAAGGTCTTTCGGATCAGTGCTTATGACCTTCAAGTCGTAGCGATCACACAGCGCGTTACTCTCTAGTTTGTGGACTTCCCCTGTGGTGACGTTCTCAGCCACTTCAACATAAAGCCTAAGATGCGGCCAAGCCAGGCCCAAGAAAGCCTTCGAGATGAAATCTCTAGCTTGGAGATTTCAACATGAAGCCCAAGATGGGGCCATGCCAGGCCCAAGAAAGCCTTCAAGATGAAATCTCTAGCCTGGAGATTTCAACATGAAGCCCAAGATGGGGCCAAGCCAGGCCCAAGAAAGCCTTCAAGATGAAATCTCTAGCCTGGAGATTTCAACGTAAAGCCCGAGATGGGGCCAAGCTAGGCCCAAGAAAGCCTTCAAGATGAAACCTCAACATCAAGCCCAAGATGGGGGCCAAGCTAGGCCCAAGAAAGCCTTCAAGATGAAATCCCTAGCCTGGAGATTTCAACATAAAGCCCAAGATGGGGCCAAGCTAGGCCCAAGAAAGCCTTCAAGGTGAAATCTCTAGCCTAGGGATTTCAACATAAAGCCCAAGATGGGGTCAAGCTAGGCCCAAGAAAGCCTTCAAGATGAAATCTCCAGCCTGGAGATTTCAACATAAAGCCCAAGATGTGGCCAAGCTAGGCCCACGAAAGCCTTCAAGATGAAATCTCCAGCCTGGAGAGTCCAACATAAAGCCCAAGATGGGGCCAAGCTAGGCCCAAGAAAGCCTTCAAGATGAAATCCCTAGCCTGGAGATTTCAACGTAAAGCCCAAGATGTGCCCAAGAAAGCCTTCAAGGTGAATTCTCTAGCCTAGAGGTTTCAACATAAAGCCCAAGATGGGGCCAAGCTAGGCCCAAGAAAGCCTTCAAGATGAAATCCCTAGCCTAGAGGTTTCAACATAAAGCCCAACATGGGGCCAAGCTGGGCCCAAGAAAGCCTTCAAGATGAAATCTTTAGCCTAGAGGTTTCAACCTAAAGCCCAAGATGGGGCCAAGCTAGGCCCAAGAAAGCCTTCAAGATGAAATCCCTAGCCTTGAGATTTCAACATAAAGCCCAAGATGGGGCCAAGCTAGGCCCAAGAAAGCCTTCAAGGTGAAATCTCTAGCCTAGGGATTTCAACATAAAGCCCAAGATGGTGCCAAGCCTGCAAAAGTTCAATTTCAATGCTTACTTTGTCAATTTCGCGCTGCGTTGATTTCTACCATTTGACGCATGATTTCAATTGAAACCCAGAACTGCCTTCGTGAAGAGCAGGGTTTGTTTTTCCACAATAGGTCTCTGCCGGTATCTTCTTTTGAGACGGGACGGATGTGATCTTTGCAAAGTTTGCTCATATCCGAGCCGCGTAGATTTCGCCGTCCATTTTTTTGATGTTCATTCCAAGTATCTTGGAGTTCGTTTCCCAAATTCCGGGCATGTTTCCAATTTCGTGTTGTTTTAGATAAGGCGTTTTGGGAATTTGTTTCGAAGCGTGTTGGCTCTTTGTAGTTTCTTTTTGCGGGGTGTTTAGTCAAGAGTGTCCTAAGTGCCTTGAAACTGTGTGAAACAAAATGTTGACAGTGTTCTCAAAACTTATTGGTTTTTGTTTCAAGGTATTTGGAATGGTTGTTTTGCTACATAATATGTCCTAAGCTTTCATTGTTGTGAAGGTGTTGCTTTGTTGAGTTCTTCTGCTGGTATGAAGTATTTATGAACTTAAGGGCTGACATCCAAAAAATGAAGCTTGCCAAAATCTTAACACAAAAACTCTACAACACAGTTGCTTTAACGTATGGCTCAAGGAATGCACGCTGATATCATAAACATACTGGTGTCCAAAAGATTGGACAAAACAAGACAGGACGTGGACAATGAACAATCCATATTCAAAAAAAATTGACGATGCCATGTACGCACACGCGCACAACTTGACCAAAACGAGTGAACGTCAAATACACAAGGCTTGAACCTGATCTTTATATGCCTACCAGATATTCAACCATGAGAACGTTGAATGACAGAACATTGAAAAACAGAAGGGATTATTTTTTGAAATTAAAGCTCAGCTGTGCATTTCATTTGATAACACGAAAGGAAACTGAGGTTCAAAAACATCAACGCCTGTTCTACAGACCAACCAAAGATAGCACTGACAAGCTATGGCGACAAGAAACATGGGTGCAAACAGAACATAACTTATTTACTGGACTATATGGGTACTACTACAACTTTCGCGGGTTCCAAATGTTTTACGTTACTTTTGTAGATGCATTTCCCAACGCCAGCAGCATTTGTCTCGTTTGAAGCAGATACACCTTGACACCTTGAACTTGACGTTGTCACAAAAGGATTATTCGTCATCGTTAACTTGAATCTATTTCATTGTAAATCTATTCTTTCCGGAGACGGCAGCAAATATGCTGATTTTTGTGTTTCATGTTCGGACTGTTGTCATCCGTTAGCCACCGAAGCATTCTCAAGTGGCATGTTTAAGGAACTAAATAGGAACACAAGGAGCATGGGAAGCACTCAGCTCAGAGACATTGCTCGAAGTTGCTTGTCAACACGCAAGTTGTTGTCATTGAATTTGTTAAACAAGTTGGACAGTGCCATGGCTCGCAGAGGTAACACCTTGGCGCGCGTGCGCCTTGTGATTGCTAGCTTGCTGGTATTGATTGGCGCAAACTTTCACGGCTCCCAGTTGTTGACCTTCAGCCTCGCGAAGCGCATACAAGAAGTCGCCCGAGATGAAGGCATTAGCTCCATCGAGTATTTGGAAAAAGTGGGCAACAATGCGGAGGCTTACCGAAAGAGCAGCGAGGTTGTTGGACGGTTAGACTTTATGTATGGTATGCAGGAGGCGTGGGCTTGTTGCGCTTGTTCTTTTCTGAAGCCAGAAATTTTTGCAGTCTTTTCTTGCGCAAATGGTTTGTAAAATCTTTTTTTGTGACCACAACGTTGGAGGCAAGTCCCTTGGAAAGATCAAAATGATGAAGAAGCTGGTCGCCGATGCTGGCGACTCTGCTTTGACATCAACATGCGGCTTCCACCCAAAGAAAAGCCAACCGATGCCTTGGA
>OMLO01002854.1_pt1 | contig 14142 bp, 5 predicted proteins | sample 1674811 | NCBI WGS metagenome assembly OMLO01 (sample SAMN06265003, study PRJEB25207) | coral metagenome | isolation source: Coral host | place: Mexico:La Bocana,Puerto Morelos, Mexico | collected 2008-11-13
GCATTGACTGTAGTAACGGATACGATTAAAAGAACAGATTAACAGCGGGGGCAGCTGTAGTGGTAACTATTCCTAGTCATTATTTGTGGTTAAGCCACACGGCATATATGAAATTTGAGAAGCAATGCTTAATCGCGTATGTCGGTAATGTGAACATCGTTATAAGGGCATGAGGAAAAGATTGTTTTTTCTCCTTTTGACGTTATGTTCATGTTGTTTGCCTATGATACGCAGGTTTTACGAGTTTCCTGTATCATATCCAGTGGTGTATTTGCGGTTTCTAGATACATTTGGCCTTGTTTAACCCATGGTTCCGTTTTAGTGTTTTAATTAATTTCTTATGAAAAGCTCGAGGAAATTTAGTCGTAGCTGTCAGAGTGCGGTAAATCTTCGACAACACACAACTTGGTGTTGGGTCAACTCCATACAGAAACTTGGTTAATTGACATAAACATTTTTAAACTGAAGAAAAAACACACTCTCTCCTATGCTTATCTTACAGCATCCAATGAACTTGTTGCTGATGCTTATTCTGTCATAAGAAAAGTTGTTCCACGGTCCGCTACACTTACTCCCAGTCTGGTACGCAGTACAACATTATCGGTTATGATCTTATGTTGTATGTTGTTGTATCTTTGTATGATGTCGGTTTTTGCCAGTTGTTCTTTTACTTTACTCTTAGTATTTTTACATTTTCCGAACCATTACACTGAGCTTCTTCTTTGACACGTCTTATACGAGCGCCTGAATTTTCACAGAATATAGAAATTTTACAAAGAGATGACAACTTGTTAACTTTGAAAACGTTTTTTCATTTTTACTCTTTTTTTCTGTCAGTTTTATGGAGAATATACACAGCAGGACATTTTTGACAGTTTGACAAGTTTAGAGCCAGCCTCCCTTCCTTCTCTATCACTTCATTCAAGTCCAGGTTACATTTACCTTATTGAAGGTAAGTCTGTTCAGTTGAGATGAACCAATCAACCAAATTTGCAACCAACCCACCCACCGGCCTTAACGTTGCAACTCGTCATCGTAAATATTTGAAGTGACGTCATCTGAAAGAGCTTTCATTTGCTGTCTGACCTGCAAGAGAACTAAACGATAAGGAATCTTTTATTGCAGGTGTCGTGACTGGAGTTGATGAAGAATCAGCTTGTTGTTGGTTGGTCTGTGACACGTGTGAGAATCGTGAAATAAGCACACTTACAAGTGGAGAAATGTATGTACTGTTCATGTTTAGTGCAGTAATTTAATTTTTTTCTAAGTGAGAACGCTTCATTGATATCATTTGTTTTAGTTCGCAGTTTTTCTGCTCGTCCTGTAACCATACTGTGAAATCGCCGCAAACTAGAACTCACCTCCAAGTGTTTGCCAAAGTCAGGAGTTTTCCAGATGCACAGGTCAAAGTATTGGTGAGCTCAGTGAAAGATACTAAGCGCTAAATGTCAACCTAGTTAGTAGATGGAAGTATCCGCCCTAAGTTACCTTGCTATCGAGTAGCTATCGAGGCTTTCAGTGCATACCTACTTGTGTATAAGGATTTCATTCCTAATAATATAATTACATCATTGTCATGGCCAGCAATAATTCAGTGTTGTTCTGTTCTGTCAAGTGAAAAGTCCATAATTTTTGTTTTCTGCCCAATTTGTACTATGTCTACTATGTAGAAACCAAACCACAAACTGAAAAAGTCAGTTATTTTAATTAGAGTAAAGTTTATTTCGATCTAGAGAAAACAGTCGAAAATTAGGAATTCGTTGAGAAGCACAGATGGTCACTTTTTTAAGATCTAAGCGGATTTTTCGGTTAAAAGAAATCAAGTTTAGGCCAAGTTTTATCACTATGTGATCTGAAGCCATGATTTGACCGTGTTTTACGCTTGGAGTGCTCCACTTACTCCATTTACCAAATTCTACATAAAATTGCATTGTGGGATATAATTTTCGGAGCAACTGTCTTAGAAACCCCTCTTGCACTGATGTTTAATCTGTACTGTGCTTAATATCCTGCTTAATATCTTGTTAATATCTGTTTTTTTAAGCTTCAACAAGGTACAATTGACAAACTGTTGCCAGTGTCGTATCAAGACAGTGATCAGGTAAGCCGGAGTGATTTACGAATAAATGAAGGTACTTAGGTACTTAATTGCTGTGAAACTCGACATCCTAGCTCTTTTTGAACAGGGAATACTCATGAATTTTGAAATTTTAAAATGATAAACAGTGACCAAAGAAAACAGTTTTTGACATGCCAAGCTCTACAGCTGGCCGCCTTTGCTTAGCTGCGAGATTTTGTCTTCGCGTGCTCATTGACATTCTTTTTTTAAAAGTTGTTGTGCGTAGTTTAAGAGCCGTGATTATTGGAGTCGTTTGAATAAAACAGATTCAGTTTCTACTGCACACTTATACCTGGCATTTTCCCTGATCAGAAAATTCTGATCGGGAATTATCTTTGCGTCTATTCTCTTATTGTTAGTGGCCTTGTTAACTTTTTCATCATTGGGAAAAGCTGATGCACATTCCAGCAACTGAAAATGATTGTGTCCATTCCTTTAATTGCTCGCGGACTTAAGTTTTTGTTCTCTTCACAGGGATATGATATTGATGCATTATTAGGTAAACAGCTGCGAGCTATGATCTGCTACGTTACAGAGTGTTCTAAACAAATTTGTGAGGGTATGGCCACACACAGCTTCAACCTGGAACAGATTCAGATCCATTAAATCCTTAGTGAAGCTTCAGTAGCGGAATTATTCAGAGGTTGCACTGATGCACTGATAGGCGAACAGTAACGGCGAAAAACTTCAAACAATTCCAAGACTGCAGGCCTTGTACATTTAAGTTACAACTTTTTTCCGCATTTTGGAGGAGAGCCTTATCTGAAAATTATTTCATCATTTTTACTACTGACCCGTTAGTAAAAAAGATGGATGTACAAATGTGTAATATGCTTCTTCTCTGTATATAGTTTCTTCTCTTATTAAAGGTTCGATTCTTTCGCTAAATGAAACATCGTATTTCGTTGTTGTTTGTGTTGTTGATGTTTAGTGTCATCTTTACCTGAGAATTCCAAAGTCGAAGAATTATTGAGTTTTGCGTCAAACAAGTGAGATAGTTAACCTAAATTGTACTCACGAAGGGATAAAAAGTGAGAATATGACAAAATGGAGCGATGCCACTCACGCTATCGGAGGCTACAAAGTCAGCAAGAAGCGGAACTCCTTCACGCTTGTTGTAATTTATTTTTTCTGAGATAATCAGGGACTCCTCGATTACTTGAAAAACAAAAAGGCACACATTCAATCTTCTCTGTGATGGGCGCGAGTTGCGTTGGTTATTTGGAAGGTTTCTGACGTAACAATTGATATTGACGTCATAATTTGACAGTACAGTATCAGGAGCCTGACAGTATCTGTTTTTTGAAGAATTTTTCATCAGAGAGAATATAGGTGAGTATGAAAGATCTACTCCTGTTAAGGAGAAATGCAATATCTGATTCGTTTCTTTTGCTTAGATTGTGCGCGATACTCATGACTGGTAATCGCGCTGCGTGAAAAACTGCCCAGCCTTCATTTACAAGAAGAACGGCTTCAGTACAGTGATACCATGAGAAAGATCAACAAAATCAAACGATTTTCTCAGAATCGCCATTCTTTTCTAATCCTTGCTGTTATGGCTGTTATGTCGTTAATTTTTGTTTTCTGGTGAAAATCTTAGAGAAATCACTCCATTTTGATTTTCAGAAACTTTGGCAAAGGCGCGATGAAGACTCGGGTTGAGCGTGGACTGTATAGCAGACTCGGACTGTAGTCGAAAGTGTTTGGGGTCAAATTATGAGTGCCAATTAATTCAGGAAATCTGAACTGGGGGTCATGTCAAGAGATGCAGCCCTTCCCAAAACGGCGATGAGTATTAAAAGTGAAAACCGTTAATAGCGTAAGGTAGAGTTATTAAATTAAAGATGTTTTAAAGCACACATGGTATAAATATCTTTTTTTTCTGAAATAAGACTTTAACAACAAGAATGTACCTAGGGGTGGTATAATTAAATATGCTCGATAAATTTTCTCGAAGGAAATATCCCTCCTGACCCATGTGAAGCTTAGAAATTGGACTTTCAAAGCTGCCCGCACCTATGTGTTTCTCATTTCGTTACAATGGTCCTACAATACCGCGATGTTTGTCACAGCGAGGCCACAGCGGGGCAAACAACACTCGTTCCCAGGGCCCTAGATGGCGAAGCTATTGCTTTCCTGAAGTTGCTCGCAAGAAAACCAAGTAGCTGTTTAGTTTAGTACCATGACCATGACCATGACTTCCGGAAGAATTTTGTGCATTGGCCTCGTGGCTCTTGATATTGTTAACATATGTGAACGTTATCCTGAAGAAGATGAAGATTTCAGAGCAAATATTCAGAGATGGCAAACGGGAGGGAATGCCTGCAATACTTGTACTGTACTGAACGAGCTTGGAGTGGATTGTGAATTTTTTGGTTCCATGTCGTATGGTCTTCAGGCCGATTTTATTCGAAAGCAGATGGACGAGCGAAAGCTACGTTACAAGTGTGTTTGTCACACCAACTCTGGAACGCCAACATCTTCTGTCATTCTCAGTCTTCGAACGGGGAGCAGAACTATCGTACACGCAAGAAATAACCTTCCAGAGCTTAAAGTTGCAGACTTTGAAAAACTAAATCTCTCAGACTACAGGTGGATTCACTTTGAAGGTAGGAGAAACGAGGAAGCGATTGTGCAAATGATCGAAATAGTCGAGAAATTTAATACAACGAAGTCGTGTATCGACCAAGTCAAAGTTTCGGTAGAGTTGGAAAGGCCAAGAGAGTCTCTTTTGCAGTTGTTACCAAAGGCTGACGTCGTGTTTATTAGCAAAGATTTCGCTCGCTTTCGTGGATTCTCGTCGTCTGCAGTGACTGTCAAATCACTTCACAGCCAGCTCAAGCCCGGTGCCATAGCCATTTGTGCTTGGGGAGAGGAGGGTGCAGATGGAGTCGGGCCTGATGGTGAAGTGAAACACAGTGATGCCTACCCCCCAGCGAAAGTAACTGACTCTCTTGGAGCTGGGGACACTTTTAATGCTGGTGCTATATACAGCTTTTGTAAAAGGTTGCCATTACAAGACTCACTGAATTTTGCTTGTTTTTTGGCAGGTATTAAATGCGGTATGCAAGGATACGATGGGTTACTTAAAGAGGCTACTAAACATAAAAAGTGGTCAGATCTCCAGAGTTAATTGTAAAACCAGGGCGGGGCTTAATTGTAGTCTTTCTTCAATTAGGTGAACATATCATGTTAGCTAGTCTAAAGATTAAGCAAAGCCTAAAAGCAATGTCCCTTGGTTAAGATTTCCTATACAAATATCCTGTATACATGCGATGTCATCATTTTTACAAAATAAAAATTGTCAATCTTTCTGAAGTTTTAGTCTCATCAGATGTAAGATCCTCTAATAACTTAACGTATTGCAACCTGACAGGGTTTCTCATTATGTAAGCGCATGTTTGAATTTCCAAGTTAGGGCATTGCATGACATTAAAATGGCAGTCCGATAAGGCTCTCCAGTAGGTCAAAAGATGACATGTTGCTCAAGTTTTGGCTAACTAAACAATTCTTACTCTAGAAGAAGCAGTGTGTCAGAGCCCTACATGTTTCTGTTACTTGCACCAACATGGCATCTTGGATGGAACACTTGTGAATAACACACAAATCTTGGTGAGGTTGTTTATAAAAATAAAATCTTTCATATCCCAGTTTCTTGATTTAATTGTTGGATGATTGAGATCTTTTTTGATGACATTAAACTGCAAAGCAGCTATTGTTTGTTACAGAAGTTCATTCATAATTGCTGCAGCAACATGTTGCCGATCACAGTGAAAATCAATCATCTTTCATATCCCAGCTTCTTGACTTCATTTATTGAATGGTTACGATTTTTATTTTTTCATGGCATGAAACTGCAATTCAGCCATTGTGTGGCCTTGTGTTTGAATAATCTCAAAATACCAAAAGCAGTGAAAAACATTTGTATTATTCTTTGGTTAATTTTTGATCATGGGTTGACATGACAGGACATGACAAAACCAGCTCTTGGTCATTGGTCAACCACAAAAAGGATGAGCTCTCAACTTGAGCCCACAATATGGTCAGATGATTCTGGCCAGCAGATAGGTGTCAGGTGTCAATTGTCCAATATCAAAGGATGCTATAAACCAGGGCTGCATGCCTCTGTTAACCTAGTAGCTGGAGTATGGCTGCAATCTTGTGAAACTTTGTTGACGCTGTTGTCTTGCCCGCGAGCAATACTGCCAGCCATGATAAGCATTCAAATCATGGGTTTCCTTTGCTTTCTTACACCTGTATGGGGCTACATTCTTGAGGCCCCTTGGGCTGCTAGAGCTTTACTAAAAAAAAATAGTTCTAAAACTCTTTCACATTGTTGCCATGTGGGAATTATGCAGAAAGACAAACTTCCCTTCCCACTGTAGGCAAATATGAGGCAAATAAAAGGATCTTTAAATCCTGTATAGAGTCTGCCCTCCTTTATGGATCTGACATCTCCACTAACCTTAAAGTGGTACTATGATCAAAATTTTACCCCCTGATCTTTTAGGTGTATCACATAGAATTCCATGAAAGAATATAAACACCGTTTACTGTTTGCAAATATCTGCATTAGATCCAGAGATATTTGTGTCAAAAATATGTAATATATGCAAATGACATAACTGATGATGTCATATACTCAACCCAATATTAAATGAGGCACATCAAGAAAGCTATCATGGCCAATTTGCATCACAGACCATTGAAACTTGGCAGGTTTTAAAGGGACACACTAACAGCTATAAAAATTCCATTCCCATGGCAACTCACTTGTTTCCAGTCTCCACCTATTTTTGTGATACTTTGCTATGCCACAAACTCAAGCTGACATATTCATGCTGAATCATGCATACCAGGTACTATCTGCAAATATCAAAATGAAACACTAAAGGTGGCTGAAAAGCCACATAATATTGGGGAGGTCTGGGACCCAGTATGTTGCCATGGTAACAGAAATGTTGAGTTTGTATTGTGGAGCACATTTAGTAGAATCTTATTGCAAAGAACTAAACATTTCTGATACAAAATTTTGTTGAGCATGTGACATCAACAATTAGCTAATTTGCATATTCAAAAACTTGAATATCTCTAGTGAGGAAGGAAAAGAGACATTTGAAAATAGTACACAGCATTTTTCTTCTTATACAGACTACTTTTTTGTTTTAAAATGGCTTAGATAGGGAAGATGCAATTTTCATCAAAGTACCACTTTATGTTGGCACACTGAGGGGACTAGTACCTGCAACTTTTCCCCTGAAGTGAAATCAAACAGTCAATCAATTACAAGGGACTGGTCCCATGAAGCATTTCAGGCATCAATTTGCAGGGACTTCTCCCAAAAATTCAAACCAGTTTGAACTTGTGGGACTAGTTGCACGAACCAAACTCAAGTCTGTGAGACTTGTGGCAAAATGGCTAGTTCACATGATGGGACTTGTCATGTGTGACTTTTTGTGGTACATCTTGGGAGCAACTTGATTGTTGACTCCTGGCAGTCAGTCATTTCTCTTGGGGTCAAGCAAATACAGACCAAATGCAAAGGGTGGTGTGAATGAAAAGGGGTTGAGTCCCAATCCCATGCCAGAAGTCTAAGGAAGATCTTACAAGTAGCTATGGCAGGAAGGTGAATGAATGTTTTAAGCTGGCTACTGACTGACCTTTTGACACAAAACAATGACCAAGAGACTTGAACAGACCTTAGTTCAACTAAATGGGGGTGACAACCAAAATCCAGGCCAATACAACTCAGCTCTGAAGCATTGTTTTATTGTTATTCCTATTAAACGAACTGTAATAACAATTTATACAAATTTCAAAGCACACAATTTATGTACAAATCAGAATTGCAAAAAGCAATATTTTAACTGATGCATACTTGTACATTTACTAAGTATTTCTAATAAATTAACATACAATAACTAATCCATTTATTATATTTATGACACATGTTTGGCATTTCAGCTGCTAGATTTGAGTAGGTTACCACAACTATTTACTAGAAGTGGAAACCATCAACTGGCAATGGTTGTGGAGTTCCAAACTGAAATCCATCACTGGTAGCTTTGGGAGCAATTTGTTCTGTTTCTCCATCAGACTAAATCAAAGGAACAACAAAGGTTACCTTTCATTTCATTTCAGGTAATAGAAATAGGATCTTAAATAAATAGAATGATAACGAATACTGTATTTGGCCAATGAGGTGGTGTCTTGTCCAAAGGGGAAATTTGTTAAGTTTGTGAAGACACTACCAATTATTAATTGCCCTTTATTTGAAATTTGTGTATGAGATGTTTGTCTTTCTGTATCTTTTTCATGAAGTTGGTTTTCCAGTTGATCTTTGCAAACAATTATTGCTATGATCCTCCTTTGAGTACTTTTCAGGTAAAGGGTTTACAGTGGAGTTTTCCCGATATTTAGTAAATATTGCAGATTTTGTATGTTGTACGTCCAGAAATCAGGACACTGTACAGATTGACTAACAGACAAAACACTCTTCACAGGAGATTAAGAGTTGTATTTCAGGAAGCAAAACATTTTTTGAGCCAATTGTTAAAGGACAGGAAGTATTTCAAAAAATCAAGTGCTTTAAAGTTTTTTCAAGGCTGCGAGGGGGTGAAATGCCCAAATGAGTAAAAGCTTAGCAGTGTTCTTTTTTTCCTTCTTCGTTTCTCTCATTCCCTAACCTTTGAAAAGCCTGATACTCAGCTTGTGCCACCAATCAAGTTTACTATTGTGATTAACTGATACTCAATATTGGCAACATGCTAACTACATGTATAATATTACCTCTTCAGAGAAAAACTTGTCTATTATTGCCAAAGCAGCTTTGTACACCTCAAAGTTCTGATGAGTTTGTAAAGCTTCAATTCTTGATATTCCTGAGCAGGGTACAAAAGAAACAGCAACATGCTTGAGAAAACAGCAAAACAAGTTTTCAACACATTCTGAACTACTGTAACAATCTGTCCTTGATCTGTTCCTTGTGAGCATTTACAAAATCAAAATGCTAATCAAGCTCTAGAATCTAACTGAGCAGATAGTAACTGAATGAAATAATCAAACAGTTAGCTATAAGACACTTGGAAGACCATGGCCTACCGAAGTCTGATTTGAAGGACAAACAATTCTCAATTTCGAGGAAATGTAGATCGAAGTTTAACTGCTTAATATGGAGATGCTGTTTATTAAGGAGCTAAAACCTTGGCTAAATAACAAGGACTCCGTTCGTGCTAAACTGTTTACACGACACTGCGTGCAAATATTTCTCGCATTCAATAGTGTTTTATTTAAGTCTCTAAAGATTTGTTTTGTACATTTATATTCAATAACGTTTTCTTATTCATTTTGACTTGAAAATGACGTTGAGTAAACGTCGAAACGTCATCGCTTTTAGAGTTTTTAGAGTTTTTAGGGTTTTTAACCGTGATGGTTTTAACTTTTGTCTTATCGCAATGTTTTATAGTTAAATTATTGAGCTAGCTATAAAATCATGAAATTTAAATAACTTATCTCCAAGTAGAGATTTGTACCTTGACATTCGTCCATCATTGAAGTGACTGCTTCAAAAACCTTGTCAATCTTGCTGGAAGTCTGATGATAAAACAAAGAATGTAGCATATTACTACTGAATGCTAAGAATAACATCACACTGAGGTCACAATAACTACATTATGTATGCAGAATTATAACAGAAAAAGAAAAGAGGGATTGTAGCAATAATATTGTGTAGCTGAAAATATAACAGAAATTCAAATTGCTGAAAGAAATTAACATATTGAAACTGTTCAACACCTCCAGGTGTAACAGCTCACTGATTGTCACTAAACAATATTAGTACTAAAGCTCTAAAGTATAACCTAAAGACTGGCCTCCAAGCCTTTGCAACAGTTCAAAAGTCTAAATTGACAAACTGACAAAAAGAAAAAATGAACAGGAAGAACCACCCAAACTAATTGTTTGATTGCAATGGCCACATGGTGTTACACTGGTTGGCAGCCAGTGTCTCTTAAGTCCTGCACTGTACCATCGGGTGCAACCTTTCATTTTCCAACATATTTTTTTACCTTTTAATTATAGGCTGGTTATATACTTGGTTTTAATCAGACATAATACTTACAGTGCATTTACTGAAACCGGGGCCACTCAGACAATGAAAACCAATCAGTTGGCAGAACTGAAAATAGATCCCAACATTTTCAAATCCAGCCAATCATTTTCTGGTACAAAACAGTGAAATCTCAACTTGTTCATTGTGATGCTCACAACTAATGTGTCGCTTATCAATAAATTGTCATAGTTTTCATTGTCTGGGTGGCTCTGCTTTCAGTAAATGCACTGTAACACTCACTGAAAGTATGTTCTTGAAGCCATCCAACAGAACAAGGATTGTCTATGGAGAGATCAAACACAGTGACATGTACCTTGATCACTATCATGATAATGTATTCCTGAACATGTAATCGAAATCCACTTACACATGTTATATGATGAACCAATTCTTGGCTTAAAAATTGTGTCTGTTTTTTTTACCCTTTTCTTGGACAACAGCTAGTGTGTTGCAGACTATGAAATAATAGAGACATCTTTCAGCACATTTAATACCTTGGTATCCTTGGCTTCCAGGAGATTACACATTGGTTCTATAACTCCATTCTCAACCAGAAAGTTAATCTGAAAAATTTGAAACAGTGGTGGAATTTATGACATGTTGAAATGCATTAATGTAGTGACTTTTACTTGTGCAAATGGGATGGAATTAGACTATGGAATGTTCACACAATAAATCACATTTTCGAGTGCTTTATAGAATACACGTGTTCAAATAAATTGACAAAGCACAATTATGAACTTAGTCCATTTAAAAACATCTGTACAATACTAGAGCATTGTCATAATTTCCACAAGCTTTCATTTTCATCACCATAACAACTATGACCTGACGAATACAAGGAACATACATGTACAACTTGCATTGCATTGCAATTTACCATTTTGGTATTCTCGGTATTGGATCGGAAGTAGCTTGAGGCTTACTGAGGCTAATGCACAGAGTCTTTTTAAACATAAAAGGTATTAATCTCTCTTTAGTAATACTTCCACGCATGAGCCACCATTGCAAGCTACGTAGTTCCAGTCCAGTACCGAGAATACCAAAACCCTAACACCATAGACTATTGTACTGTTTCCAGACAAAGGTGCAAAAATAATTATCATACTATTCCAACTCTTTTCCTGATATATATCTAGAGTATATATTTCACTACCATGTATACCTGATCTGGTGTGCTGGCTGATGTAAAGTTTGTGATGGCCCATACAGCTTCCTTCTGACTTCTAAAGTCTCGAGCTGAATTGCTTCCCTAGGATTATTTCAAAAAAATATTACAAAAATATACTCTATTAATCAGATCAACCAAGAAGCTGTGGCTGGTAACTGGTACCTAACGTCTTCATGTTAAGGTCTCCTAATCTAAAATCTGTTTGTTTAATTGAAGCTGAAAGTTTTAAAACTGTTACAGCATCAAGGTACTGGTAAATAATGTTAATTATACAGACCACAAACCTTTAAAACGTCTATGATCAAGGGAACCAAGCCAGCATTAATGACAGCCTGAATAATTACAATACCAAAAAAAAACAATTATTTTTATCTGAAATCAGTAATAACAAAAAAAATAACAACAACAACAAATACAATCTGCCATTTCACTATTTTTGCATGAGCTATTTATTTGACAATCGATTTCTGATTGCCCTTCAATTATGTTTTCTATTTATAATCTATTCTTAAAGAAACTGATGTTGTTATCACAATAAGAGCTAAGAAAAAAATTCTTTTTTTAAAAAAAAAGATTGCATTCTCATAGAGGTACTGGTACTGTGTATGGCATCGCTCTGATCTGGGTATTATTGGAAAGATCTTTTCCTCCTGCACAACTCAAGTATAGATGATGCCAATTTTGGTCAAGGTGATGACATCAGAGATGGAAAAAAGCCACCATTCATCACAGGAGTCAATGGGTTAATAATTTAGTAATTGGACCTAATGTCATTATTTAAGAAGGAAATTAGGTTCATAATTTCAAATTCACTTGCATGTCCATTAATAAAACTACTTGCCCAAATACTCCCTGAATTGTACTCTACCCAGTCCAATTACTCTAAGTTCTAATCACATCTATTAAACAATTCTGAATCGTGATTGGTTCTCCATACTAAATTGGTGCATAATCATGGTAAACATCCCATATGGTATTTTTCACCTTGTCTCCAATGCAGGCTCGGGGAATAATTATACTGTTAAATTATCATCCTGCTTTCAGGTTTCTTGTTGATAGTTACCTGAATTTGCTCCTTAGGACCAGCTGTAATATTTGATATTGCCCAAGCTGCCTCCTATTGAATTATAAATAAACGAAGGATTGAAGTTGAATTTTCGTTTTATAGAAGACTGTAAGAGGTTTAAAGAGAAAATCAAATAAAAGAATATAATAATAAAAGAATAACAGCAATAAGGATGTGGATTAAATCCAGAAGTCAGGTACATGTAGAATACGTAGCCATTACATGTTTGTCACTATGACCAAGACAGCTGGGAAATGTTCCATTTTGAAGTGACTTTTCTTGACTATATGTAGAAGCTGCCCATAGAAGAGTAACTACACATTTCAAATCATAACTGAACATTATGTAGAATAAAACCTGACCTTCACAATACTGGCTTTACTATGTGTCAAAAGGTTCTTGAAGTGGAACAAAGCATTGTGTTGTATCACCATCTGTAATAGCATATGAAAGTAAACTTAACATTTAATTAGAAAATTGAAACACATACCACAAGTAGCCCAAAGACAATGATACAAATTGAGGTAAAAATAATTTATTTGTTAGCTGTGAGATGTCCTCTCTGAAATAAGCAGTGTTGTGGTAAAATACTGACTACTGAGAATTTGAACTCTCTGTAAGATAATAAATAAATGATTGTATATATTTTAACAGGAAAACAAATAAAAAAAATCTTACAAAGAAATATGTTACCTGTTCATAAGCTTTACAGTAACTAAGGTATTTCTTAGCTTACTACACAAGCGAGGTATCTAGTCAAAAGTTTGCTGTAAACATTTAAGTACACAAAAATATAATATTATATGCCTGAGCTTACTTGAGTCTGTTCATCTGTGCCTGTAACAATATTACCAACAGCGCGTAGTGAGGGTGTCTGTAAAGAACAACATGCAGCAAACAATTTGTGGTGATCAATTATGCTGCACATCACATAGATCACCACTCAAAGAAACATCAGACTGTGAACTTAGCCAAGGAAGAAACATTAGAAAGTGAACTTAGCCAAGGGTGAGTTTCTGTGGGATCATCTGAAGTAGAACCACTGTTCCAAGATTACTTGCACAGCAGTGCATCAAAAATCCTTGCACTGAGCAGATTGCAGTGATGAGATTCTCGTTTGCATTATCACTGATCTTGATGAATTAGCCATTGATAGAAACATGTTAGTTTTGAGTTACAGCTGGCAGGCTTAAAACAAAAGAAAATTGTGAATTCTTGTGATTGTGAATTCTCTCCTAGCTGTGGTCACAGTTGCTTGTACAAGCAAATACCAATCTACAATGGAATTTAGTCAACCTGACTGGAAAAACTAATTGGTGGGCCACTTACAAGAGGTGGTCACAAAGGCAGAGTTTGTATGTGACTGCATAACCAATAACACTCTTACCACAACATTAACTTCATGATGGCCTAATAAATTCACCAATGAAGGTAGAATTCCCGAGTCAATAACAAGCTGGAACATAAGAATTCAACGTTGTTATACATGTAATCAGTGTCCATTTAAAATAGAAAAATTGTGTGAATTATACGCCACACATTAATTTAGGCTCATATTTTGCAAAAAAAAAGGTTACAAGAAATTTATAATCATGATAGCAGCACTTACAGACTGCAGATGTACTAGAGAGCAGATGTGTGAACATTCAAGGTGAAGAATAATAATTATTTCCAGG
>OMLO01002855.1_pt1 | contig 14141 bp, 7 predicted proteins | sample 1674811 | NCBI WGS metagenome assembly OMLO01 (sample SAMN06265003, study PRJEB25207) | coral metagenome | isolation source: Coral host | place: Mexico:La Bocana,Puerto Morelos, Mexico | collected 2008-11-13
CGACTCGAAGATGAATATAACACATTTTGTAGACGTCACTTTTGAAAGGCAAGCAATTTGCCGCCGCACGTCACAGGTCTTGGAAGATAAAAGAAATCAGATACATTTCGATCACAAAACTGAAGCGAACCGAGCACCGATAAAGTAACATTAATAAATACTGCGGTAGAAACAGAAAGAAGCCGACACTCACGTCTGAGCTTTCACGGCAAATTTATGTCTGTAATCACTGCATGCCTGACGTCACATCACATCTGTCAATTTGTTCAAATCCAATTGCAAACGGTAGAAAAGTAATATAGAACATGATTCTAAACATTAGTCAGAGATATGATTAAGTTTCTATTCTGAAAACGATTAGAAATCACCGCGAACAAAAACATACTCTAGCGATAGATTAGGTTGAAACTAAATAGACGCTTATTTAATATAAACACAACCCAAAATTGTCCCTTCCTTGTCATTATTGTAAACCTGCAATCTAATAGGCTTCGACCTTAGATTTACTACAACCATCGGAAAAGGAAAGCATTTTGAGTTGTAAATAAAGGGGGAGACAACACTGAAATACGAGGTGAAATACATAGTAACCATTTTTGTTATTGTTGCAGAATTTACTCAGTTTTATAACTTAACATGATTGGAAAATAAAACACAACTGGGAATTGTTAGCATACCTGTCTGTCGTGGTAAAATTTCTTATATCTTTTTATATCTCTTCTCGATGCTTGATGAACTAAAACGTATGTATTACAAAGAGTAATACAGTGAAATCGAGCCAGGTTGATATCACTGATTCCAGGTGTTAAAGATCTATATCTGAGAGTCTCTTGTTCAGAGTCAGAGTTATTAATCCTGAAAATGTCTGAAGCCCCTGTTCATCGCTCAAACTGACATCTCCATAAATCTAATAAACTAAATCAGCAATCTCTGATGTAATACAGAAGATCATTTCAATGTTCTTGTGTGTATTTATATAAGCGAATTGCAAAACCCTTTTCATTTCCTCGACAGGTGACTTTCATTGCTTAGATCTCGTTAGTAGATTTGTTTGGTTGAACAATTAGAAACGCAAACCGGCAGAACATTTAATTCAGTTACGTTGTTTTTTTTTCAAACGTCTCAAATATTACAGCATACCTATAAAAGAAAATCCTGTCACGCCCAAAACTCATGCAGCGATATTAGATAAATTCACTGGAAAAAATATATGCGTGCTCTTGAAGAAAAGTTTGACCTGCAGGACATTTGTCCTTTAACTCAACTCAATTCAAATGAGATATACGCAGTATAGTGTGCGCTTGTTTGAACAATCAACTAGATTCTGTCACTGAAACATCGCCATTTCATATCCAAACACTGACACATCATCAGCGCCAAATTATTCGCCGCCAGACTTTTACCTTTGCCGTTGCCGAAATGCTCGTGTTGCCCCTTTTTCGTGAATTGTGTTACATTTTTCTCAACTTTATTTGATGCTTGGTGGAGACAAAATAATAAAGACAATACTTATCCTTGAAAACATGATTTCTACCACGTCAATTCAGGTAACTCGAATACACTTTACACTTCGTTTTGCATTTCTAAAGACTGTTTCTCGTGATCATCTAAGTCGCTCTAACTGCCTAGTAGGAAAATATTGTCTGTCTTTCCATGGAACAATAAATAATATCGGTCTCAGGAAAAAGACCGTGTGCTACTGTATGCTACTGTCGTTTTTTCAATCAACAATTTAGTTCTAGTTCTAAATTCTCCCTATTATTTCCCATGTATTTCTTTGGATAACAGTTCTGTGATTTTCATTATACATCAACGCATTATTGCTGGTCATGATTTCCTTTATTCCCATCACCTGTCAACTTACAAATCAGCTTTTGGCCAGGAAATCCTCGACGATCACGGGTCGTCAATTAAGGGTTCCTCAAGTTCGTCGTGGTCAGTATTTGTAACTAGGACCAATCGAGTAAGCGGTGTCTGGTGTCGTTTGTAAATGTTAACGCTTGCATAGAACCACTTGCACTTCTCACTTTAATTTGTCTGTTTAAGTAACCTTGAAATCATTCTCTTTCTTCCTTTATGCTTGAGTTCGTCATTCTCCGTGGAGAGTCGGTTCAAAATTGGCAACTCAGCGAAAGAGCCTTCTTCAACCGAACAGGCAACATTATATGGAATGTCTTTTTCCAGATAAGCGCGAACGAGCAAACTTATTGACCGGAGGCATCAGTAGTGAGGCTTCAAATGAATACTGACCTAATCAATGATACAAGCAGACGACCCACCGACATCATCGCTAATCAGTTTTTAGTAAGGTTCTTCTTGTATTTATATAATCTTAGCAAGGTTAAATTGAAAGCGACTCGAGCCATAAGCCATTAGCCTGCCAAGCCTAAATGTAAACTTCAGTTTAAAATAATCGCGTGGAAAATTGCATGTCTTACCATGTAAACAAAAACTGTCAGTCTGTTTGCCTTTGCCAGCTTGCGATTTGTCGGAATAAAAAGAACTTTGACATGTTACTGAACAACTGTCAGATGTGGGGGGTTCATCCCCGTTCACGCTGTTTTCTATTCAGTTCATTCTATTGCCCTGACAAACGCTTTATTAAAATGAAACGTTGACGTGTCTTTGAAGTTGTCACGCTATTCAAAAGAGCGGCCTAAAAGAGGTATAAAGATCTACTGAATGATCGATTGTTTTTTACGAGTTTTAATCTGACCTAATCTGTTATAGATCGTTTAATTAGATAAAATGGACGCACAGCCGGAAAGGGAACTGAGGAAGAACCGGTTAAACAAGAAGAGAAAAAGGATTGGAAAGAAAGGAATTAGGGAGAGAAACGACTGAAAACCTTCGGAAGAGGAGGATTAATTTTAAGATTTTCGGGGCAGTAGATCACGAACTGACAAGAGTGGGAAGCATTAGTTACTCGCCTGTCATTAGCGCGCGTGTCAGGTTTTGCATTCTACCGCGAAAATCTCGTAAACTTACAAAGTGCGGGCTATTTAACTATGTCAACTATCAGATATCAAAAGAACATTACACCGGAATTTATAATTTTAGAACGAAATTCTCACAGAACAAAAGACTGGTAAATTGTCTTGGTTTACTGAATGAATCTACTTAAATCAAACTTACCAATTGAGCAATACAAGAGAAATCGGATATATATTGAATTCGAGCATCCTGAAAAAAACATGGCCAGTTAAGGGGCTACGTTGTTAGACAAACCTAGGTTATGCCAAAACCTTATGTCAGACTCGCCGGCGTCGTATCCTATGGTAGCGAATAAATTACATCCAAAAGCTGTCTCGCGACACTTTTCTTTTCTGTTCAAACAGATCTAATGTGCAAGTTATGAAGTATGAGTACATCTTGTTCTCGTCCGTGGTCACCATTTCTAAAAGCTTAGTCAGTGCACAAGTCAGGTCTTTTTCGGTGTATAAATCCATTTTTGCCTCTTTCAGTTCTACAAGTCTTTCACTAAGGCCCCTCGCCCAGGCACTGAACAACGAACACACCACACGTTTTCCATATTACAATTTCAGTTACTGTCAAAGATCATCGTTGATTAAATTGTAAATTTAGAAATACTGCACTCTTCCCAGTTATATATATATATATCTTATAAATGCATAATTACTGTAGGTATAGTAAAATTCAGCCCTACCGTTTTCAGTGGATCATTAACACTCGTCCACCACCCGACTGCAAGACTGAAACAGTCTGAAACGGGACAAAACATGTAAACATATTAGAAGACAGAATAACGATTACAGTTCTTCACAAAGAAACTGAAATAATATTTATGCAACAGATTTCAGTGCGTTTTGCACCACAAATGTACGATGGTAAGTTTGACACAAAAAAGCATAGCAAAGCAACGCAAAGCAAAAATAAACCCCTCTCTAAAAAGTGGGTAGGACTTTTCAGACGGTTGCTATTTCAAGAATGATTTGATTTCAGTTTGAAAGGCTTTTGCAAGTTGTTTATCTGTTTCATTTTAGAGAATTTTTTTTTCGCTTAAGCCTGGCGTAGGTTTCCTTAATTTCGCTGGTACTTTAAGCTAAACCAAGTATGGTTTAAGAGGTCCAGGTCTTCAGAGGGATTTCTGGGTTTTTTTTTTATAAACGCAGTAAATTTAAAAATTGCAAGCATAACATCACTTTACACTTCAAGAAACACGACAAGACTATAGTTTTTTTGGAACATAAAATTAATTTATCTAACCTACTGTGGTATTACACTTAAACCGTTTGTAGCTTAATTTATTGGTCGAAAAAACTGGTTAAGACATACACCATTATTAAAATAAACAAAATGTGACGTAGCTTGCGTAGCAGGAATTTTTTTGTCTTGGAAATGCTTCAAAAAGAAAAGTGGTTTTCTCGTGGTTGATTGAAAAGGATGATAAGAAGAACATAATGGAGTTGAAAAACAAAACAAACACCTCCTACTTCCCTGGAAATTATTCTTAAAGAGATTAGTTTAGATGACTTTTTTGCGAAACAACAGGAGCGAGCGCGTCGCACGCCAAACTGCACCGTAAAAACAAACAAATCCTTTTAGACCAAGATGTCGAGGCGATCTGTCCACGGAAAATGTACAAAGAGTTAATGAAGTTGCCAGATGGCAATCAAATTATCCGCCAAGCCTTATCGTTGTAATGTACTACGCTACACTAAAGTGATCCGACCCAGCATTGCTCGATCTAAATGACTTGAAAAAGATTTTTGTTTGGTTTTCGCATGCACTTATTCTATTCGACTGATTGGATCGATTAATCTCAATTTTCTGGAGTTAAATCGATGATATTCGTGAATATAGCTATTCATCAATGTCAATTAATAAAAGAACATATTAGCCTTTACAGGTCTCGCTTTGAAAATAGATTCTATTCTCTCAGACAGGGTTTTAAGTCTATTCACGCAGAGCATTTATACAGGCTCTCGATGTTTGCAAACACAAACGAAAGAAGTCATGCTAAAGTATTTCACTACCAAAACGCAATTTTAGCTTTCAGGACCTACCACGGAGAGCTGTGCTCTTCTGTTACAGCTGGAGAACAGTATCATATGCGAGAAAGTTGCTTTTCTTGGGACTGACTTTGCGATATATCCTTAGACAAATGAACTGTGCGTTTGCCAAACAACCCTGAAAATGTTGCAAAAGAATGTCTTGTTTGCAGACCGAGATTCAATCGTATGCTAATTCAACTGCGTCTTTGACAACCTTGTGTACAGAGGAAACAAAACGTCATACAGTCCACAACACACTCTCAGTACCGCTTTCAAGGCGGTAAAATGTAAACCTACAGATTCCTGATGTGCCAGCCTCCACCAAACGCAGGTTACATAAACAACAACAATGGCACCGAGATTTCGAAACAGTCTACTAACCCTCTTCTCAACAGGAAAACTGACTGAACCATATCGGATGTACAAGGGCAAACCTTTTGCCCATTTCGAAAAAACCTTTGATGAATGCCGCAATAACTACTGCCAATGTCTCTGACAAATATCTACCTACACTGAAGTCGAATAGTTCGAACTAAAACATAAATAATTGTGAACAAACTGAAGATGTACGAGATCGCAAGGATGATAAATTTTAGCGTTTTTGTAGTTGAAGGGAGCCCATTCTTTTCCTATAAAAATTCGCAGTATTTTGCAATAGAAATGTGAGATCATTATAGAGTATCCTCACACCTCATTAAAACCCAACCGAGTGTTTATTGCATTTTCAAGTATCACTTCTCTTTTTGCGATACAAGGTCGTAGGTCACAAGCTTTGCAAAAATTAAATTTTACAAAAACTCGATCTCAGCCGCCAATCCCGGACAGTTCACTGTCCACATGCCTGTGCAGTATAAACCGGAAAAGTGTTCTTACAACACAGACCCTCTCTACTAAGGACAAGGGATGGCTAAATCTCGACCACAGAGATCAAAGTCATATAACCGTAACCTCGTTACTACGAACAACTGGATGCAGGGCTTCAGCTGGATCAAACCAATGGTCCACTATAATCAATTGTTGCAAATGTATTATACAATACATATAGAATTATAGGTAAAATTTGTTATCGCCATTAGCTTAAGTATAAACATCTTCCACCATCTTGTTCTACTGCAGCACGGAGTTATAGAACCGAACGTAAGGCAATTGTGCATTCTGCACATGTCTGTGCTTACGTTTGTGTTGTGGGCGTCCTCACTACCGTCATAGTTCTCGTCATGCTTATGCTTGTCTCTTTACTCGATAATTGTTGTCACTTTGTCGTGAACAGCATGAATTTTCTACATTGTTACCCGTCAAATCTCTTGTAAAAAAATTAGAAACATGTGAAAGAAGTGTTTGAGTCAGTTCTCGTGCCGCAACGTATGCGAGCCTGCTCACAGGCTATTTGACTTAAGGAGGCTTGAAACAGCTTCCAGCACTTTCTTAGACGAAGAGTTTAATGGGTCGTTATAACCACTCTAAATTGGTTGATGCTGTAATCATGGTATCTGTGAGATTGGCCAATCATATCTCTTACCGAAGCGGGTATGGTGACCTATCCGTTTTATTGTATTTTTGGAAACAGTGCTTGATAGAGAACATTCTAGGAAAGTTTCAAAAAAGTTGTTCGGCAACTTTTATTTCTGAGGAATCACCTTAAGGCTGCCGGAGAGGCCGAGGCTACGACAAGTTTTAGAGCCGAATCAGAATACGCTTAAATAATTTTGCTCACTTAGATACACACTCTTAACATCGGCGGTAGATTTTACTAGAACTCCGGAAGCGGTCAAGTTTGCATAGCTAAGGCACGTATCAATTCGTTTATGTATATCTGAATTACGAAAGAAGTCTTTATTCTTATTAACAAAGATTCAGCAGACGTGAATAGGAATAAGATAAAAATAGTAAAATAAAATTCAGTTAGAAATCCACGTCATTTAAAATCTGCAATTTAAAATATGTGTATAATAAATAGATGAATGCAATATAGTTCTTATCACGCCCTCTTTTTCTCAGTTTTTTTTTTTGGCGTTTTGGCCGCAACAAATCTTAAAGTGGGTGGTCTTTCTCTTTAACTAAAGTCGATATTTTTTACACGTTTTATTGAAACGGGCAAACTAAGGTGCCATGTAAAGGATGAACTAGCAAATTTCCTCTGCTACTAGGGGATATTAAATGTTTATTTGAGACATTGCTGATAAACGGGCTGCCTGAGAGATGAATTAGTAAATGTCCTTAGTGATGCCCTGATTTTCAAAGCTAGGTTATAGATTGCTTTTAAGCTTAATTTGTGAGTTTTAATGAGATCTTTTGGTGTTGGGGATTTTTCAAGAGGACCAGGACAGTGAGTTTAATTGCTCGCCTGTGTGGTCGAGAAAAAAAAAACGTTATGTAGTTTGAATGAAAAAGAGCTATAATGTTTAAAAATACAAGGCCAGTACAACTTTTATTCAGAATTATGATAAATTTTGAAAGAAGCGTGTTTAGGTTATTACTTTAAAATTCTGTTCTTTTTTTGGATATTCCTGCTGCAGGGCAAAGCAAACATGATAATAAAACCTGACATTTTGACACATAGAGATAAACAGCGATCCAGGCGCGCATTACTGATTGACTGCCGTTCCAAAAATGTTAACAAAGCCTAGAAAGCATGAAGTGACCTTCAATCTCGCAAAAAGCATAAAAAGCACTCACTGAATCTCTTTGCCTAACTCTTACGTAATGAAAATCGATTGTTTGATTTAAAATTTGCGCTAAGTATCAAAGTCCGAATCATTTAGATTTAACAAAAGTTACAACTTCAAAAGAACAACAGGCGAATATAATTTCCATCAATGAGAAAAAGAAAATGAGATTCTCTGGCAGAAATCTACCTCTAAAAGGTGTAGACCGTCTTATCCTAGACAGCCGCTTTAATTGGATTAATAATTACACTGACATTTCCTGAAACTGCGAATTTACTCTATCTATTAGCACAAAATATCAAGTATGCCAGGTGGAAAATTAGCCCAAAAAAGTAGCAAAAAGAAACCGTCGTATTCCAAATTGCAAATTTCGAAATAGCCTCTTTGAATTACTAATGTGCATTGTCTGACTTTGTCTGACCCTTGTCAGCATTTTCAAATTTGTTGCTACATCGCAATCAGGGAAATAATGCTACCTACCTTAAATCTTTTTTTTTTTGTCGTCTCAACTGAAGAAATTCGATTCTGGAGGAAATAAATATAACAGTCAGGATCGTAGTTAGCAAGTTAAGTCTCAAAGCGACCTTACCTCGCTCAGTCTCTGGCAAACAACTGAATGATGGTGCATGTCCCGACAGCCTTTCAACGGTGACATTATGGCGACATCTCGTGTGATTGCCTCCGTAACAAATGACAATAATGATTTGAAATCTATAACTGGATGTTACTTTAAAAAGCCAATCAGTCTCTGATACTTAATCGTGATTAGACTTACTTTAAAAGGCCAATCAGCCTCTGATACTTAATCGTGATTATTCAACGCATTTCAGGCCTCTGCTAGCTTGGAAGCACTGAATGACATCTCTCATATTTAAGGCATTATTTACGGGGTTGGTTTATCGTTTATGAAAAAGAAAACTCATTTTCCTCTTTTAGATGCAAAGTATATTGTATTTCTCATTTCAGTTTGTGACAATCAAACGATAAGTATTTCCAATCGACAATATTTCACTTGACTAAAACTATTTAGTATCACCCAACTAGTGGATAAATGCAAATCCTGCATTTTGAATGGCTACGCTACTTGACTATTAGTAATAGTCATCGAGTAGCGAAATTCTTTCGTTTTTTCCCAAATAAATCTTTCTTCAACTTGTATCGGTTGCAAACTTTATTATTGCTTTTTCTGTCCGCCTAGTTGGGTGATACTGAAACAGCGGACTACGTGTCTAATTGTTAATTACTCACTTTCGTGTATTCTGTGACGAACAGAACCCAAATTCTGTCAATTAGTTTCGAAAAAGGTCTTGTTTATGTAACTCGATGTTCTCTTTGGTCTGGTGATATGCGCATGTTGTGTGCATATTTTTGCAGAATTTCACTGACTTGGATACGCACCCTTAACATTGGCCTGTAGCTTGGTTGAAACTGCTAAAGGCATTAAGGTCTTTCATTGTTTTTAAATAATTTCTTAATTGAATCAATTTCGTTTTCTGACTTGGATAGGCGCACCCTTAACATTGGCCTGTAGCTTGGTTGAAATTGCTAAAAGCATTAAGGTCTTTCATTGTTTTTAAATGATTTCTTAATTGAATCAATTTCGTTGTCTTTCCTTAAAATATGGAGGCTTTGAAATTATCTCCCAATATCAGTGTTTTCTTCGACACAGTGCAATACTTGGCTTTTCTTGATGCGACAGTGTTGGTAGTGTTATTATTCAAAAAGAAACTCTCACAAGTCACTCTACCATCCCCCAAGAGGGGACTTCCATGTATAAAGGTCGGAGATGCCCGTAGGGAAATTTAAATTATGTCTCTAAAGGAGACCAATCTGACCCTAACTCGAGCTTTATTCAACCCCTAAAATATATCACTTTTAAGACGGAATCGGCTCGATTACCAACCACTGTTCAGGAAAGGAATCCGCGCTAATAGACCTGACTTGAGAGACCCGCAGAATTCGAGCTTAAACGGAAATAGGACCGTTTTTTCTTAATTATCATTACTGCGAGTGCACCCTAAAAGATACTTTGACAGCTACAATCAATGACGTTTCGTCATGAACACCAAATGTGAGACCAAAATCATTAATTGAGTCCCCCCACACCCTGAACCATTCTTTTACGTCTCACAGTGGGCTATTCTGGCGGTTAAACAAGAGAATCGCGAATGTCACGGCCGCGCTATTACAATCCCACAAGATAAATGTACTCCAAAAAAGATGTCTCAGGACAATACGCAGGATGTTCTGGCCAAGACCCATCTCTAATTAAGACCTCTTATACCGCAGAACAGATACGGCACCACTATCTGTCAAAAAGATTACGATGGATAGGTCACTTAAACATAATGGTCCCCAATGCCATCCTCATGGTAGCCATGAGATCATGGAACTCCGAAGAAAAGAAAACGACTGAAACAACAGTGAAAAAAGGGATGAGAGAGGCTGGCTGGACCTAGACCCAGATCGAATTGGAACTCATTGGTAACGGCCTTATCTAAGCATGGCTGAAGAGGGTTATATATATACGTGCAGGGATACCATTGCGAATTGGCAACCTGCGTAGAAGGGTTTAGACTTCCGCCTATTATTTCTGCCAAAAGGAGAGGAACATCTCGCTTTACATTAACCCCCGCTCAGTTTAGAGAACAAAGAACCCTGCTAATACTTATTTTCGCGGAGTGAAAAACGGTAAATCACGGTTGCTTTTGTGCTTTCGGAGGACTAGTATAGAACTCTGATATAATTTATCCTAAGTGTTTGATAAACTCCTGATGTTTGAAATGGTTCCGATTAAAACCACACTTATAACCCAGGCCGAAAGTTCGATTCCGCACTGCTCAAACAGAGCTGACATTGACAAAAATTAACCTGTCAAAAAGTTTCAAAACAATCGCTTTGCAAAAAGTGACAATCAGTTATATTCAAGTTCAGTGACAGTTGCTTGACATTTAAATATATCCACCCGTACCCTAGATTACACCATCGACCTTCGGTTGTTGTAATGCTTTACACAAAAACTGATTTTATCGATACTAACATATAAGGTATTAATTTTCCGGCTTAATTCAGTAGACAGAAAACGTCAGATATATAACGACCATTTTGCATAGAAGGAAATGGAAAAATTTAATCATACGCGAGTTACTTTTACAACGAACAGTTTGTCGCATCAAAACACCTTTCATATCCACAGTCTAAAACGGGCCTTGCAGGCGTCACTCTTAAAAAACCGCGGACAGTTTTGTGAGATAGTCTAACTTAGGGGTTAGACTAGATACAGAAATACTAACTGTGGGAATTTGAGTTAAAAACATACATGAAGTTTCATAAACCGTTATTAATTACACACAATATCCAACTTCATGAGCGCTCTTTTAAAAATAATAAATTAAAATAATTAAGGGATTCACAATGAATTGATTCATATGCCAACACCTTCCACACTTAGTAATCTGAGTTTTAAATCGACAAATGAGTCGTTTGTAATGATTTGTTAATTATCGCGCCGAATTGGGCCAAGAATAAAAGCCGTGTGAAAGGTACCTTACCTTTCTGGAATGGGTTTAACATCTCAGTGCACCAAGTTGATACCAGAGTCTGTCATTTTGACTGTTCGTAACTGAGATCTTTAGACACGAAGTTTAAGTCGCTGGTTGCACGTCCTTTTTCATTTACTGAAAACCTAGCTGTTTCTTATTCACCGTAAAGCAAACCAACCATTTTAATAATGGACACGAAATCGCGTCAGCTGTTCAAATAAGAACTTTTGTCTCATGTGTCTCAACGGAAGCCGTCAGAACCGGCCATTTTGTCCAAACGTGACTGACTGGCTGAAGAGTAGGTGCATGATAAACGCAGGTGCACTCGAAAACAGGGCATTGAAAGTCTACCGGGAAAGGTGTTTAAACTGTCGCCAGTATTTTTGAGTTAACCGTTCGAGAAAGTTTATTTAATCTTAGTGGGATATTAAAGCTAATATAGCCAGGCTTTCTTTTCCTAGATCGGTCGAAGGGCCAGGAAACTAGAAAAGGCAACGTGTCTTTTATCATGGTATCACCGAACTTTGATTAGTTTTATTACTTTACATTTATAATGTTTTTGTCCAGTAAATGCGTATTTTTACTTTTCCATTTTAAACTTTTAACTTTCAAAATTTATTTATGCAGGGATCCACAGAAAGCACTTTATAGCTGGACTTCCTGTTTAAATATTTTAACTACATATTACTTTAACTATTGTTATTTTTATTATTATTATTATCATTATTATTATTATTATTATTATTATTATTATTATTATTACTATTATCAAATTAGAGGAATTTAGGTAAAAGTTAGCTCAGACCAGTTGTTTGTCTCTTGAACCAAGAGTTCGAGGTCGAGGATACAGAGTCGTTTATTCTGTGAATGTAATGGCTTCGACTCAGTGTCCGGTTGCATTTAATGTAGCAATTATAATGACCAGTAATGGAGTTATTACACTCAGCCACACTTTACGACAATCTAACTAGTCTCCAGTTTGAGACTTGATGAGCCCAATAAAATTTTGACTAAATATAAGCGGACCTTAAAAACTATACATACTATAAATAATAAACATAGCTTTCTCCCTTTACTCTAGATAGAAACAAGACTACTGCAGGTTCTTAAAACGCTAACCACAAGCAAAAGGGCTCTCTCTCCAGTGACTTCTGTCACCAGGATGATCACACACTTGAGGAACTACTCATCCCCTTGGGTTCGATGTAAAATTGGAAAGTATGTCTCCGGCAAGTAAAAGATTGAAATTATGACAAACAGCAATGTAATGCGTCAGTTCGTAGGTGAACCTGATTACAAAGCCTGGGAACGTCATGTTAAATAGTCATCCCACGTTTTGTACAAAACTCTAGAGACTGGGTCTTTGTAAGTCGTGAGTGAGTGACAAAACCGGCTACGCAGACAACGAATTACGACAACAGACATGCACCTGTAAAATCGGTGTGGATACAATTTAAATTGTTTAAGAAGTAGAATATGAAAAGCAATCTATTATATTTTCTCATTTCTTCTTACACTGGTTGTATTCTTCGGAAGTACCTGGGTTATTATTTTCGGAGGTTTTCCTGAAGGGGGCAGTTTTCAAATAATTCGTTCCCACTAAAAGAACAGTGTCTATCATAAAATATGATAAAAAATTCATTGAAAATAAATCTCAACTTGATCATGATTTCTTGTACCTATTCCATGCCAGTACTAGAAAGGTTAATAGTATGCAGTCTTTTGAAAGTACAGCATTTAAATATGACAGGCGGGAGAGGAAGGGTAGTCTTGTGTATTCACTTGATACAATTCGATACCTCTTACATAAGGGTACTTAAATACTTTTAACTTCAAATGGGATACTTTTTTAGTTCAGGTTAACGTGCACTTTATAGATACGAAATACACACGGTCAGCGTTGTCTGTGTAACCCAGTTCCCTTATCAATAAACCCAGTTCAGTGAGAGAAAATTAGAAAAATCAGCAAAATCAGCACTGCATTTCTCGTGAGGTTTAAAGCTTGTCACTCCCATTGGAATTTCTTTTAAAAAGATGCATGTCTCCCTGGTTTGCTCTATGGACGAGCTTCCTTAGAGACCTGAGTCCAAACAACAAACTCCGCTGTAAAGACATTGTTGAGGATAAGGGCAGAGTGTGCGTCAGGTCAAGTGGCTCACACAGCGGGTTTTTCCTAGATACCCTAGCAAGGAGCGACTAGGAGTATTTCGATTCTCCCTTCCTGGATGAGATGTCACTCCATCGTTAGGTTACCCTCAGGATTAAATTCGCCATACATTTACCCCTGGGTGGAAAAAAGCGCCTTGCCTAAAACAGAACACAATGTCCCCAGCCAGGGCTATAACCCGGACCGCTTGATCAGAAGTCTGGCGCGCTAACCACAAAGCAATCGCGCATACAGAAGAAGAGAAGTTTTTGTGCAAAATAAGGTGAGTGGACACTTGTCTCTTTCGGTGGGGTTTACACCAGTTTAACTGAGCACGATGCTTCTGAGCAACCCTTGGTCTTAGTGGACGACCTTCCACCCCTTTCCGTCATCGTTATGGTGTTGGTGTCGATGCGGGTTTGCTGAGTATGACGGGTAGAGTTCATGCCAAAATAGCCTGTGTCCAGTTTACGACAAACAAGGCGCAGCAAGATCCTCTTGAACGCGTGGTTAAACCGCCGATTTCTGACCGAGTATATGATGGGGTTTAGAGCCGAGTTACCATAGTGAAGCAATTTGACTACCATGAGTACACGCATGTCCCACACGAATGAGCACGTGGCGCACCATTTGAAGATCAAGATCACCAAGAAGAATGGAAGCCAACAAATAGCGAAAGCGCCGGTTACTAAGGCAACAGTATAGGCGACATGAAGATCCTACGGGCCAAAGGAAAACGATTGGCAAACACGATAAAAATAGACAAGCTCAA
>OMLO01002857.1_pt1 | contig 14139 bp, 10 predicted proteins | sample 1674811 | NCBI WGS metagenome assembly OMLO01 (sample SAMN06265003, study PRJEB25207) | coral metagenome | isolation source: Coral host | place: Mexico:La Bocana,Puerto Morelos, Mexico | collected 2008-11-13
CAAAACATGTTTGGCAACACCACAAAAATTAGGAACTGATGGAATGATAGATAAGGAAGGAAACAATAAATTGAATGAAAATTTTGGAATTTTTTCTCAATGTTTTGGTGGATGTTCCTTTCTTGTAAAAATGTTATTTAACAGGATGACAACTTATCAAAAAAGGTGAACATGCACTTAATGTAAATTTGCTTAACCTTACACACATTAATATTAAGCTGACCAGTGACAATGGACCATTTTGCACAAATTGTTATTTTCTTGATAAATCAGTAATGTCTAGTACTCACAGAGAAACCTTTTACTGTTCAGAAAAGCAGAGAACTCAAGACTGTCAAATATTACTGCCAGCTATTACCTAAAATTTTTACATATAAATGGAAGTGTACATAACTGTTAAGCAGAAACTCAGTTATAAAACAATTCTGATTATTCAAGCATCATGAAAACCTTCACACTATCCAAGCTGCACTGCAGTACACTGAAAATTGATGTTTTTGGCTTTGCTTTGTTTTCACTTATCTTTTGTGGCCTTTGGCAGTGAATTATTCCTAAAGCCTTTAAAATTGTCTGATGATACAATTTTCATTTCGCCTAGGGTAGAAGGCATTTTTACCTAGTACATGAACTCATATTTATCCATGATCACAATGCAGCTGAGTGCCCCTCAAAGGCACAATACTTACCCCTTAGTCAGTAATTAAAAAAAATACTTCTGAAACAGTGATCAAAATTTTTTCTGACAGACTTTTCTCGTACTCTACACGTATGTCAGTATCTGAAGGAAAATTTGTCTGGGGCAGCATTATAAAGGAAAACTCCCAAACAGATGCATTTCCCATTTAAAGATATCCAAGTGGTATTGAACCAGAACTCTTAAATGTGATCAATATTGCAATTCCCCCGAAAATATTGATAGTAATTACTGTACATTCTCAAGCAGACGAGTGATGAGAATAAAGAATATTACTCACTGAGGGTATTTATATTTGTCTCAGTGAACCATCAAATTGCCAGAACTAATTTTAAAAGCACCTTGTTTCGATCAACAACGAAAATGAAATCTTGATCAAGCACGGAATAAGTTATTACAGCTGCAGCATGTCGAAGGGAGGGGTGCCCAGAACCCAAGTCTAAATTTTACTTGAAAGTTAAATAACATGACAGGAAGTGCATATATCAAATGAATGACAAGAATTCAGCTGAAACGAAAATCTCCGTACAGTCTTTCCTGTCTTATTTTATTTCTGTTCTCTAAGAACACCTTCAAATGCTTGAAAGAGAAATTCTAGGAAGACAAATTTTTGTTGCAGTATAACTCACAATAACTCTTATGTACCTGTATCTTCAATCAAAGCTTTTCATACTTACGTAATTTTCCCGAAAGGCTGAAGAACGTTTATTAAGTCTGTTTCTTTACAACCATCTGCAACTGCTCGACAGTGGATGACACGCGAAGGAGGTGTATTGTGATGTGCTGTAGAATTTAGAGATAATGACTGTGGAAGAGTGAGACTTGAGTTTGATGCCAAGGTAGAAACTGAAGAACTGGGAGATAATGAATAACCTGAAAATAAATAATGAGCACAATTATTAATGAATGCATGAGCTCAAATGATGGAGACTAAATGCAAAGAGATCTTGCCTGCCACATTTATCTTGGCCAAAACCACAAATTAAAAACCCAAACAAATCTGCAAAAGCAATGGAATGAGACGAGAAAGTCTTTGGACTGATCAAGTACAAGTTATACTTGACAAGTTATGATTATTGAGGAGGAAATCAAACGTTTTCTGCTAGAAAGGAGCCAACAATATTTTAGAATTTCAGTATTTTTGTAATTAAGCCTTTCCATTCAGGTCTATATACTATCGTATGCAGCTGGGAGCTTGTATTGTGATTCAGCCTCCAGATCCCACAACACCTCTACAGAGCATCCAAATCTCTGCAGGCCATGGGAGAACATTAAATTTTAAGCAATGTAAAGCAAAAGAAAAAAAAATACACATTACTTCTACAGCATGTTTTTCTGCCTAAGGCCATTTGAAATTATATATAGATTCAGTACACTTTCATTTTTCACCCAATGCCTGCTTAGTGTGACACATGAACAATCAGGGGGTTATAAATCAAACCATGACATTTTTGAGAATCATCTTCTGGGAACATCTGCCCCAAAAAGCAATCAATTTTTACAGCCAAAGTTTTGTCTACAAAATGATATGCCTTTGAAAAGAATTAAGACAAAACTTGAAAATATTTAACTGACATATTAATTTACAGTGCTTCTCGACTTACTAGGCATACAAAGTAGCTTTTAGAATCAGGATGGTAAGAGAAACAAGAGTTATTACTTTCATGTGCAATTATTTTTCAAGCTTATAATTTTTTAAAAATCTTAAAAAGAAATACAAACACAGTATTTAATAACAAAAAGAAACAGAAAGAGGGAAGCAGTCTGTCAAGTTGGAAGGCGTTTCAAATGTTGAAATTCTACTATATTTGCTGTACTATGTGTAACATTCTATGTAACATGCAGTTCTTTTACAGACTGAACAATATTTGAAGTAATAGCTGAGAAGTACACTATGATAAAAATAATTGAACAAAATTGGTAACATCTGTACTACACAGTCAGGCAGCCGATTTGTGATTTAGACAATTTTTCCATAGGTCATCACAAATTTATTGATAACATGATCTTAACAAAAGACGTGGCATGCATAACTGAAAACCAAGTCAAGCTACCAAACTGTATAAGGTGAAAAGGCTCATTTTACTTTCGACACCAAAAAAAAAAGAATCTATTTTTACTCAAAGGTCTTCTAACCAGAGAGGTCTGCCATACTCAAAGCGATTAATATGCCTTTTTTAGTTTGCCTAATAGATGCTTCTAAATGACAGAATATTGATTTTCTTGCCAAGAAATATTAAGCAAATAACATTTTTGAACAAATGAAAGTCTGGAGCCAATGCAAATTTGGCACAGTCTGAAGTAAACTAGCATCCTATTGGTCAACAGGCATTTGATTATTAAGTAATGGCTTTGGTTGTCACATCCTGCATGCTCAGCCAGAGTTTCTTATATAAAATGACTACGACAACCCCAAGCTTTGTTAAATCAGCCCTAAGCAAGTCTGACAATACCTATTTTAATACAAAATTGTTTTCAAAGCACATTCCTTGTGGTTATAGAATTATATTGAGAATTCAAAATAAGTAATCATTATAAAAATGACTGGAAATTTCCTTGCAGCCCTTTAGGGTGCAAGATTACAAATTTGCACATCTCAAAGAAAAAGTATTAAAACTATATTTCTTTTTAATTTTGGCTGAAATGTCAAAGGGATCAACTTCTACTAAAATAAGATACAAAAATTTTTCAGCTTACAAGCTTTTGTGAGGTGAGGCACAATATTTCTTATCTCCTCCTAAGAGCTCTTAATTAAGAAAATCATTTCAAGAAAGTCTTACTATGCATGGTAATTTTCTTTACTGACCATGGCAAAAAATCCCCAGAAATTTTTCAGTCCCATAAAAACTTCATAACCTTTTTTGGTTGGATTTTCAGAAATTTTAATGAGGCAGAATCAAATGTTCCATATTGAATAAGTAACCATGGGAGAATTTTAAGCACCCCTAATCCAAGACAATTTGTATTGATGTGGTATGCTTGCAGCCAAAACAGGAGCAAAGATAAAAGGCATTGTACTAAATCTTTGGCGGTTCATTGATTTAAATAATTCTTGTATTCATGAATTCAAGTATGTATTTCCGAGATTCCAAATATAAACTCGCTGATGTGGTCCAGTGAGTCTTGTTATTGACCGATCGGTCTGAGTTAACAAAAGATTTCACGGTCCGTTGTGTTAAACCAAGTACGAAACGAAAATGCAAGTGCCAACAATTATCTGCTCTAGCAATAATTGCCCCAATGACTAAAGATGTATGTTTCTTTTATATTTTAATCAAAAGTCAGATGACTGTGAAAATTAATGTCAACAGGGAAAAATGCCGTTTATCACTGTGTTACGCATTTTAGGGAAATATAGAATTACAGTGGTTTGCGACCCGAAATTTAACGTGGAGATTTAAATCCACGATAACATCGCTAGAAAGGCCTGCACGACTCCTACGAGAAAGTCAACATGATATTGCCCTAAAGCCTCTTCATTAACATTTCCATTCATATCAGTGAGGTTCAAGAAATGTACCTTGTACAATTCGCACATCAGGCGAGCCGCGATTTCTTTGACAAAGCAGATTATCAGAAAATAAACAGACGCATTCCACGTTTTTGTAGCACAGCTGTTTCGCAGTTCAAGTATCACTGAAAGATATCCTTCTTTCATTCTTTCAGGAAGAGCCGTTCCAGACATTGCGTGGTCATTGAGCTCACAAATAACTGACAAGCCACAATAACAGCCTTCAATTGACATTTTCTCGCCGATCTCAAACACGCACTCCTCATATGCGCCCGGTGCTGGCGACGGCGTTTATTCGTTTTTGAGCCCAAGCGGTACAACATTCATGGTTTATTGACTAAACGTGACAGTCATTTAAAAATACATGAATTTCAAAGTTTAACAACAATATTAAGACAACAGACAAGAAAAGCAGACACACTCAGAGGTAATGGTGCCCTAAGAACATTAAACCATTTCGTGCACGCCCAACCCTAGCGCACATTTTATAGCTGATTCCCTCACACGATTTCTTTTTCTGGCCTAAAATTCCCCTGCTCTATGACGGCAAAGTGACGTTCCACAACAGATTACTCCTGCTTTTACGTTGAAACTGAGTACGCCAGCTGAAATATTTATGATTTTTCGAGTAACGCATTAAGCGATATCAATGCGAAAGCTACAAAGGAAGCGCATACTGGTACCTGAGGATGGCGAATATTCGGTGCTGAAGCCATTCAGTGTGCTGTAAGGAACACCATATGATGCGGGGTATGTGTACAAAGCTGCTGCGTCCGTTTGCTGTCCACAAGGATACGAGTATGAGGAGAAAGAATTCGCGAACGTGTACGGGTATGAATAATATGCCGATGTATCACTGACAACTGGTGCGGAATGCGAGCTTGTGGGAGAGCTGGCTACGTCTGTTCTGTAATATCTGGCGAATTTTGATTCATCGAAGTTCGTTGCTGTTAGTCCGCTATCCATTTTCGCCCGTTTGTTGGGGCTTTCGATGCCTGTGGCGGCTATCACACCGCCAATGTCAGCCATGTTTTCAATGAAATGTTTCCTTCTAATATCAGCGATTAAGCGAGTCAGCGGGTAATAACAACAAAAATGTCTCGTTCCAGGCTCTCACACAGCTATCATATGACAATTGTGATTGGCGCAAAATTGCGCTAAAATATTGACCAATGAAAACCCGCAATTTGTTTCGGCGCCAGCCAGCCATTTTGCTTGTCCAAAAAACGCGCCATTTTGAAAAGTAAAAATTTGTAAACAGATCAGTGATGTATCGGTCGACGAAAGCTAGGAAATGCACAGAAACTGCTACTCGAGATTCAGCACATCTTGATGAACCTTCTAACTGCATTATTTGTTTGGAAAAGGTCGTTTGTCGCGGAAAATTGAGTGTCTGCAATCACTGGTTCTGTTTCCCATGCGTCTTGGAGTGGTCGGAGGTCGGTACTTCACGTTTGAATTTATTTAGTTTTTAATTTTATAATATCACTGGATATCTGACTTATTGGATTCACGGATTAATGGAAATCAATTATTAAAACTCTCACTAACGCCAAGTATGTTTTCATTTCAGAATACTAATACCTGCCCAATTTGCAAGGCCCGATTTCGTTGCATAACAAAGGTATCGCTACCGGCCGTAGAAACGTAATGATTCAATAAATAAATGTTTTGTTTTATCAAGATCTCACATGACGGAAACTTTCCACCTTGATTCAGCAGTATACAATAGCGCCTTTTTAGATCTAGACTTTTACAGCTAATTTGACACGCGATTTTAATTTTTTAAGGCATTTGTTTCTTGGGCATAATAACTTTCTTAGCTTTACCTGTCAAGAAAGCGATCAATCTAACAGATGTGGGTTGATGCAGGTGAAATGTCAGGCGCCTCGATTGAGTTAATGGCTTCTAGTTAATTACTAGGATTACTTATGTGTCAGGTTACTTTTGAAATACTATCACTGCCTTGACTACGGTGTTTTGGCTTGACGTGAAAATTAAAACCACCGTGATATACATGTATATTGGTGATCGGAGCCGTTTCTCAAGATAAGTGTATGCTTTTAAAAATGTTATTTACTGCTACCAATAAAACGTGACGTTAAACATGGAATTTTAATCCCAAAATCCCATGTATTTTAAATGAGTGTGAAAGCAAGCAGATGTCATTATCAACCTTTACATGTCTCCTTTCTCTTTTGAATATTTAAAATGAAATCTGTCTTGACTGATTCTCAAGAGCAGTGGATCTTTTCTGAGGTTTTGCATTAAACCATTTTTTACCACAGTTAACAATAGACATAATGAGTCAAGTTTTAGGTGGTAAACTACTGAAAGATTGATCAGCTAAAAATAATAATTGTCTTAAACCAAAATGTCTCATACAGGTAAATTTTAAAAATAAATTGCAGATTCATTTAGACCCATTCAGATCTCCACCAACCAAAGTTCGTGTAGGAGACCGCGATCAAAGAGTCTGGAATGATGATGATGATTTAGTAGCCGATGACGTTCTTGATGTAATTGACTCGAATGATGCAAATGATTATCAGGAACCTCCCATTTCTGTAGAAATTCCATGGACAAGGAGTACAAGGCGACAGGTTTGTGTATCTAGGTTTAATTTGTGTGAAATTGATACTTCTATTCTGACAGTTCCTTAATTTGACAGATCTTTTCCCAGCGTATCTTCTAATTGACACTTGATGCCACTTAAAATTTTAAATGATTAAACTAGTTTCTTTGACGTCTAGTAAACCACAGAACTAAATAAATTATTTTACTTGCAAGATGACTCAATTTCTTGTTGCTGACATTGTTTTTCAAACTTATAAGTCGATTAATAGTGTTAGTGATTGACTTGGTAAGATTCCAGGAAACGTTGGTAATTATTTGTGGGAGATAGGTTCTATAACTTCTTCAAACTGAAGATCAACTTTTTAAATTCATTATTTTACACTGTTGGGAGAGTGTTTTGCAGTTGTCAACTTAAGCTTTAGAGCAAGATTTTGTGCGCAACACAAATCCATATGAAATCACATTTGTTCTCAGTTACAGATTATCCAGTTTCTTTTTGCACTTATGGGCTGATAAGTGAGAGATGAATATTTCAGCCAAATTTTTGTTTCTCATTTCATTTGATTATTCATAAAGGAAAAGTGCTCTTACCAACCCATATGTAATGACAAAGCTTTATAAACAACAACCCCCTGAAAAAAGCAACTCCTGAGAAAAGTAACTCACAAAAATATCATCTTTTTAGTAAATCTTGAAACTATTTATTTGTCCTCCTAAATGAAGGAAAAAACATCCATTCAATATTAATTACCTTTAGTAATGAACTGTTAAACTTAACATAAACATTTGTTTTGAAGTTACTCTATATGGTAAAACATATTCTGTGTGGCATGCTGATTGAAGCTTAGTGTTGATTGTCATTTAAACTTTCATATACAAGTATTAGCAAGTTACTCATTAATTTAAAACTTGACTGCATGTAAGAGTTAAAAAATAGCACCACAGCAGTTTTCTAGAAACAAAATCTATAAATGCAAAATCTTTACAAAATCTATAATTTTCTTACTTGATATGCATGTACATTGAATGGGTAGGTATATATACACTGTTCACATGCCAATACATGTCCGTTCTTTGAAGTCCATGTACTTGGCAAACAATTGTAGGTTGATAGAAGACGTAACTCAGAGACATTCAGACAGCTACGTCTTGATGATTACGACTATGAGGACTCCTTCATTGATGACACTGATGAAGCCCTGCAAGCATACCTTTATTCTGCATACAGCCAAGAAGTTTTAGACATGACGTGGAATGATGACAAGGAAAGCAGTTCTGGAGAAAGCAGTGATGACAGTGTCGGACAAAGAACCAGTCCATATCAGTTCCGTAACAGGCGTGCTCCGCGCAGAATGTCTTCAAGAAATACAAGGAGGTCCACTTTTGACAGGTTATACTATACTTATCGTCCAAGTAGAGAACAGCGCTGTGTTAAAACTTAGGTACTAATCAAGCAGTTTGTGTCTATGGTCAGGGACTATACTCAGTGTCTTTTGTATCATTAGCTGTGTCACTATTCCATTTCAATATCCTAAAACATGCATCCACTCTGTAGTTTTTGTTGGAAATGATTCATGTATCCATTAACAACTCCAAAAATGAAGTTAGTGCCATTTTATTGGAGATTTCATGAATGATTATTTTTTCTTGATCATAAATTAAAATAGAGCACTTTTCATTTGAGTGTTGAAAAGTAACTGATTTTTCTTCAACTATGCTGCACGATTGGCTTAAAAAATTGAGCACCATTCTCTCATCCAATTAGAAGTAAAACCCAAACCAATCAGAATTCATTCACACAGGTTTTTCTGCACTTTGCATCAGCGAAAAACATGTAAGTTTTGATTGGTTCAGTGGCTGCATGGATTGCTGGAAGTTGTCTTTTGTGATTGGTCAGAGTAGTTTTCTTTATTTTTTGCCTCTGTTACTAATGAACCATAGTAGTAAAGCAGCTTCAACTGGAAAATGCAAAGTACAAGGCAATGGAAGTAAGAGGTGATCAAGTTGGGGTGAAATTCAATGTAGGCTGGGTGGGTGCCAGGTCTGGAAAAGGCCCCTCCAATTTTTTGCCCAAGTCAACTTATGAAGGACTTTCTATTCCTTAATCACAGTATGTTTATCCAACGATCATGCGTTTAGCAGTTCCAAGTTTGTCTTTAGTTTTCATTTCTCAAGTCAATTCAAATCAATTCAAGTCAACTTTCTGAGTAAAGGAAGGTAATTAATATAATAGATGAGTCGTTATCATGGAACAATCACGTGTCTTATGTTGCCTCCAGGGTTTGTCCCAAACTGAAACTGTTAAACAGAATGTTATCTTTCTTGGCCCAAATAGTTTATTGAAGATCTATTTTAGACTACGGTTGCACCGTATGGGGACTTTGCAGCAAGAAGAACTCTTGATTATTTAAAAAGGCTGCAAAATAAGGCAATGAGAATAATTTTGAGAACAAATCACTTAATGTGCACACAGTTTAAGAGAGAGAAGCTTCGTCTGTTAACCTTATTCGATAGGCGGCGTTATATGCATCTACAGTTAGTCTATAGAATCGTGAATGATTATAACTGTCCCTGGAAACTACAAGGCTATTTTGTATTACGATCCAACCTCCATGGTAAGGTCTTGAGAGACAACAGAGAACTTCATATCCTTAGAACTAAAACTGTTATGGGCCAGTCCACATTCATGTGGCACTGCTGCCAAGGAACGGAATGACTTCTCAAATGAACATCGAAAGTGCAATAGTCTGAAAATTTCTAAAACTAAACTTTCTAAATTTTTTAGTGATTTGGACAAAATAAATTATTGTTTAGATTGATATCTTTTTTTTTACTATGTAATTTATAGATACTGATCATTGGTTAATACCAGCGTCTTCCTCTTGGACTAACTTCGCTGATCGGTCTTTCAGTTTTAAATAAGGTTTTATTATTATTATTATTATTATTATTATTATTGTTATAATGTTTAACTACAGCAGCGTCATAGGCTTACAATTTATGTAGAAAGCTCATAGCTCCATTGCATCCATCCATCCTTTGATGCTTGAAATCTAGAACTCAAGGCTAAGTGATATGTGGCTTTGCTGTCTTAGAGCTGAAGCATCATTTGAAATTTTCTACTCTTTTAGCCTGCCTGAGATAGGAGTGGATGTAGTGTGTCTATCACCCACAAGCACTGGTTGCTTTATAGTTAGTGATGATGAATCATCAGGTGAGTAACTATAATTGCTTAGTTATAATAGTGAGTAATGTTTGCAACTTGCAAAGAAGAGTGCAGGAAGAGATACTCGGCAATGCTATCCATTCAATAAAACTAACATCCTTTTCTAAAACATAGCATTATTTTTCTCAGTAAACAACAGAGGTTTCATTAACAGTTTTCAGCATGGCTGGTTTTCACAGCCAGGCCAAAATTTTGAAGTGAACTTCTTGAAAAGAAAAACTTTTCTCTAGCTGATCAGACCAGGTTCCTGGCCCTTATGAAACCCTGAATTTGCAATAATATAATGCAATGTTTCAACTGCTCTGGGAGGCACGGTGGCCGTGGGAGACGCAGTGGCCTAATGGTTAGTGTGCTCGTCCTCGGAGAGAGTGGCCTGGGTTCAAGGCCTGGCCGGGGACACTGTGTTGAGTGTTCTTGGGCAAGACACTTAACTCTCACAGTGCCTCTCTGCACCCAGGAGTATAAATGGGTACTGGCAAATTGTTGGGGAAACCTTACAAATTGTTGGGGAATGACCTGCGATGGACTAGCATCCCGTCCAGGGGGAGTACAAATACTCCTAGCCACTTCATGCTACAGAAACCGGGGATAAGCTCCAGCAGCTATGATCCAGTAGGATCCAAGGCTTCATTTTTTTTTCCAACTGCTCAAACAGTGACACAAAAGAGTTTTCTAGTATATGGTTTGGATCATACTAATCATCAATAAATGTAATCATGTTTTTATTTAAACAGATATATTACTGAATGTAGACCAATTTCAACATATTAAAATTCAGCATAAAACAGTAGACTGAGGTCTATTGTTTTGATCTGAATTTTTAAAAAAAATTGGGCTATTTGGAAAAAGGTTATAAACAGCCATAAATAATGTAGAAACACACATGTTTTTCTTGTCTTTCTTCAGTTAATGCTGGTTTATTAGATGAGTTAAACAATGTTGAGGTGCCACTGGGAAATCACAGTAAGAGGTCCAAACGTAAACCTAAGGTGAAAACAGCAAAATGTAATACTAGGACAAGAAAAAGTTCTGAAACATCCAGACCTAATGCTAGTACCAGTAGAAAATCACAACAATCACACAAACCAAAGAAACAGCCACCTCAGGAGAGGTGTAGCAAGAGTAAGAGAAAAAGACAGGTAAGGAAGATAATAAATAATGATGCAGTAAATTTTAATAGTCCTTCTTCCAAAGTTAACTTAAATTTTTTTTGCTTAGAGATGAAATAGAATCATTTTATCTAACTTGTGTATTATTGAAAGGTAAAGTCTGCATAGGAGCCTAGGGGGGCCATCAGATCTAAGCTTATCCCGATTTCTGTAGCACGAATCCACTAGGAGTATTTCTACTCCCCTCTGGATGTGATGCCAGTCCATCGCAGAGTTACCCCTTAAGTTCGCAGCTACCCATTTATACACCCAGGTGGAGAGAGGCACTGTGAGAGTAAGGCCTGCTCCAAATGCTGCTCTACTCCTACAACGAACTTAACTGATGAGTTATTTAAGTATGGCAGAAGAGCAGCATTTGAATCAGTTTGGTTTGGAGCAGCAAACAACTTTGAAATTGGCAGGGCCATTGTGCTATGCGACATTGGAGTGGCAGCTGATTCACGCTGCATTTTCTTCTTGTGCTGAATCTAATGCATAAGTTTTTTTTTTTTTGCTGTTTCCTTGATTCATTAGATGTCTGTCAGTGAGGATGAATTTCAACCAGGAACATCCACAAGAAACAGGTCACAAACCAGCCAGCCATCAATTGATGGCTGGATCAGCATGACCTCAAAACGAGCTAAAGTACATACTTCCAGCTCATCTACAGCTAATCAGAGAAATGTTTCTAGGTAAATATTATTATGCAAATGCAAGACAACAAAAGCCCACAGGGACTGTACACAGGAGGTTCTTTTGGGGAGCTGGTCTTACAATTATCCAACCTAAGGGCAACTTTATTATTTTATAGATGACGTGGTCATACTGGCATTGTAACTTTTGAACCTTGATACATGTATGTCTTTGGGTTTTTCTCCCTGTTTATTAAAAACCAACACATTCATGTTGGTAGGGCTTTCAAGGTTTAAACCATGTTCCCTGGGCATTGGCCACACTTTGTGAAAAAGCCATTTGTGTTACTGATATTATTTTATCTTACAGGGAACGGGCCTGTAAAGGAAAGAAGCCAGTTGAAAATGGAGAAAGTTCTAATCGCAGCGAACCATATGGAAGTAGTAGTGATTCAGATGATGAAATTTTAAGTGAGCAAATCAAGAAAGCAAGGGTTAAAGCTAGAAGTAATGACAAGAGAGAAAAGAAAAACCAAAATGCATCAAAAACATGTGTCACTACCACAGAGAGTGAAAATAAACAGACAAACAAATTTTGCATGAGGCACGAGCTGCAAGAACACGGCATTGGTTCTGCCTCACCATCTACATCCACTGAGATGCAGGAAGATGATTTCTCTAATGTTACATTTATAAAACCCACTCCTCAACCTGACAAAAAGAGATCAATATTCACCAGAAGACAACACAGGTCTCCGAGTACTTCCTTTGATTATTTAGAAGACTATGCCACTTCCCACACTGAAACACAACAAAATAAAAGTGGCTTAACCAACCATCAGCTTAAAAGCATCAGTAATCAGATGAGATCAGAGACTTCTTTGGTACATAATAGTGATATTGTTATTAAACTTGATACATGTATGTCACCCTTAATTAAGAAGAAAAAACGACAGCGAATGAGAGTGATGTCAGTAAGCAGTGACAGTGATTAATGTGACTTGTAACTGATGTGAAAGCCAACATTTTTTGTAAGTTTTTTTAACAGTATGTAACAAATATAACTAAATGATGAAGCTGATCGTTGTGATAAGTGTGATTATGGTCCTTTAATGAATGGTTACTGAAAAGATTCAATTATGTCAATAAACACTCAACAGTCATATACTGTGTGTGAACCATCTTTTTTTGTCTAGACACAATTCAAATTACCAGGTACTTATTCAAGGAAGGCCTTTTGCAACAGTTGGTCACATGTGCTTTTCAGAAAACACAATGATTCAGTCATTGGCAATGCACATTGTTATCAGAAATGGAACAACATTTTCAATTTAGTTTAAATTTAAGAGCCAATTTTCATGGAATTTCATGCTGCCATTTCAGCAGAGGTCTCTCATGGAGCAGCAAAAATGAGAGTAGGGAGAGAGACCTCTGCCGGCTTTCGCGTGCAAACTGCTTCTGTGGGTTGTGTTGCAAGTGAGAAAAATGTCACTGGTTGTTAAGGAAGCGCCAGCATATACGTGATAGACAACACGTTTTTTGCCGTGCCGTGAGAGACCTCTGCTAGCAGGGTATGCCGTCATGAAAGAAATATCAACTTGGAAAAAAAACTGAGTTCAAGATGGGATTTGAACCCACAACCCTCTGTGATCTAGTCAGATGCTCTAACCACTGAGCTACTGGAGACTCTATGGTAGCAAGGGTGAAATGTGGGTCTTTTACTGGAACCGCATAATATGGTCACACAGCCAAATGATGACTTTGCACATATGAACTCTCTAACTGCATTGTACAGTCATATTGAGGCATCCTCCAAAGTGAGTCTTCCGTAGCTTAGTGGTTAGAACATCCGACTAGATCATGAAGGGTTGTGTATTCAAATCCCATCTGGAACCCTGTTTTTTTTTTCCAGTTGATAATACTTTTCTTTCTATCTCCTATAGCTATCTGCCAGAAGCCTCTTTTTATAGTGATAAATAACAGAAAAGATTTCTGGAATTGGTATCATTTTACAAAGTCCAAGAAGACCACTCTCACACATAGGGTTCCTTTGTCTTGATTGCAGCCAATGAAAAGTTAACAAAGAAAAATCATCCATTCATAGCTTCCCTAAATTTTCTTTATTATTCTGTGCAATGAATGTACTCTGCATGCATTTCAAGCATAATATCAAATATACAGTCATTTGGCTTAAACTTTTTAAAGCTGGCAACACATTTCACTTAGACACTGTAAGTAATTAAACTACAAATAATTATTAATTCATTAATATTTTTATCTAACTATCCGCATTTTGTCTATTTGTGGAATAAGACATAGCCTCCCTGCCATTCAATGGGGAAAATGGAAAA
>OMLO01002858.1_pt1 | contig 14136 bp, 9 predicted proteins | sample 1674811 | NCBI WGS metagenome assembly OMLO01 (sample SAMN06265003, study PRJEB25207) | coral metagenome | isolation source: Coral host | place: Mexico:La Bocana,Puerto Morelos, Mexico | collected 2008-11-13
TTAGTACCTTAGTACCTTAGTACGAACACCGTTTGTATTCAAAAGACTTCCTTAGTACCTTAGTACCTTAGTACGACTACTGTTTGTATTCAAAGACTTCCTTAGTACCTTAGTACCTTGGTACGACCACCGTTTGTATTCAAAAGACTTCCTTAGTACCTTAGTACCTTAGTACGACCACCGTTTGTATTCAAAAGACTTCCCTAGTACCTTAGTACCTTAGTACGACCACCGTTTGTATTCAAAAGACTTCCTTAGTACCTTAGTACGTTAGTACGACCACCGTTTGTATTCAAAGATTTCCTTAGCACCTTAGTACCTTAGTACGACCACTGTTTGTGTTCAAAAGACTGATTCAGTATTCTGAACATCTGTTGAGTCTTGCTTTGGTAAATCTCAGTTGAAGAGACATAATAGAAAAGACAAGGCTGACTACATCGTTTGTTGTTATTGCATCAGTTTCTTAGTACAACAAGTACACGTACTAATGAAGAAACGAAAAAAAATGATTCCTATTCTGTGCATGGTATAGAGATCCCAAAACAGTTACTGTTGTCAAGAACTGGCCTGTGTCACAAAATGTCAAAGAAAGATAGAAACTTTGTTGGGTCACGCACTATTTCAGATTTGCACCTTTATTTTCTGAGAGGGGACAGAAGTGCCATCAGCATACCAATTGACCATGGGATGACCAGGATGCAAACCCAAGTGACTAGCTTGATACATGTAGGAGGGGAAATGGAAACAAAACGGTAAAACCAATAAAGTTAACCTCTGTCATGCTTGTGTTTGGACTGGATTTGAAAAACTGCTAGAATATCTTTCAGTACAAAATGATTCAATGTTTGGAGTGGATTATTTTCTTAATATACATGTAAACACAGTACCTGTATGACATATTCTCATGCATCTGTGAGTGAGACAGTTAAGAACCTTGTTGCACACTTGTTGACAGAGTACTGTAGTGGTCTGGCCACACCTCACTCGATTCCTGATTCTAGTGTTAAGGGAATTAGTAACTGACAAAGAACAATTAATATCCTTAGTTTGTTCCTTTGCAATAATGTATGTTACAGCCATAGAATTAATAATTCCAAACGGCAAAGCAAACCCCTTTAGTATCAAATGCTTTTTGTTTAAATCCATTGGTCACTAGAACTCACTTAAGCCTACCATGGTAGTTAAATAACCTAGCATAACAATAGATACTACAATTATATCAGCTTATTACATGTTTTGTTGTAGCACTGTATCACAGAGTACCCAAACATTTTTTCCTTCTCTAATTTTTTTTATTTATTTATGTATGTGCTTCTAATTATAAGAGACCACTGACCAGTACATGGCATTTGCAAGTAATGTGATGACATAACAAAATGAGACAGTATGGAGATTTGAAATAATTTGCAGAAGGTTTTTTTAACAAGGCTTTTTTCCAACACTTCAGTAAAAGCTCTAATAGCTAGCAAGGATAAAATTATACAGTCACCCACTTTTATTGGGTGATTGTAGAAAATATCTGTACCCTACCTCAGGTGGCATGAACATTTTAACCCCCTACACACCACACACCCTCCAAATTTAAAATCATTAACCCTCACCCTTCTGGATTTCCATTTTGTACTTTAACCATCTGAAATCCTAGTTTGACTCTCTATGACTACCAACAAAAAAGATTTTATGCTTTTAAATCTTCCCAGAAGTTTACCAACTGTCTACAGGGCTTGAAATTGTGACCAATACAATTGCATGCATTTGTGACCAAATGTTCAGTGACTAAAACAAGGGTAATAATCCCCTCCCATAAAAGAAAGCATTCATTGCAAAAACCGAAACCATAGCAAGTAGTAATAGTATTACTGGGGTAGATGGTGTGATGACAGCGAGTACAAACACCAATGGCAGTGGGATCACTGTACTATGACTTCTAAAAAACAGTGATCCAAAGGGTATATAGGAGCATTTGAACAAGATGTGTTCATATAGTTATTGCTTTGAATTTCAAGCTAGCTACCAAAATTACTTCTTTCATTTCTTAAAATACCTTTCTGATAATCTCCCCCACAAAAATCATATTCAGGATCTTTCCAAATCATTTCACATTCATTCAAAGTTTATTTAGGGGTGTTTGTCAGTCTCTGTCAATTTGTCAAAAACATGAGGTTTCTATGCAGGAGGGCCTGGGAACAGCCAAACACAAAAGGTAAAAAATCAAAATGGGAACAGCAAGTTGCTATAAGTGGGCAGCAATTATTCGTCTAATATGGCTTCATTTTTTTCCATAATGTGATAATGCTATCTCAGAAATGCACCTAAGTTAGAGAATATCCACTAAAATAAAGCAAAAAAAAAAAAAACAATAACCAGAACATTCTTCCTATTTTCTTGATAGCAAAGTTTGGCTTATCAATATTATTAACTGGGTACCAACCTATCTGATGGATGATTTAATCAACCCTTCAATGAACTACAGGGGACTGAATAAATTTAAAAAATTAGTTGAAAAATTGAAAAAAGTGTATGTGAAAAGGTAAATTACACTTTGCTGAAAATTTGAAAAACTTCCAGGAATATTGATTTGTTTGAAAAAAAACCCTCTAAGAGGACATGTGTTTACTGGATAGTGAATGAGCACTTTGAGAATTTCAGTGGTTGACATACATGTTCACTGCACATTTTAAAGGTGAAATCAATTAAAAAAAACTGAGCAAATATTAAGGTGAGATTGAGTAAAGCTTGTGGTGTTTTAATTTCGATCTCACTTTGCAAAATTGCTGCAAAAATTTCCAAAATGTCTTACACAACATATTTACTTACACACTCCATCAGGTCATTTTCCACACAAGGGTCACGCTGTATTGCGTGACATAGCACCTGGACGATTTTATGCAGAAAATTTGAATGGTTCATGTTTCGCAGAAAATTTGACGACAAAGACTTAATTTTAAAACAAGTAATGTAATCCCTGGTGATTTTGATCGCATCGGAAGTAAGACGTGCAGCTTCAAAGACTGAATGGCAAAGAAAAGACCTTTATGCAAAACATTTGCGATGTAATTCAGAATACTTAGAAAATATTCTTTCCAGAGAATAAACTTATATTCAGAATAATTATTTACTTTGTGTGTCGATGTTTTACCGCAGTAAACACGTGTAAAGGAAGATTTAATTCGCAATTAATCTTGCGAAAAGAAGTACATGTGTATTTCTTAGCAAAGTTTGTAAATGTAGACTTTATTCGCAATTAACTTTGTGGCAAAGAGATGCAATTAGAAAGTAATGGTTTAGAAAAGAACAGAATTGGAAATAATGGCTAATAAAAGAACTGTTTAAATATTCATATTGCAAAAAGTTAGCACGTTTGATTTTTACCCTAAAAACGCGCCATAGCCCCGATCATGTAAACTAGAAGTATCCCTCTGGGATTACAACTTTTATTGAGATTACAATGTATATGAAAATACAGAATTTAATTACAAGTGGTACATGTATATGTAACTTATCACTGCCAGTGCTACATGCCAAAAAACACTGCAGAACAAGAGCTGAAAGAAGCATTTTACGAACAATTAAAGAGTGCGCTAGAGGGAACACCAAATAGAGACATCATGATTGTGCATGGTGACTTAAATGCCAAAGTGGGAAAAGACAACATTACAAGAGAGATCATCATTGGGGAAAGAAGGTCTTGGCACCACGAACAAGAATGGATGGTTGTTTACAGATTTCTGTGAGCAGAACAACCTAGTCATCTCTGGTACACAAGAATACACAAGGTGACATTATCTTCTCCAGATTTGCAGACAGAGAACTAGATAGACCACTTTACTACAAGATGTCAGAACTTCAACCCAAAAACATACATGTATTTTTTTAAAACCTAAAAAAGGGGCAGATCTCTTGACCCAAATTTTCAACCTCCCCAAAAAATGTCTGACCCCCCCCCCCCCATCATGTAAACTGGAAGTATCCCTCTGAGATTACAACTTTTATTAAGATTACAATGTATATGAAAATACAAAATTAATTACAAGTGATACATGTATATGTAACTTATTACTGCCATGGACTATCTAACAATGTATAAATATTACAGAAGGATACTTTGTTTTTCCACAGGAACATGACTTTGTTATCATAACAGGGCAATTTGGACAGGGGCCAGGGTGGCACAATCTACAGTAAAACAACATCAATTCAAAAAAAGTTACAAGATTGAACTTGTTGATTCAGTTATACACTATTGTGCAACAGTAATGCCAAAAATAATTTGACCAAATCCTTAAATTTCTGGGATTTTCAACAAAAAAATGGAGCACATAGGAGCCATCATGGTAGTCAAGTACAACTGGACAGTGGGGAGTGGTCAAGGCAGGTCAACAGGCCAACAGGCCAACTTCTTAATTGTCTATGTGTTAATTCTGTGGTGCTGATGAGCCTCAAGCTGACAGCCATAGAAGGTTTTCTCCATTCTAGGTTACCATACTCTAGGTTACCATGTTTTTGAGAGCAAGGGATATCACTCTGGCTTTCAGCTTTTTTGGGATGACAATTCTTGTTCCTCTAAGAATCAGACTTTTAATGGCACAAAATCTCTGCATAGGAGACAACATTTGTAGACTAGTTGATCTCATGGTTTCCATCATTACATTCCGTGACTTAGAAGAGTCCACCAGTTTAACTAGTTGGATTATTTTTTAAATTGGTGGACCCTACCAAGTCATTGGCACCTTTGACATACATCAAAGGTATAACCAAGCCTCTCACTCACATTGAAAAAGTTCTTCCTCAACAGGCCATTAAAAATCCTTTTAAAAAGAGTTCCCAACTTCAAAGTCATGACCATCATCACATTTTCAACCTTTTACTTATTGAAACTATTTTTAAAACTCTGTACTGTAGCCCTCCAACTAAAACCAAGTTCATCCCAGGTTTTTTTATAGTAACATAGTCACTGCCAAAGATCACATGGCAAGTGTTTAAAAATTGCACATTAGTGAACTGATGGGTGGAACAGAGCAGCTAGTGAGGATGCTTTACATGTTGAAATGTTGTATGACCTGCAGTGGATAATTTTGATTGTTTAATGAATTGTTAAGATCTTAGTTTTCATACATGTAGCATGAAAAGGAAGATGGAGTTTGAGTATGGGAACTCAGTTTTTGTGACTCTCTCCCGGACCTTTGTTCCTCACAAGTCACCACGATCCATCATGGTTTAACCTAAAAAACACCATGGTCCATGCTGTTGATGGGCCTTGTACCTTTTTCCTAATATACATGAAGATCAGTTTTCATGATTAAGTTTTTTTTCCTTTTTTTGGCTGGGTTGTTTTGTTTTTTTAGACAAAATGAAGAGGAAACAACAAAAAGGAAAACAAAATCAAAACGAAAAATTATAAATTACAATAACATAAAATAACCATTCTACTATCAAACCTTCTTTTAAATTAATTTGAAATACTAATTTGACCTTTATTGTAATAGAACATTGCAACACTCTGGAAATAACATAATGACTATAATAGTAGAGGACTTGTCATTGTAAAGGTTAGATGTGATGAGGAAGAATGTTTCAAGAAAGTAAATAAAAAAATCCATTGCTTACTGATTACACCAATGCTTGCATAGTAAGTCTCTCTGTTTCCCACAGAGTTCTCCACAACCTGCATGACAAAGAAAAAGTACAAAGTGTTACAACTGCACAATTATAAAACAGTAGATGCACATGCATGTACTAACTCTGCCATGGCCGATCCCAAGCACGGAGGAGAAAGGAGGAAGGTTGGGTGTCGGGCTCGCAACCCAACCCCTTAAAAAAATGCTCATTACAGAAACCATGACTATGAGGACTACACAAATAACATTTTATGACCAAAGGAAACGACCCATTAGAGACTGTATGAAGCAGCGCAGTCAAACCCACAGGGAAGCTGCTATCATGCAGAAACTTCTCTTCCCCAAGACAGTGACAAGCATCGGAACATGCAATGTAAGAACTTTATATGATACCTGAAAGTCTGCACAGGTGGCTAGGGAGATGGACAAGTATGGAGTTCAAGTTTTAGGACTCAGTGAAGTTGGATGGATTGCCTTTGGAAAAGTTACTCTGGCATCGGGACATGAGTTGCTGTACTCAGGACAATCCAGTCAGGATGACAACCACAGAAATGGAGTGGGTATTATGCTGACCAAGAAACCCAACAGAAGCCTAATGAAATGGGAGCCAATAAATGATAGAATCTTAAGAGCCAGGCCAGAAAGTCTCAATTATCCAGTGCTATATGCCAACAAACACTGCAGAACAAGAGGTGAAAGAAGCGTTTTATGAACAATTAAAGAGTGTGCTAGAGAGGACGCCAAATAGAGACATTATGATTGTGCATGGCGACTTAAATGCCAAAGTGGGAAATGACAACATTACAAGAGAGATCATCATGGGGAAAGAAGTTCTTGGCACCATGAACAAGAATGGATGGTTATTTACAGATTTCTGAGAGCAGAACCAAGTCATCTCTGGTACAGTCTTTCCTCAACGTAAAATATACAAGGTGACATTATCTTCTCCAGATTTGAAAACAGATTTAACAAATAGATTCCATGTTGCCGTGTGTCTGTTCTGTAATAGATCACAGATGATGTCAAAATGTGGTAAGAACAAAAAAGTGGCACACAAGGTGACAGCTGAGTGTGTCAATGATGTTCTTGCCACATTTTGACGTCCTCTGTGATCTATTACTCAACAGACGCATGGCAACGTCGAATCTCTTTGTTTTATACAATAAAAAAAACATATAACTTCAGCTTTTTATTTCAAAATCTTTCTGAATTACTCGAAAGCCGGCCTTCGCCAACTTTGGCAAACACGAAAAAAAGCCATCTGACGTAATCTGTTGTCTATACAAAATGAAGCAATCTCAGTGGTTGCTATGCATAACAAGGAATTGCGATTGGTCCAGAAAATCATGCCACTGTCAAACTTGATTCAAATGGCTTCTCGTGGAATGAAAACTTACAGTGAAAGCAGAGTTGAACTGCGAAATCTACAAATGTTAAAGAAAATGCTGGAAAAATCAACTTGTGGGCCGAAAAGCTTGAATGTTTCCTCGAATATTGCTGGAGTTGAAAGAATACGCTCGGAAAACATGCGGTTGCAGTCAACACTGGACGCCATTTCATTCGAGTTTTGAATGAAAGGAGGGCTACCAGCGGTGGAAATTTGTGTCCTCTGTAGTTAGTGATTCCCAAATTAGTTTGACATGGTATCGGAGACACCTTATGGCTGAAATACAGTTGGCTGTGGTGAGCTATACTTTTCTCGTTGTTGTGCCCTGAAACAGACTGGAACATTCACGTTAGAACGTAAGGTTACGTGTTTATTTTAACTGAATTTAAAAAGTGACTATGATTTTATGTTTCATTCCTGACATCAATCTGTGTCAACAACTATTTTAAGATTGAGAAAAGCTGAATTTTTTAAATAAATTAATGTAAAAAACACTTTGTTTATTGGATTTGAGGCATAGCAAATTCGAGGCATAGCAAGATCAATTTTGTGTTTGGTTTAGTCTCGCCCAACTGCCGACTGAGACTGCTCGAGTATTTTTTCCGTGTCATTCTCTAAAAAAGAAACGGCTTTTTCTTAATTTTTCCTGCTTCTCATACCTGTTCAATGACTCGACAAGACGTTTTTGTACTTTATCTTCAGCCAGTCACATAAAATATTATCTTATTTCTCAAAACTTTCCGCCAATTTAAAATACAGAAGGAAAAACTTTGTGCTGATGACGTCAATCATATGTCTGTCCTCTAATAGATCATAGGCGAGAACCAATCAAAATGCGAGAATAACTTGGTTTGATGTGAAGTTGTGAAGAAGCCTGAAAAAATTGATAGTGAGATTCAATCACACCATTTCACTCCTCACGGGAAGATATGAACTCAATTAATTGACCCCGCTCCCAATGTGTGGCTTCATAGCTCAGTTGGTAGAGCATCGCACCGGTATCGCGGAGGTCATGGGTTCGAGTCCCGTTGAAGCCCTGATTTTTTCAGGCTTCTTCTTTCCAATTGCTTAAATTGGAAAATTAACTGTGGTGATCATTCTTCACTTTCAATAACTTGGTTTATTTTATAAAACTAACTAGACTACTTAACTACAAGATGTCAGAGCTTATAGAACTGCAGACGTTGGATCAGACCACACTTTGGTGATTGGGAAGCTGAAAGCTAGGATCCAAACCCGAAGTCTGGACTACAGAAGAACACGAGGTTATAAATCTCCAAGCTAAAGACACCAGCACAGCAAAGGAATTCTCTCTTTTATTGAGCAACAGATTCCAGGTTTTAGCAGACTTGGAAGATAGCTCTTTAGAGAATAAATAGGAACTAGTCAAGAGCATGTTCAAGACTAAAGCTGAGGAAGAATTGGGATTCAAGAAGAGAGAATTTAAGAGCTGGCTATCAGAAAGAACTATCAAGAAGATTGAGGAGAAACAATCTATCAAGACTCTACCATGCAAGAACACAAATGCAGAAACAGATAGAATATCGCCAGAAAAATTAAGAAGAGTGCCAGGCACAGACAAGCGAGACCTGGTGGATAAACTTGCTAAAGAGGCAGAGACTGCCACCCAACAGAACAACATAAGAACCCTCTACAACATCACCTGCCAGCTGTCAAGTAGAAGAGTTCATACCAACAAACCAGTTCGAGAAAGCAACGGCACCATTCTCAGTAAGACGTAGCTCGATGAATGGAAGGAGTACACCAACAGCATGCTCAAGGGCACTCCAGTTGTTAACCCACCATAGACTGAGGAGTAAGATGGAACTGTACATTAACCTCAGCCCCATCACCGAGGCAGAGGTAGTAGACGCCATCAAAAAAATCAAGAACAGTAAGGTGCCAGGTCCAGGTAACATTCCACCTGAAGTAATAAAAGCAGACACTGGGCTCAGTGCAAATATTATGAATAACCTTTGTGGGAAAAGGAGCAAGTGGCAGTGGAATGGAAGACAGACTATATTGTTATGATTCCAAAGAAAGGGATCTTAGCGACTGCCGGAATTGGAGAGGAATCCAACTTCTATCACTTCCAAGCAAGGTCTACGCTGATTCTGGACAGGATAAGAAAGGCTGTGGGTACTGGGTTCAGGGAAGATGAATCTTGCACAGACCAGGTAGCAACTCTCGGCATCATCATTGAACAGTTACTAGAATGGTGGCCACCGCTGTTCATCAGATTTGTTGACTTTCAAAAAGGCATTTGACATGGTAGACAGAAAAATGATTTGGAGAATCTTAAGGCATTCCCCAGAAGATCGTAAATATCATTCAGAGCTTCTATGAAGATATGTAACAGCTGTAGAGCAATCAATAACATAAATTTGTCTGCATGCTTCACTGTGAACACAGGAGTGAGACAAGGATGTATCTTGTCCCCACTTATCTTCTCACTAGTTATCGACTGGGTGCCGAAAACAACAATGAAACAGCTACGAGGCATTCAGTGGACCCTCATGCAGAGGCTAGAGGACCTGGACTTTGCTGATGATGTTAGCCTACTCTCACACATGGTGGTGCAGGTTAAGGCCACAAGACTGTACAATATTGCCAGGACAGCAGGCCTAGAGATCGATGTCACAAAGACTAGGAGTGTGCAAATAAATGCAAGCCAGGAAGCCCCCCTCACTGTTGATGGCCAGTCTATCAAGACATTGATCGCTTCACCTACTTGCGCAGCATTGTGAGCAAGACAGGAGGAACAGAAGAGGGTATTAAAGCTAGGATCAACAAAGCATGTCAAGCTTTTGCCACAGTAAGACCAGTTTGGAGGAGTAAAAACCTCAGCTGTTGCATGAAACTGAGACTGTTCAGCTGCAACATCAAATCAGTTCTTTTGTATGGGGCAGAAACCCAGAGATGCAGCAAGAAATTAGACCACAAACTGCAGGTCTTCATTAACACCTGTCTCTATGAGATTCTATGCATTAGATGGCCATGGTGCATTTCTAACCAAGAACCAAGAACCATCAAGAGCAAAAAGTGGAGATGATTTGAACATACCATATGCCAAGGGCAGACAAGCGTCACCAGCCAAGCCTTGGACTGGAACCCACCGGGGAAATGGAGGAGAGGAAAACCATGTTTGAAATGGAAAAGAACTCTAGGCATGGGAGGAGGTGAAAAGGACAGCTAGATAAGATAAGAAGAAGAGATGAACATTCTATTTGATCAAGACGTACTAGTATTGCACTACTCTAACTAACAAACAAATTAATAGATCAAGATTTCTAATTAGGCCAAAATCCGTTTTCAATTTATTACCTCATAGAAATTAACAAAACTAACTGTCAAATAGCAATTTGAAATTTAAGAAACAAGACAATTTTCTTTAAATACATGTTTCAACAGAATCTTCTGTCATCTTCAGCTTAAATTACAAAGTACAGAGTTGAAAGTATAGTGTGCGCAAAATGCTAATAGAATAAAAGAAGAAAAGGAAACATAAAAATATGAAATATTACAGAGAAAGTTTTAAATTAACATGATAAATTTGTTGATTTAGTGTAGGTTGTTCCCATTGAATACAAATGAATTCTTTTATCTTAAGCTGGTAGGTGATTAAGGATACTGAAACATTCATTGGAGCATGAAGTGCGGCACAGCGGCGAATTTTGTATGTTTGAAAATGGGAGAGGTCCTATCACTGAACATGTGCTCATGTATGTGAGTGGAAAAATGCCCGGTAGTTTCTTTGATATAAGAGGCATTACAGCCCACAAACTTGTATATCACACACACACACACAGAGAATTCAGAATTTGAAAGATTCAAAATATTAAAAAAATTAATAATTCTTAAATAATGACTTGTATAGAGTACTCTGACGATCGAGTTGTAGTGGGTGATCAGATTATGCAAATGATATGCAAAAGACAGTCAGTCACTTGTCTGTAGAGTTTCCTTGGTAATTTGCTGACCAATAAAAAAGCTTGTGAAAATCAGATCAATAGTCAACCTTGCAGGTGCATACAGCATTTAACATTTTATTTAAGTTCCCTTTCTGTCCAGAGTACATGTGACATTCCAATGACAACTTACTGTAATCATAAAATAACATTGTTAGGTTTATGGCAGTGAATTTCTGATGTATTTCAACTATTTGGAGTTCAGTATTAGTATGGGTAATCAAATGGTGACGAGTGAAATTAGGAAATAATTTCACGCGTGTTTTGTCAAAATTCTAATAATATTTCCCGAGCCTTTAGGCGAGGGAAATTATTAGAATTTTGACAGAACGCAAGTGAAATCACGAGTATACCATTTGGTTACCTTTTAATATCATGGGTGACAAATTAAATTAAATTTGTCACCCATGATATTATGGCTGATATTTAGAAACTGTAAATTTAAGTGTTTTTTAACTAAACATTTATTTTAAAGGCTAAGGTGGGTGTATAATTCCAACAAAAAATAGTTTTGACAGCAGCTTTTAACTGAAAAGCAAGCAAACATGCGTGCACAGCTAGAGATCAAACGGGACTGCAAAAAAGAAACATAGGAAAAAAGGCATGCTAAAGTTGGTCAAGTTGCAGTGTCACCTGGTCCAGTCAAAAGTGCTAAATTGCCTATGCTGGTCATCACAAAGGTAAGTGGAGGGTGGATTGGCCATACTTCTGGAATCAATTTAAGACTGAAATTGACTGCTCAGAAGTTGCTGGTGTGACAAAGTTCTCATACTTTAAAGAGGATCAAGTAGTGTAAAGTAGTAACCCTTACTATTGTACTGGAACCAAGCATTAAGCAGCAAATTATAAATGCTACACATAGGGTCTCATAAGATTAGATGTACTTGGAATTTCACATTCTTTCACTGGTAATCAAGCAGAGTTTAAAGAGCAATTAATATGGAATACAAATGGATGGCACAAAAATGTACTGTATGATTGCACTTCCTTGGATTCAGTTACTGTGAACATCCCATTCTCTTTTTTTTTTGTAAGGAGTGTTTACTTACTATGTGGTATCAAGCCTTCATGGCGTTTCCACTCAGGATCAATGACTTTCCCTGTCAATGTGATTAGACAAACTTACATTGTAGATGTTAATAGCTCACAAGTTACTTGAAAACACTGCTGGTAAAGAAACAATACTACATCAAATGTGTCACAACAAGTATGAACTCTAAAATGAACAAGAGATTTCTAGGTTAACAGGCTTCATAGTCTTTGAAGCCTTTCAAATTCCATTGCTTTCCATGACTTTTTCTATTACCAGTACCTATATGACTGAATGTTTTCCATGAACAAAGTTAAGCAGTTGTTCTCACAGTAGTATCAAAACAATCATTTATTTAACATATTTTCCAGCATTATAATGCATAAAATGAGTGCTTGTATCTATTTCCACTGAAATTAAAAGGCTGCTGCTGACTCATCTGTTATTTTTTAAACTTTTTTTTTCTTTTTGCCTTCTTGTTTTCCAATTTAGCATATTACTTTTCCAGGACTTTCCATGACCTTACTTAAATTGTATGATTGACTGTCCAGGCCTGAAAATTGATGAATTTCATGACTTCCCATGTTTTCCATGACTTACACAAACCATGGTTAAAAAACAGCACATCTAATTAAATCAAATTAATTAAATTAATTCCAATGTCTCAACAACTTAATAGTAAAACCAGTTGCAAGAGTGATGAGTTGCAGATTTTGAATGCTCCAGCTGTGTGATTACCATAAACACCAGTGGGTACTTTGTAAGCAGCACTCACAGATTAGCTGCACCCCAAGTTTGGCAACTCAAATTTTGCAAAAAGGTTTTGGAAAAAAATCAAAAGAAATTAGCAGTGGAGTTGTGAAAAAGGTGCTTTTTACAATTTTGCTGATTTATTGAACATAAACCTGCATAAACTTACTAAATGTTGAAAAAAGAGAGTGTTGAAATAGAATGGACATGATATCAACTGACTTTTACAGATGTTTGATCTTTCTCAGGTATTTTTTGACCAGCACTTTTTCATTCCTGTCAGTTTTTCAACAGAATTTTACATACAACAACAACAACACTTTCATTGTTGGCTTAGTAGCCAGCATTTGACCAGGAGATGGAATACTAGTCATGAGTAGCTTTTGAAGCGTCATTTGATTACAGTACTTAATAAACAGCTTTGTGGTGAGACAGAGATTTCCTGTCAAAGGATGTTTAATTTAGCTGGTCCAGATAGGTGACCTTAAATTGGGTAACAAAAGATTTCTAAACAAAGATTTGATGGCGTTGAGCAGCACGAAATGTAACCTCAAGCTTATGAGAAAATGGCTCTTTCAGGAGCCACCAAATTTGTAAAGCGATCATCAATGCATACCCTGATATAGTTCATGAAGTTCTTATTTAATATAAATTTGCTATATACATGTACAAACAATGACATGTTCCTATTAGGCACATCCCTTACTCTGCAAATCTCTCCTGCCCAAGTTAAATCTTGCCACAAAATTATTATCCTTACCAGGACAATGAGTATTATGAGAATAACTTGGATGAAAATTACCCTTATTTAGTTTTTGCATTGCAAGTACATGTATAACATCACAGTAGGAATATGCCAATAAACAGCAGATGCAAAAGCTCAAGAAATACAGCGTATTATACTAAAACTGACTTCTACATGTAGAACTCGGGTTGAACAAAAGGCCTGAAAACACAAGTTACCACTATTGCCATAATTCAAAATATGCAGAAACATTGAATTCAGAATAAATATAATCCAGCTGGCACTTAAGTGAATACCAATATTGTCTAGTTTAATTCACGATCTACATGTATGTTGAATGAAGGAAAATACAGTCATGTATTATGAAATGATACATGAAAATTGTGTAATCCATACCACAAAAGCATTTGTAAACACTTGGTATCTCTTGAGTAGTGTTTTGACATCCTGGACATCGCCATCCACAAATTTTCCCTGAAAGCATATAAGAGTGCCTGCAGCAGTTAATATATTTTTTTATTTATTTATATGCAATATTTCAACAGGCCACCCAATTCAGCATAGGCTGGTTTAAATGGGGGCCTGCAAACAATTTACAAGACATACATTTCAATACATTACATCACATTACATAAACT
>OMLO01002859.1_pt1 | contig 14134 bp, 8 predicted proteins | sample 1674811 | NCBI WGS metagenome assembly OMLO01 (sample SAMN06265003, study PRJEB25207) | coral metagenome | isolation source: Coral host | place: Mexico:La Bocana,Puerto Morelos, Mexico | collected 2008-11-13
TTTTCCGGGAGAACCCCCCCCCCCCCCCCCGGGGCCGTGAATCACTTACCTCAAGGTTTATTGCCTTGAATTTTATTTTATGCCACGTACAAATGTTGAAATCGAATAAAGTAACCCTTTTTCTACAAATTGATTACAATTTTTAGGCAAATAAGCAAATACCTGGCTGCCTTTTGTTGTTTTTTGCTCCAATCAAAATCGACTAACGTCCGAATAGCAAACAACGCATTTCTACAAACAACAACAAAGCCTAGTCAAAAGTTGATTTTTGCAATTGTCTAGATCTGGTCAGTGCGCGTATTGGTCTCAGAACTTCCTTAAGCTAAATATGTAACGCCAGCGTTCAATTCCAAATGAAAATCTGAAAAAATTAGCCGCCTCCGTTTGCGTGCTCCAAAATTTGCAGAATTTACTAGTAGTCATTTTACGTGGTTGTTTTGCAGAGGACGGCAAGGAATGAACAAAGATTTATAAGGCACGTACACAGTCATTGTTCTATTCATGAAAACGTTTGTTTGGTGCCGTTCTCGTTGCCGTCCTGGTCTGCTTAAGCTCTCTATTGTTAACCCCGGACGCTTATGTATGGAACTGACATTGAGTATGCGCAAATTACTTGACGAAGCGTCAGTGTGTAGAAACGTATCCGTTCGCAAGAGAATTTGTGATCGGAGATGTTCCCGTTTACGAACTTATCCATTTTGGAGTGCGTTTAACGCCTGGACGAAAGACGTAAACGTATAAAAAGATATCCGTTTGCAGACGTAAACGTGCAACTGTGTACGGAGATCTTTTGAAAGATTAGAATCCAGTTTTTGAACAGAACTAGCTACGAGAACTTACTACGCTTATAGCTATTTCTATAGCGGGAGAGAAAACTTGTTAACACAACATTACGACAGGATTAAGAGCGTTAAAAACTGCCACAAAAAAATAATTTAATATACGATATTTTAGACAAAGTTTTAAATTAACAGGACTGTTGGAAGTGCCTACTAAATGATTGATTCTCTACATAAGAGCAGATGGTTGGAACAAATGTCATCAACAAAACATTATAATGTGTCTGTATTTGAAGAATGTCTCTCACTCCATGTAACACAAGAGGGTCACGTAAGTGACACATCGGTCTTTCGTTCAATCTAGTCTCCTTCCCATCGCAGAAGACAAATGGCAAGATTCTAGTGTCATGAACTGGTTTGATGCCAATGTGTCTCATATAAAGTCCAACACAAGCATCTTCAACTGGAATCATAGGAACCTTGCGAGATGCTGTTAAAAGTTTCGGTAAGAGGGTTGCACTGAAGACATACCCTCCACCCGAGGCATAGGGCGGATACATATGTCTATTTATATCCGTGAACGATACGTAATAACGATGCTTTTTGTTTCTCACAACTTGCATGTCTCTCTGTATATTACCAGCATATAGTGGCTTGGATCCATTGGTCTCTTGGTACTCCTGTAGCCACTGAACAATTGATAGAACATTGACGTAGCAATCTTCATCAGTTTTGAGGATATATTTTGGTTGACAATGTCGCCAAGACCACTGGAATCCCAAAAGCGTCTTCAGAGACAGATTACGATACGAGTCGACGAAATCTCCTATGACAATGTCCTTGTGAACTTGGGCTTCCTGTTTTATGAGATTGTTCAGCTTGGAACTGTTAGTTTGACCAACAAGAAACACAGTTTTCCATGATCTGAAAAATGAAAAAAATGCGTAAACGATAAACACGTCAACACCAGATCATCAAGCGTATTTTCAATCTAACCGAAACTTCACGAAAATGCTTAGCTTGAAGCAATTATCAATGACTGAGCTGCTTCCTGTACTGTCTATCAGTCGTTAAACGGCCACTAGCACGTTACTCTGATTGGTAGTCAGTAGGTTGTGCTAATAAGGATTAGAAGCATGATTTATCAAACGATGAACAAGAAAGATCCGTTATCATACGCTTAAACACGCCATTGCAATAGAACGCGGATTTTTTTCCCTGACTGATAGGCCTATAACTGGATAATTTTGGGAGGAGTGGGTGGGTGGTGTAGGAGTATCTAAAAGAATTTGTGGTTCGTTGGAGGATATGTTTCTTTTCAAGAAGCCGGATTAAAGAAAATTCCTCAAAAAATAATTTCATCATTTCAATTAACACAGGCCCACTTGCACGTCCTAAAATAATACTCACTTGTTGGGGGTACACTGTGCTATGTCTGATTTCAGACCAGCCTTAATAACACTTGCTATAGTGGTTTTGTAACGTTGGTGACTTTTTTCATTAGTGAGGTTAATTGGCGGGTATGGCGTGATAACGATATAATAATTTTAAACTGACGATAGGAGGTAGTTTTGTACCAGTTCACAAGTAATTGACAGACTATATAAAGAAATAGAAATTAAGTACCTCTCCGGACTTGTCCAGCTTCCTTGATTGATTGGATTATCTTCTCGACCCCAAGACAATCTTATAGACTCCCTGTCCATGAAGTTAACAGGTCTTGAATGGACCATGATCAAGAGAAAAGGAGCCGGAAGGCAGCGCGGCATAGAAAAATGATTGATAACTTTCTGTTCTGGGTGATGCTCCCCCTGCAGGTCATCAAGTTCGTATTGCTTAGCGAGAGTCGCTGAAGAAGCCATGTATCTCTGTACGAGGTCTTTCAAGTCTAAATTCAACAACTCTAAGTAGCTTAAACTCGGTCCTGCACTCTTAACATCCGTATCAACTTGAATACTTGCGATTTGTCTTCGAAGTACACTCGATGAGGAGCGCTGTAACGTGTAGAGGTCTGGGTTTCCTCTTATGTCAGCAAGGAACATCAGGTAGACAAGATTCAGGATCCCCGTAAGAGATGCTAATATCAAAAGATGCCTAATTGTGCAGTATTTGGTCATCTTGTGTCCCACGTTGATAAAATTGTCTGTAGAGGAAGTACGAGAGTAATTAAGTACAAACAGCGGAACTCAGTTGAACCAGTCTAAGTAGGTTTTCTGTAACTATTGACGAATCGCACTGAGTGCGAGCCGGTATAGAAAGTTGGCAGATAGTGCTAGGACTTCAGCAGATACTCGTTTCGAAACATCTGAGGGAGCTTCTTATATCTCCCCAAAACGTTCTGATATTTGTTACAATTGGATTTAAGTTTTCTCTGAAGTGTGCAAAAAGAGGTTTAAAAGGATGATTTTTTTCCCTTAAAATCACGACTTTAGATCTCATTACTTTTGGCGTATTGAATAATATTAGATATGTGGTACGAGTAATAGCCGTTCCTCTATTAGTTGCCCCCTTGGATAATTCGTACCCCTGGTGAGAAAATAAACTAATTGCCTTTTCTTTTGCAAAGAAATACGGTTATTCGGTGCATTCCCCAGGGAACTTGTTTGAAACGGTTCATCCTGGGTAGCATACATTCCAAACCTGTTTCATATACTCAACATAACATTCAGCCACTTAATGTGAAGAACCAACAATCGTAGAAAATCAATTGACTTAGATAAAAGCAGTGACCGAAGATAAAACAATTTGGATCGAGATCATTTGCAGCAGCGTGTTTCCCAGCGTTAAATCTCGATAAACTTCCTTTGATACTTGGTACGCTTTACCTTGAAGATATCTTGGAATCAAAGGAAAGAGAGTTGACTAAACGGGTTTAAACGGGAAGCAATATTCTAGTCGTGGAATAACTTACATCGGAACTCTCAAAACAACAGTGGGGATAGAGTTTAACAGGCAGATAACATGCAAAAAAATTGCGATTGAATGAAGTCACATGAATGCTGTCGAAATAAATCGGCTTAAAATATTATTAATAGTTTTTAGTTCGCCATTAAAGCGAAGCACATCACATTTTACGACAAGGTTAACCATAGACAGTCATCTACATCGGAGGTTGTTGCGTTCATTGGCCCATTCAAAAACTATACGTGGACCCGACATTCATAACCTAGCAGAATTTCAGACCCGGCTTCATGTTGGTTTGCTCACATAAAAACGTATTATACTCAAACAAGTTAGCCGCAAGGTGTTTGTAAGAAATCGACACTTGCATATTAATTGTAAACAAATCTGGCTACAGAATAGAATTTCTGAATTTGGTAAATATAAAGGTAAAAACCTACTGTTGCTGCCAGATCACTGAAAGCGGCAATCATCGGTCTTCAGTGCTCACTGAATTCGCTGCACGGACGACTGGCATTAAGGTCAGGTCACAATCAAGTTTACGTAAAATCTTTGGGATTCACAAATAATCTCTCCCATCAGCAAAAGAATGAAAGGAAATGGCGTTGTCGGAAGCTGTCCGGAAGAACACAATGTAAAACAATGTTCTTGACGGCGAGACACGGACTTACGACAAAGATGGCCAATTACCAAACGACTCAAGAACGTCAAGGTTGTGGTTTTGTACACGTTATCCCGTAGAACAGGGCCTTAAACAATTTAGAGAAGAACTTGAAAATTGTTCTGCAATCCGAACAATATTTTTGCTATATTTTAATTTAAAAACAAAAACAAAAAAACGAATCGCCCGAAACATTGATCGACGACAATTTTCGTCAATCAGGGGAGACACCCCGGCGAACAGTTCTTGTTGTAGTGGTATTTCTTACTGCTTGAATGAAAATAATTCCAGTCGACTTTTGTTTCTGTGCTTAATTAAACCATAAAATGAAGTAATCGGAAAACGATCGAGCGTAGGCAGCATATTTTAGATTTGCTGCTGCTCCTCTCAATAAAAAACTTGCCTTCGGGTAATTATTCAAGAAATAATGAATTTCTATCACAAAAATGTTGGCTATGTGCAATTACGTTCTGATTGACAAGACGCCTTGATCTTTCGTATTTTCGTTTAGATTCTATTACTTCAAGGAAGGTTAAAAAAATTACGACTGAAAAAAAAAATCTGGCGTCTGGTTTAAAATTTCCTGTTTAATGCAATTGACTTAAAGCGGCCATTCTCGGTACAGCATGATAAGAAGCTTACACTAGTTCAACGAGAAAGCTGATTAAAAAGGTTATAAGTTTCGTTGTTTCTACTTTTGAGATAGTACCTTGTACCGACTAAACTGATCGCTTTATATGATCCTGATCGCAAATTTTTTCTTTGTTTGCTCCTCAAGTTTCCATCCGTTGCGTCTTACGATTTCAAATGGAGGCGTGATGCTCTCCATTTGTGATGACTAAGCAGATAGGAATTTGGGTCACAAGGCAGGTTTCAACGAAATTTTAAGGCGCATTCGAAAATCTACCCCCGGATATCAGATATCTTTTCCTGAGATAAACTGGGTTAAATGACTTTTTCGTATTTCATTTCTTTTTCAGACTTGAATGTTCCTGCACGAAATTCGCAGGGACGCTTTTACAACGTTTGAGAAAACAAATTGTGGATTATTTTAAAACTGTTGTCTGGTATTTCTGTCTCCCTTGGATATTAGACTTAGCAGGTCGGTTGATAGGAGATCGCGAAATTCGGGACACTGGAATTCTGGAACACTGGAACACTTGCGGAAAACATGTCTGTCATTTACTTCATGTTAGTGTTCTTACCGCAGCTTTATGTCCTACAACCCGGTTACCTAATTTCCTTCTCCCCACTCTTAATTCAATGCTGCTCGTGGTGATGGTGTCCATTCGGATTGGTGAATCAGTTTTCTCAAAAATGCGCGAATGAATTCGAGAATGAATAATCGCACAGATTTCAATCTTGGCGAGGTTGTTTACATTTCAATCATCTTTCATATCCCAGTTTCTTGACTTAATCTATTGAATGGTTACGTTTTTATTTTTGATGGCCCGACACTGCAAACCATCCATTTTTCTGGTCGGTTATATCTGCCACCAAAATTATCGGCTACAAGCTTTTCTCTTGCAAACCTCTTATCCTTTCCTCGTCAATCAAAACCACAGGTACATTATGAGACTACAGCCCCTTTAACTATATAGAGATGTATCACAATGGGGTCCACTTTTTACTCTGATCTTATCACGCCCTAAATACTTGTCACATGACAGTGATGAGCTGCGCAGCCGTTGTTGCGTCCAAGATGCATTTCTTTTTAATGTGAAATAACATCATTTTTAGAGCATATATCTCAGTGCTGTGCAGGCACAGAACTACGTCGTTTTACTTCGATGTGCAAACAATTTTACTAGAGTCTTGCGAAATTCTAAAATCTAAAATACTCTTAATTTAATTTAATCTTCCTAGTCTTACTTAAAAGGAACAATAGCTAACCGGACTCTTAATCCAAATGTAAGAGGAACCATCGAATGCCATCAAACAACTGATACTATGGGGTTCGACCAGCCTCTCTGTTAGTACTACATGGGGAGTCTCGGATCAGACATGACCGACAATTATGTTTAGAGATGTTTTCACGCCCACAGATGACTAAGTTTCATGCTGTTAAAAATATTTTACATGTAAGTATGAAAACAAAAGTGCATATCAAAAGTTATAAAATTGAAGTGTTCCGACTGTGAAACTGAATTGTTGATATTGATTGTAAAACCATGACTGCCATGTTGGTGTACAATGTACTAAATGTCTTGTCTCCAGGACGCATCATACTTAAGACTTGCCAGTAATATTCTTAACAATAATAACTAAGTTACCCATAAAACTATAAAGTAAAGGTGTAAAGTGCTTTCATATGATATTGTTTATGAAAGTAAATGCAGTCTATCATAACAACACTGATAAAAAGACGATCAGTGTTCCTGGGAAAGGCATGACAGCGGCGGCGGAAATTCACTCATACTAAAACTGCACGAATTACCAAATTAATTCATTAGAATGTTCGCAAATTACAGAGAACAGACCTTAAACACGTAAAAAGCACATACCACACACACCTATGATGGTCACTGTACTGTGTTACCCAATGGATGAATTATAAACCACTGATTAGACGCGGGTAACAAGTGGAGTACTATGGATGAAATAAGTGGTCGTTTAAGCCTTATCCGGATTGTGGTCTGCTCTAATTCTCGAACTTATCCGCACAGTGAGATACTTCTATACGTATCAAACATCCTATTGCAGCCTCACACAGCTAATGTTGGCAAAACATTGCAATGCAGCAACTGAGCAAGGTCATCTGAATCGAACAAAACCACAGCAGCTGACCAAACAAAGTAGACGAACCGTACAAGGCGGCACACCTTACGGCAGAAAAATCTGTTTTGGAGTTTTAAAAACTTTTTCATTCTTACAGTAGTTTTGAAATATGGAGTAAAGAATTAGCCTTGATTAGCAGAAAAATGGCTTCAATTAAAACTAGAAAAAAGAACTTAAAATTTTCATGTGAAATGTTTCGCGACCGAAATTACCATACCAGCTGGCAGTGAATGATCCGTTTAGCAATAATAATGTTTCCATCCATTCACAGGTTTGGAACCCTGTGGTTTACTCGTAAACAACTGATTTTGAGAATTTTAATTAAAAGCATTGGACCATACAGAGAAATGAGTTTGGCGGGCGGCAACTAAATGTGTAAACAACATTGAGACTGGGAGTGGCCGGCTCCATGGCCGACACTTTAAACGTATACCGCTGGTGACAAAATTGAGTACTTTTGTCTACCAAATTTATAAAAAGAAAGGTTGAGAAAGAAATAACGTCGCCAGGTCCCCGAAAGCAACGTGCAAGTGAATCAAATTTTCTCTTTGCTGTGCGCACACCCTTGATCTGTATGAGGTTCGCTTTTCAAATCGAAACGTTTGCTGCAATCAAAAGATCGAAACTCGAAGGTTCGAAAATCTCGAAAGACTCGAGTCTTCAATTAAGAAAATATTCTGGGGCTTTCTGACTGCATTGTGTAAGCAAGTGTTGAACCTTTTCAGAAACTGTTCAAGAGGATGACATATCAAGGATTTCTATAAGAAGGGCCATTTTTTTTTAGATAAGGCTTCAAGCTCATTATTGAAATTCTTGAACTGTTCATGTGAAGGTCACCAACATAGACAGCTGTTTTGGTTGGACCATTGTCCGTGGTATTATATCTTTGCCTTACTGATGCTCTTCCTGAAACTATTCGGGGATAAACGGCTTAAAAAACAATCTTCTTCTCAAATACTGGCTCCTGTTGTATAGCGGTCAACGCACCTGTCTAAAGTTATATTCCACGGCTACTTCATATGATAAGCCCTCATTTGGTATGGAATCTCAATAGAGTCTTGAGCACAGTGTAATTGTTAAGCTAGTTCAGTTGGCAGTTTGGTTCGTAACTGTGTGGCATCGCACACAACGTAAACACTAAAAAAAAGACATGAATAACAGGAGTCAAGATCAGTTTGAAACCATACACTTGTGGCATGTGCTGTCTTATCAAAGCAATTAATCAAGAGTATAGATCCGATAACTTGAAATTCGAGGTTTGTATAAACGTGAAACTTGAATTAAGAGAACAAAACTAAGTACGAAAGCGAGTACTAACCAGCAATCTTAATCCCTGGTAACCGTATCTGCAGTAACTTTAGCGGGAAACTGCAACTGAACCGACTCGCGATCAATACAGGAAAAAACTGCGATCAATACAGAATGTTATTTTTTTGAAAAAGCACGTGTCCGTAACGGTTTAACGCATCTGGAAAAAAACACGTGGCTTACCAAACTTCACAGGTGTTCTAGTGTCTGAAAAACGTGTAGCCTTATCTTTCTTGTTGTGGTTGTCACTCAGTTTACCATGCTTCATAGAACATCTTTGTTTTGCATGATCTTGATTTAGTCATTGTTTGATCGTGAATTTGGAGGCTTTGTGTCAGTAGGAGTGAGTGTAATTGTTCGCTGAACAAAGGTCTCTCTGCATCATATAGCTCAAGCTCTTACAGGTCTATTAAGCATGCGGTTTCGAAGTGGTAAACAAACTGTGGGAAACAGCAATCGAGCATGTTTTGAATTCGGACAAATGAAAGAGAAAGTTGTGATACAACTGAGCACAAGATTACGAGTACTAAGAAAATTAAAGAACTTTTAGCTTCCAGTGACAGCTTTTCAACCGCACTAAAAGGCTTGTTTTCTAGTTTTTTTTTTCAAAAAATAGCAACATTTCATTGTGGGTAATATTTTATTCTATTAACGCACGTGCTTAGAAAGCAAACCCACAGAATCCGATTGTGAGCGGGTTCCTTGCCATGCTGCTTAACAGGTCTTAACACGCTGGGATTTACGATTATCGTTATAAATTCAGTATCATGTAGCGCCGTAATTAGGTATCACCAGTTACTGATGTCACTGCGCCGAGGACTTAACACAAATATAAACGATAAATGACTTTGCTTTCGAATACGTTTCTGCATATTAACTTGAAGTTGTCAACCTGATATATTAACAGACCGGTGTACATTGAATGCAGCAACTATGGATCAAACAAACGGAAGAACTCAGAGGACTTTGATTACGTTACTGTAATGGTATACTACAAGTTAAAAGCATACCTGATAACATGGAAGCACCGTTCATCTGGTTCAAGTTGATCCGGTGAAAGATTTTTGGATAGATATCTGCTCGCGTGGAACAACTGCCCGGTTGTCTGTTAATAGTGATCGAGGAGTACCGCTCCAAATAGGGCCATCGATGCTAATTAACACGTGCTAGTCAAATTGTGAAGTCGTGAGACTCGATGCAGTTTCTGTACGTACACACCGGGTTTAAGAGCTCGTTGATCTCACAGTCAATTTTAGGAGCAAGATCGTGTTGCATATATACTCAGGAATTCAAAGTGGGAGAAAAATTAGTATCTTCTAATCGGACCTGCCAAAACATGCCATTTATTTTGAAAACAAGCAAACAGGTAATAGGCTTTTAGGAAATGCCTAGAGACTTTGAAGAACAAAGAAAGTTCCGTATTTGCGATAAATATACGCCGCAAATTACCATTAGAAAAAGACATGACGTTTGTCATGACAGCCGATATTCGACACAAAGTCGGTAAATGCTGATAAACAAGCCATCTTCTATCGCTAACTAGCATCTTTATCGCTCACCCAGAAACTATTGTAGCTCTTAACAGCAATTTGTGTCCCAAAATAGACTATTCCGAGGGTCGCAATAAGTCATCCAAGGATATCAATGTAGTGAAGAACAATATCGCACTCGAATATCCATCCTTGTTGGGTCTTACAGGTTTGCGTGTTCAATATTTCGCCGCTAACAATTTGGACAATATAGCAACTAAACATTGAAGCACTTGAAAATGGGTCAAAGTATTTGTCAACAGCGGAATTTAAAACATTTTACCACGACCTTAGGGAATGTGCCCACTATTGTAGGCACTCAAATCTTGCTTAACTTTGTTTGTGTATGTCCGTTCTGTTCTAAGCTGTTTCAAATAACTTTAATTCCTTGCCATCATGCTTTTGTCAAGAAATCTGCAAAACTGTGTGTGTCCCTAGAAAGGCAAGATCTAGAGACTTCGAGATTACAACCTGACGTAACTGTCTTCAGATACCTTGCATGACTATGCTTCAACAAGTAATGGGTATCTAGAACCTTTCAGTGTCAGTTAGGGTCATTAGAAATATATAGGTATTTTTTTTTTGCCCGGGCGCGTGCGTAAGAGAGTTAACTTCTATTAATTAAAGCAAAGTGGGGTGCCAATTATTGTTAAAAGATTAGTTGCTAAAACCGTAAAAAACAAAGATGCGGTTTGCCAGTTTTCACTAAGTTTAATTAAATACTACAGGGACAATAAACAAAATGTATTGAAACACTACTACGAAAGTAAGCTTGAATAATAATTAGTTGCAAGTTTTTCAATTCTGGCGTTGATATCACGCACTGTTAAGTTGCAGAATTCATCATTCAAACATTAATAAGTGAAAAAAAAAAAGAGACGAATATCGAAAAATAATATAGTTCGCTAATCACCGTGTGAACCAATTTCGACGATTCAAGCATTCAATTCCGACGTTGAGTCAATAAATTGCAGTAGAGAGGGGAATCATCGAGACCTTCGTTGTTAGTTTAAAAAAGGAATCGGTGCTAATTGTACTCGGCTTATGATTTATGCGTAATTACATAAAAATCCACTGTAAACTGTTTCAAGTGTATTTAAATAACCAATGCAGTGAAACTTGCGGTAGATTAATGTCTGAGCCTTTAATCTGATATATCATTCATGGACATTCTACTTTCAAATCATTTCAGGGATATTTTGTAGTTCTTAACTAATAGCCTACAGCATTAAACAGTTGTATCCAACCCTTTCTGAAAGCCACCGTCAATATTAATTAGACCAGGGACTCACTTGTTGAAAATTATAAATTCTTCCGGAGTTCAGAGGTGCAATAAGTGCTGAATAGTTCAGAAGACTAAAGTCTCATCCTTTAATCTATCATTTTCAAATGAACATTCTGTCCCCGTGATAAATCATTTCTCTAATATCTTACTTCCATTCTATTTTAGCTTCTTCCATTCTTTGCCTACAATGGGAAAGCTCCATGCAAACAACTCGGTCGATCACGTTGTTTAATAAATTATCTTGGTTACTTTTGTGTTTAATGTCGAACTCGTGGTCGAAGTATGGAAATTAAAGTGCAGGCGTTGACAGAGGATATGCTAAGAAGAGCGTTGTTTTACTTATGTTGAATGCAAAAGTCAAACTCTATACCATGACGGCAGAAAACCACCAAAATATTCGTGGCTAAACATGTTGCCGGTCTATCTATACAATCAATTAAGCATTTCCACAACTTACAATTCTGGTCGGCTCTTCTCCTGTAATTTTTGTGTTCTTTGCGATCTCGGCGTCGCATGCAGCTATCTAGTCCTTAACAAGCTCAAGGGCTTATATCAAAGAATCCTGTATCCTCTTGGGACTAGTCCCAGTCCTCGTACAAAATGATTTTTTAAGGGCAAATCGTGTTCTATATGGAATCAACTGCAAGCAGGTATTCATTCTAGAACTACTTACTATTCCCACTCAAACTTTCCGCAATATCTCCTGTTATGTTTAGTGTTTAGTGTTAGCACCTGTTAGGACTGTAGTGGAATGAAATAATTACTAGTATTTAAAGCAGAATAAGAATGCAAAGAATCTTAGGAAGAGCTCAAAGAACTTCTCAGCTAAACGGAATCTTAATGTTTTGTAATTCAGTTAAAGAAGATCAGTCTTAGTTCTTAGTCTTCTTAGAGTCTTAGTACTGTAAATTTGGAATTTTTGCATGCATGTTTTAGTTTTTAAACTTGGATTTTATATTTTATGTTTTATGAGGGCCATACGTTCACCGTTTCTTTCGTTTTTAATATGCTTTCAAGTGTTTCCCTGCCGTAAGTCTTTTTGTCCTGTGTCTTACCTTAACTACCCTTAGTTACCCCTGGCTACCCTCTCTAGAATCAAAAATCACTTCAAGCAGGGACATGTGTCATGTAAACTGAAACTTAATTCTTCAGAAGATCAATATATACGTACAAAAGCGATCAATGTCCGAGGAGACAGAATCATCATGATTGGCTGGGTTTATTTCAGTAATATAACATCAGTCTTTAGACACGCTGGAATCATCCACGGTTATAAACAATTGTTAAGTGATCAAGGTCTTCAACAGAGGCGCAGATAACAAAGTAAACAGTCTTATACAATGTTGCATAACTGGTGAAGGACTTACACCAGTAGAGGCCTCCTTCATCTCCTCACATGCCAACCGACAGCGAAAAAGACAAACAAAACTGATAAACAAATAAACAAAGAAATGAAAAAATAGTCGGACAAACAAAGAAACAAATAAATAAACTTTGCCAATTCATGAACTCGCAAGTTTCGGTCTCGTGGTGGTTGTCAGCGTACCCACCATATTGGCTTTCCAATAGTAATTATTCACCGAAGTGGAGGTAAATATCCACCACTTTCACCGACACTGAGGTAAATAATTCTTTTAGTATATACCACACAAGCTGAATAACTAGCGGACCAAAGAGTAAGTTTACTTGTTTAAGAGTAACTTTATTTGAAACGGGAAGCTATTTTGGTTTTCTTCGGCTGCTCGGAGATGAATAGTATATACTAACGACAGATATCGAAAACAATTTTGTTGCTCTTGTAAGGGACTTCGGCTAATTGTACTACGCCATGCAATTAAGCCATGTGAGGTGCCCAAAACCTACATCAGTTTTGTCAAAACCAAATTCGATTTATACTTGAAAGAATCATCATTTGATCCTAGTTTGAAGTGGCTATTGAAAGGTCCGTTATCTCCTCGTGTTTCAGTCATAATACCGACATGAGGTAACTGGACCGTAAAACGAGCACGTTTTGGTACTAACAAAAGAGTCTGTGGTTTACTTATAAGCATTAGGGAGTTTTAGCAATGACGACGCCTACGCCGGGGACGACGCCTTGTCAAAAAAGTATTTATATTTTACCCTCGAATGTCGTAACTGTGTAGATCTGTTCAGTACGCAAATCGGTTTAAAAACTCGCCCAGCCTCAATATGTAACGGACGGCGTTCAATTCAAAAGGAAGACACGAAAAATTAGCCATTGCGGTACACGTTCTCCAAAATACTTACGACATGGTCATTTCACGTTGTTGTTTTGCAGAGGGCGGCAAAGAAATGTACAAAGACTGTTCTGCTCGTGAAACCTTCTGTTACGTTACGTTTCGTCTCCGTCGTGGTTTGCAAATATTCCCTAATATTGTCGGTCATCAGCGGCTGACGTACAGAATATAACACACGGCCAATCATGGTTAGACTGCAAAATAGTCATATTTTTCGCAAACGCCGGTTTTGTGGTGCACTGGTGTCACTCAGCGCAAACGAGCATGCGCATCCTTTGCCCAATACGAAAACAAACAGTTGCCTTTTTAGCAACTGTTCTCTGGGATGATATCCTAGTAGAGTTAAAAAGCCTAAATGTCTCCAATTTTTCTGAACAATCAAAACTTTATTTGCTGTCAGAACAACACTTTGAAATCTTTTCCTAGACCTTACTTTGTCTCATTTATTTAGTTCTTATTTCTGTTCTCCTTAAGGTATTCCATATTAACTTGATGTCAGTAACTGCAGGCTAACTCGTAAACGTCCTTGTTAATTAGGGTCCAGCCTCAATTTTTGCACTTTTTAGTCGTGGATACGCGAAGCGTAGAAACGACTATTAGAATGGGACAGAATATGCAAATGTGTCACTCACTCA
>OMLO01002860.1_pt1 | contig 14133 bp, 10 predicted proteins | sample 1674811 | NCBI WGS metagenome assembly OMLO01 (sample SAMN06265003, study PRJEB25207) | coral metagenome | isolation source: Coral host | place: Mexico:La Bocana,Puerto Morelos, Mexico | collected 2008-11-13
CCCCTGAGCATGTTTGGGAATGGATAATAGTAGTGTTTATATAATAAACAGAATAATACATGGATGCTTGGAGATATAGAATTTATCTTCTCGTGTTCACATTTGATATCTCACTTGTTTGCTGCGCTCACTCGTTCGATATCAATGTGAACACTCGAAGATAAATTCTATATCTCCGGGCGCCAGTGTATTATTCTCTAAGTATATACATGTAATCAGTCAGCTGCACGGAAGATTGTCTGACCCTACAAAAGGCAGAAATTTGTTCTTAGCATTTTAAAATCTGACCTTGACAAGCATTTTTTTTTTTGTAATGTATAGGTTTAAGCCCAGATAACAGCTTTGACGAGGCTGTGGCTGATATGATTACTGATACTGTCACCGATATCAAGAATGCTCTAATTAAGGCTCACTTTGAAAAGGATGAAGCCAAAAAGGTACATTATTTTAGTATCATTAATATAGTACAATGAATGATAAATTATCACCCATAACATGCAGCTTAAGACTAGCTGTTGCTGGGGACACTAATCATAATAGGTATTAGTAAACCTTCATTTTATCAGCTGAGGGTAACTCTAGATCTTGATCTGTCACCTCAATAAAATAAAATTTGTATCAATAGAGGCCCTACTTTAAATAATGATAATTGAGATAAATTAATATTTATTTCAATCTTTATAATGTGCTTTTGAACTTAAGACATTTTTTTTAGGATGTATAGAGGACTCACATGAAATCTAGCTAAGACTGATGTGGCCTCCTTTCTACGTAATTGTAATTTACTCATTTGGTTGTTCAGTTATACTGTTAAAGTAATTTATTTATATTAACTGTTTGCTGAATACTCTCATTGTGTGTTTCACAGGAGGAGCTCACCAAAGAGTTCTTCGGCACCATGCTTCCTGCCCGACTTGAGAAGTTTGACAGTCTGCTAAAAGGCCCTTTCTTTTTAGGAGACAAGGTGAACATAATGATGTGTCAGCTGCCAAGCCACTGGCAACAAGTGTGGCATACAGTTTTATAATATCTATGTGTAATGTCTAGAGGGGGGATGCTCCCTGTAATGGCCTGTAGATATAGGAGGACCCATGTGAAAGGGATACCTTTGTCGGGCTCCAGGTATACATGTATAAAAGGGAAGGAAAGTCCGTCTTTTATGTATTTAAAATTACCTTTAATTGAATTTATGGTTGTATAATTTAATTCATTAATCGCTACATCAGCATTCATGGGTTTACAAAAGGGATGCAGTATTCTTAAGGAGGTGTGTGAAAGGGGTACCTTTTTAATTTTATAAAAGGAATATGAAGGGGGTATCTTTTCTGTCAAAATGATGTTGAAAAGGGTACTGAGGTTGGAACGTAATGCAGAACCTCTTTATAGAGAACTTTGTAGAGTTCCCCCTCAGACTGTAATGAGTACAAGCAAAAATTATCAGGAGAAATTCTTCCAGCCTGGCTACCAGGCATGAGGATAACAGGATATAATTTCTGCCTGTTGTGACATGATTTAGGATACTACATCAAACCAGTAGTTGCTAGTTGGCATGTGGAATGTAGATGATGGTTTTGCAAGTGCCTCAGGAGCAGGCTTGTTGTAGGCCCAGTTCTTACAGCTATGACCCTGGTAGTCAGAGGATACCTCCCATATGAAGTGGTCAGGGATACTTATTGGATAAATTAAATAAAACCCCCAAAGGAGTCCAATCTGGGTGTGACTCAAGCTTTATTTGACCCCTAAAAGATATCACTTGAGTATTGATTGCCAGCTGCTGTTCAGGATAGAAATTCATGCTAGTAGAAAGGACTCAAGGGACTGGTGGAAGAGGAGGCTAAAAACAGAAATAAATTTGTTTCTTTTTATATAATGTGTCTTTGATGGCACCCAAAAAATGTTTTGTCATGAACACCCAAAGTGAGACCAGAATCCTTGTTTCATAACCCTAGGCAAGATGATCAGCATCCCCGAGTTTCTCATATGGGAGTCTCCCCCCCCGCTGGAAAGGGGAGGGAGTGGCTGTGAATTTAGGTCACAACTACAAACAACGAGGAATGGGAGTGAAAAGGGCGGGGTTTGGGAAACAATATGCTATCATTTGGCAGATTCTTCTATTCCTCTGTATGGGTAACCAGCCCATAATGCTCCCCCCTGGGAGTGCTTGATTGCACAAAAAGATATCTTGCTTATCACATGCCAACGATTTTTATTCTTTTAGTTGACCTATGCTGACATCATGTACTTTGACGTATTCAATGGCTTCCTGGCAAAAGGCGAGCCAAACGTTCCTGAGCAGCTTGAAAAATTCCCAAAGTTGGTGGAGCATTACGACCGTGTACTTAACATTCCTGGAATCAAGGCCTGGATTGAGAAACGCCCGAAAACTGACTTCTAAACAACTGGTCTTGCTGTCTGAACTGTATTGTATTGACCTATTCCAAGTTAGAAGAATTGTATTATAACTGAACAAATGAGTAAAACCAAAGTTTTACACTGTAAAAGTGCTTAATAACTGTTTAAATCTAGTACATAATTAAACAATAATACGGGTAAACCAGGCGCGTAACTGAGGTTTTTGGAAGGGTGTTCGTATTGACAGAAATATTTATTTTCGGCCTATTAAATACGAACGCCGAAGGCGCGAGCCTCTAGGGGGGTCTGGGGGCATGCCCCCCTGGAATTTTTTGATATCTAGAGGACCGGAAATGCTATTTTCAGCATTGTGCACGTCAATATTTCAAACTCGATGGAGTATAAAATAACAGGTATTTTTAGTCATAACAACAATATTTCCGGCGTTTTGTTAACTTGATACGTTCATACATACATACCGGCTTAGTACACTAAACGTTTTACACTTGACGTGTACTGGAAAGGCATCTCAGGGTAAAAGCTTAAGCCCTCCACCCCCCGGCTCCACCTTTAATGTACTAAAAGCAGCGTCAAAGTGTCAATATGCACTAAATACACATATCACCTGGGTCCCCCGAAATTGTATTCCCCACCTTTCGTCTGATACTTAAATACCAAACGCCTGTTAAGCTGAAAATCAACAGTTTGTGTTTTCAGTCCTCCATTATTGACCTCCAAAGGGGGTTCGTTCTAACCCCTCGAACCCCCCCTCCTACGCGCCTGTAAGCCTCCACTTATGGCCATAAATGCCGTGCAGTCTTATTTTAACCTCTCTGCAATGACCACCTCTCCACAGTGGTAAAGGCCACTCTGCAGGGTGGGGGTACTAGGTTTTGGTCCGGGTGCCGGCAGCCCAATTAAACCCTTACCTATTTCAGACCTCAGCCATTAATCGTACCCTATTTCAGACCCCTGAAATTACATGGCTGAGTGCTGTGTGTAGTTAAGCTGAAGTAGCTTCCATTTGCCTAAACATTTGAGAAAGCCTACAACTTTGCAGGTGATGGTGCAGAGAAAATAGGTTCCTTGTAAGCAAACTGTCCGGGGGGTGGGGGAAATATATAAGGTATGTGTCACAGGAAATGGTAGGGTTTTTAAGGTCCTCATTCTTCATAGGGTTTCATTTTTGCTCTTGTCAGCATTGTGTTACTGGTGTGATCCTAAGATAGGGTACCCAAATGGTATTGGCTGAAATTGCAGTGCATAAATCCCTAGCTAACCAAAAAAGATTTATCTGTTAGAACTGAACCTTTGGTTAACTTCCAATGTTACGGTAACAAAATAAAGTTAACCTTGTCATGCTGTTCTTACTTTTTTATGTGTGAGACCCTTCGTGGGTCTTAAACGTGGGTCTTAAGGAAGTATGCCTCCCCCCCCCCCCCTTGGAGGAAACTGACCCACTTCCAAGACATGAGTGATAGCACCTTATTTCAGACTAACATGGTCAAGATGTAGAACTGTTTTCAGGCCAACACCACTCAAAATCCATACCACTTGGGTTCGTACATATCTAAACAGAGCCCATATTTGACACGTAAGGGATGGACCATTATTTTTTAATGCGGGGGGGGAGATCTTTTTGTTTTTTTTGTTGGGGGGGGGGGGGGTGGACGAAAGGGTTAGGCAATTTTCTTGGATATGATATTTTTTCACCTCAAGGTTGTGCATCATTTTTTTTTTTGCGGTGGGAAATAGCTTGAGGAATTATTTTTTTTAACTACATAAATCAAAATGATGATAGAAAGCAGTTGTTCAATTTTTCTCAATGGCTTGCCCGGCTTGCACGATAGATTTTTTTCAACAGTTTTTGCAGTAGAGGATATCTTTTTTTTTTGCAATTGGCCACCCCGTCCCCACACCCCCTTCTAAAATAAAAATAAAGGTCCGTCCTTAGGTTCAAGGGCCTTTCTCAGCATTAAAGATAACAGGTCCGCAGTTATGGGTTACGGCCAATATTCATAACTCATAACAGGCAGTGCCCTTTTTCTTGTTCCTTGTATGCCATACGCTTGGTTATCATCATTGGTCCTGGCTCTCCTCTGGGAGGAGAATAGGGCCGTTGAGGCTTTTTATTTGTATCATAGGAATAAAATATTAAACTCGCTAAAACACAGTACTGTTTATTTTTGTGCGTTTGACAGTTTAGGGCTTCCATGGTAACTTGTACAGGTCAAATGCCCCTCCTAGCTTCAAAGTTTGCACATTTTAATGATGAGGTAACTGCAGTATCAACTGAATTCAGAAATAGAAAAGTGTTGCCAGCCACTTGAAAATCAAGCTTGTTTTTGGCCGTGACGTGTTGACGCATACTGATGTTCGTGACATGTCACGCGAGTATCGTTACCCCTGGATTCATTTTCACTGAGTCATCCAGAGTCATACTTGGTCAGCTATATCGACCTGAGTTGGAGGTGTGACGCGAGGAGTGTTCATTCGGCACGAAGAGTGGAACTGAACTGCAGCAGAAAATGTCTGGTTACAAGTTTTATTACTTTCCTGGCCGTGGAAGGGGAGAAATTTGTCGTCTTGCCCTCGCTGCGGCTAACCTAGAGTTTGAAGATATTCGTTTGGCAGGTGAAGAATGGACCAAAGAAAAAGCATGTAAGTAGACAAGTTTAGCTCTTTTCCGAAAACTTTGGTGATTTTGCAACATATAAGCTTATTTAACGAAAAAACAACTGAGTGCTTTAGTTTGGTTATAATTATGAGAGAAGAGAAATCTAAAATATACGTGTGGATTTCAAACGGACTCAATTCGTTGATAGAACTGATTCTAGTCGACGAAGCGAGTGACCCAATAAATAAATGCTCTCAAAATTTCTGATGATTTGCAAACACGACTTTCGCTAATTTCTGGATCCAGAAAGCTGGCTAGGTATATTTGGGCAGAGTTCAGATTGAAATATTGATAATTCACCTTCACGGGTTCACTTTGTTTGTCACAGGACGGTAACTGCACCGAGAATATTTCAACCAATTAAATGGTGGATACATGGCAGATGTTTTGCTCAAAACCCTTGATTCGGGACTATCCCTTGGACATCGTCTTATTGGTTTCCGTAAACTCGCTCTTGTCTTGCGAGACGTCTTAAATTTAAGTTATCTCATTTGCTTGATTGACTGCCTTGGGTTTCGTGACATTTATCTTAGACGTAAATGATTAGGTTTGCGGATGCCTTTGTCACAGTGAAGTAATCTAATTATGGCGAACTTCGATTTCGCGATATTTAAATGCCCCTTTCGCTACGGGGGTGTTTGCAAAAAGGGAGTGCTATTTCAACAGGGGAAAATGGTTCTCAATATGGAACGCTGTTTAGAAAGGCAACGCTAATATAAGACGATGCGTGCAAAATCTAATCATTATGGTAATCTTTGCTTAGTCATTGCATTTGGCCTCATTAGTATATTATTGACCTTACTAAGAGATGACATCATGATGTGACGCTAAGCTAAGTAATTTTAAGCTCTGAACTTCGGATGTAATATTGAGGGTAGTATTGGCTTTTTAACAACTACAAAATTTCTGAGTGACTTTCTTTACTCTTTTTTGCTGAAAAGGATCAGGGACACTATAAAATGTTAAGATAACAATAACTAAAGATCTCCCATACATTCCTTAGGCAAAATATGAGCCTTTTTAATTGATACATCCTTTAACTATCTTTTGTACAATTTTGTGATTATATAACCCATTTAACACAAAAATTATTTAATTCATCAGGCTCAATTTATTTTTTGGGGGGAAATTAAGGCGGCCTATCTTCTTCCAAAGCTAAAATCATAGATTGATTGAAGTGCTTACCCAATAGAGGCAAATACTGCACACAATTTTTTTTCATATACTTACATTATGCATCAGAAAATTCATTTAATAATTAGTAACCATCATAATAAAACATAGCATTTATCCCAGGGGGTACTCATAAAAATAAAAAAGGACAATCTTTTTGCGGTACCTTTAAAGGTATTGAGATGAAATAATGTAACAGAAGATAATGTGTTGTTTTAGAACTGACAGTAGGGATTCTTTTCAAAAGTTCAGAGAAGCACCCCTGTCTTTTTTACATGGGAATCCCCCCCCCGGGCATTTGTATACTTTTTATTGTGATTTCTTAAAATAGTTTGAAATTGGGCCCAGGGTAGAGCATTAGAATTCTTTTGCTCCCACCCCTGGGCATTTGTGCGAGTTTGTGGCCATGAATATATGAGGTACAAGAACCAGGATCACTAACCCCAATAATAAGGCTAACCTGACAAGCTAACTAAGCTAATTCAAGATTACCAGAGTGTTATTTGGACTACCGGTAACCATAGTGCTATTTACTGGCTAAATGGAGTGTTATAGTAATCCTTACTAGCTTTAAGGTTTAATAGGAAAACATTGTTTTGAGATGGGGGGGGGGGGAGCTATTTAGACCAACCAGGCTCTATTTAGGCTAACCTGACTGATATAATTTAGGCAGACTAGAATAGCTTTAATGTTGGTGTGCATGACTTGCTGGCTCCCACTAGATCTGTGCAGGTCCTATCTGTCCCCACCCTGTGAAATTTGCCATTTTTGATTTTTGTGAACGCCAATACTCTGTGGTCTGGGGAGGGAAGGGAGAATGCAGCACTTAATTATTCATGTGACATGATGGAAATTGCCTTTGTTTTAATTTGCCTTGGGTAATAATCCTTTTTATTCTGTTGTTTCAGCTGGCCGGCCTCCATTTGGCCAAATGCCATTCGTTGTTACTCCGGAAGGAAAAGTGCTTGCCCAGTCTGCAGCAATAATGAAATACATCTGCAAGAAAGGAGGTACAGTATCATAAGTTGTAGGCAGTGTGTCACGCATTTAATCAAATTTGGGGAAAATTTGGCTTCTTGTGCCTGTTTGGATTAGGTAAAAGCTAAGGTGGGGTAAAAAATGAGGATTTGGAGAAGAAGCTAGGAGAGAGTGTGCAGTATAAAATGAAGAGTCTGCAGGAAGGGGCAGAGTTTGGAAAATACAAAATGAGGAAAATATAGAGTTTTTTTTACAGAAAAAGAGAGAGATTTTTTAATTCCATGGCATTTCCTCCAATACTCTACTTTACTAATCCACAATGCTACCTTGATCCTTAAACATGTTCTTGCTACCCAGTCAAATAATGTATTATAATTAATTTTAACACCTTGCTCTATTAATTGTAAGCCACAATTCCAATAAAATTGTTGTAGCTAGAAACAAAAAGTTGGCCCTTCAATGGTGTTTTGTAGTTTTGCCCCAAGCACAGTTGTAAAACTCTTCTGCTATTGTTTTCTTTTCAGGCTTAAGCCCTAGTGACAGTTATGAAGAAGCGGTGGCTGATATGATCTGTGATGGTGTAAATGATCTCTTTTCCGCTTTGATGAAAATTTACTTTGAAAAGGATGAGAAGAAAAAGGTATTTAATGTTGTTTGACAGTGTGAAACCATTGTTCTTGTGTGTTTTGACACTAAGGATGTTCATCATCTGACGTGGATCTAGGGGAAGTCTGGGGGTTTGGTCGAAACCCCCTTAAATTAAAAAAAATAAGACCTTATAACATGTTGACTCGGCCTTGAGAATCTGAATGGTGGAAATCCCATTTCCAAGGACATAAAATTTGAACTCTAAGTGAGTCCAGAATCCCTGATTTATATCCCTAAGCGAGATGACGAGAACCCTGACCTTTCCAAATAGAAGTCACTCCTCCTGTGGATGTTTGTCATTCCTGAATGTGTTTCTTGTCTGTCTGTTTTACAGGAAGAACTCAGCAAAGAGTTCTTTGACACCACACTTCCTGCCAGACTTGAGAAATTTAACGCTCTGCTAAAAGGACCTTTCTTTATAGGTGACAAGGTAGGGTATAAGATTGTGTACTAAGAAACAGAGTGTAGAACGTAGTTGACTTCTGATTAAAGATGTATTTCTTACTACTTTCCCTCTGTTTACTGAGTGGGGAAGTTGTTGGTTTTGAAAAATAAGAAACTGTTGGGTTGCCTCCGTGGACAGGTGAAACACTCAGTATTTATCAGATTTATCAACTTGTGGTTGATAAAAGTCAATAAGCTGACACAGCGAGTTTTAGAAGAGAGCAAATAAGATTTCAATATGTAGCGAGGGTGCTTATTGGAAATTTTGGAGAGAGCCCCTGAGAGGTTACTCTCCTTCGCAGCCGTTTTTTGGGATGTCACACTCCCAAGAAACGGCTGCGAAGGAGACTACTTAGAGGTACCAAGATGCCGTTTTGGGGCGTGGCTTGAAATACATATTTTTTCGGCTCAGTTCCTTAAATGGTACTGCAATAGCCCCCTTCTGAAGCCGTTTTTAACCCTTATAAAGTACAAACAGTACCTCCATCCTCTTAATATGAGAGAGTTCCCCCTTGGGGGAGGAAAACGAGAGTACCCGGAGAAAAAGAATCGGAACACAAACATTTGCTGACAATATTCCTCTTTTTAACTTCAGAGGTCTTACTTTTTTTTTCAGTTTACCTATGCTGACATTATGTTCTTCGACCTCTTTAATAACGCTATGGGGAGAGGTAAACAGGAAGTTCCTGAGCAGCTCAGTAAATTCCCAAAGTTAGTGGAACATCACAAAAAAGTGCGTGACGTTCCTGGAATTAAGGCCTGGCTCGAAAAACGCCCAGAAAGCGAATTCTGAGCAGCTGGTATTACCGTCTGTGTTTGAAGACACAAGATGTATGCTTTTTCGCTTTTGACAAATAAAAGCCAACATTTGAAGTGCTTAAGTCTACTGTTGATTTTTTATCTATTCGCTCAATCCCGCAGTGGCCCACGAGGCCTCAAAGGGGTTCCTCCAGATCCTGGGGGAGGGGGGTAAGGACTCCCATACAAGATCTTGTTTTGTGGGCATGGCTTATCTTTTTTTACCCTTTCAAGAGGCGCCTATTCTAAAACAACGCGCAGCACTGTCCTTTTGAAATGGGAGTCTCTTCCCTTCCCCTGACTCCAGATCACCCTGTCTTGGGCTAGTCCTGTGGCACTTTCCCAGCCAATACAAGCAGTCTTGATCTTTTCCAGTATTGTTCTCTTCCATGTTGTTCGTGGACTCCCCCTCCTTTTCCTCCTTAATATTATCTTTCTGGTGATTTTCTATGAAACATTGTTGCAGAAGCAAATCGTTCCTAGTTTAGAAGGGAGGTGTGGAAGGAAGCAAGTCTGCGGTGATCCTTCTCAGTCGTTTTCCAGCACTCTGATCCCTGCATACTGAAGTGCTGACTTATATGACGTTCTTGTTTATATGTAGCTAGCTACTATCCAAATTTGAGGGCAATCGAACAAATTCCTTTTGTAACTAAATGCCTGCTTCAACGAAAAAACGAGAAAACAACTCTTAGAAAAATCTGTTGATTTGAAAAACAAACCCCGCCCACAAACGCCTTCAACTGGGTTCCAGATAACTGAGATCAATGCAAATAGTTGCTACCGTCATCTTCCTGATGAAATTTACGCGCGATTCCTGCGTTTCGCAATGCGCTCGGTTTTTCTTGAAGCTCGGTCTGCCAAAATGCGGAGACGAACGGAAGAGTGGCGAGAGTGTCTGGGCGAAGAAACCAAACAACTGTGCGTTGATAATATTCCAATGGGTCTCATGTATTTTCATTCGTTCTTCGCTGTTTTCGCGATGGTCCGCCGTGTCTTTTAGAACTACAACTTGGCAGTCATAACAACAAATCAGATGAGAAGCCAATTTCGTGCCATTCGTATCCCGCAAAAGTCGTCTCGGTTGATTGCATACGTGTTATAGCGCTGCTATTTTTTAGTCTTTTTCATCTTTTTTTTTCAGAAATTGGAATTACTCTTCGACCGTTGGCTTCACTCAAAAATCCAAATTTGAAGAAAATTGCCGATGTCTCTTGTCATGAATTGTCCAACATGGAGCTACATGTGCAGCTTTTAATGCCCGTGACGTGTTCAGGTGACCGACATGTCATGAAAGTACAATGTGCCATTCCGCCCCCTGGTGGAGGTGTGACGCGAGGAGTGTGATGCGAAGAGCTGAATGACAGCGCAGAAAATGGCTGGTTACAAGCTTTACTACTTTCCTGCCCGCGGCAGAGCAGAAATGTGCCGACTGTCCTTTGCTGCAGCGAACATAGAGTTTGAAGATATTCGTTTGGACCGTGAAGAATGGGCAAAAGAAAAACCGTGTAGGTTAATTTAAGGGGTTCAATTTTTACCCAGTTTCAAAGGTTTGGTGTTTTTGCAAAATATAGCGCAAAGAAACACCAGGGTACATTGTTTTGATTAACACAGAGAGGAAATCCAAAACATTTATAGCTATTAGTCAAAAGTGCTTTTAGATTTAAACAGATTCAATTCTTATATACCAAATCGAAGCGACTCTCGGACGTTTACACCACCACGACGACGATGCTCGGACTGCAACGATTCTTAAATTGATTTATACTCACGAATTTATGGATTTATTTAGTGTTTATGAAAGTGCTAGGATTATTTTCAGCTTTTTAGGAAGTGTTCTGTTAGTAATATTCATAATTCACCGTTTCGGGTTCACTCTGTTTATTTTTCGCAGTTGGACGACTTGCTTATTAAAGATTTATAACGCTGCTGATTGCATGATAGCGGTTGTTCTGATCATAAACCTCGGCTTCGGGACTTTCTTGTTGCTGTTGTTGTCGTCGTGGTTTCCGTAAACTCGCTTTTGTTTGATCGTCCCTTATCTTTCGTTTTGTAACATTTGGAACGTATGCATAAAAATTCTGGAAAGCAAAATGTAAACAATGACGAAGCAAAGATGGGGTACTCGCAATATACACGAAGACGGGACGGGGGGTGGGGGCGACGTATTTTTGAGGGTCAAGGGATCTTTAAGACTTAAGACCTAAAGATGAGCTAAATATTTCAGTATTGAGGAATTAAGTCTTCTATGTTTTGGGTAGGAAATTTAATACTAGGTAAAATTCCAGGCTTGTGTCTTTTTTTGGGTTCGCAATATGAAGATCTGTTGGATCTGCCCCCCCCCCTTCCGTGTCACGTATGCTGTGTGTACCCCCCTTGGGAATACCCATAATCATTGGATGTAGCAGCCTCCTTCTAAAATAGTGCCTCCTCTCTAAAAATTCTGAATTCTCTTGTTTCAGCTGGAAGGTCTCCATTCGGTCAAATGCCATTTTTGGTGACTCCAGATGGAAAAGTGCTTGGCCAGTCTGGAGCAATGATGAAGTACATATGCAGAGAAGGAGGTATGCCATCATGAGTTTAAAGCAGCTACTATAGAATTAAATTTAGTTGGAATTTTGTCCTCATGTCTTTCATACCCGTATGGATTAGGTAGAAGGTGGGATGGAAAATGTGGGATTCGAAGGGCAGGGTATGGAAAAACAGGAGAGTCGACTGATGCAGAGTTTGGAAAATCTGATGTAAGGAAGATGCAGAGTGTTTTTGTTTTGATAGCAAGAGAGAGAGGGCAGCCATTTTTGTTGTCCATATTCCAGTTATTCCTTTTTTTCCTTCCTTGGCATATCCTCCGATACTCTTCTTTTTCTGTGCTCCACACTTGGCCATCAGCATTCGGCAATCCTTGTTTTCCATCCAATACAATGCATCCAGGGGTGGGGACTCGCATATAAAAATGACAGAGGTGAGGTTCTTCAAAATCCTGTTTTGTGGGTACAGTGATTTGACACTTTTTTAGCCCTAAGAGCTTGAACCAATTCTAAAACAACAAATCATGCCCTGAAAGGTTATGCAAAGGCTCCCGTTGTGGATCTTTTGAACCACTCTTTTAACCCCTACAGGGTATGACAAGTACAGTGGTATTTTGAAGTTTTTCCTGCCGGTGCCATTTTAGAATTATTTTGTATTATTTTCTTTTTCAGGCTTGTACCCTACTGATGTTTATGAAGAAGGGGTGGCTAATATGATAAGTGATGGTGTTTCTGATCTCCTTAGTGGCATAATTAAAATGGCCTATGAAAAGGACGAGACCAAAAAGGTATTATTTAAGGGAAATGAACCCATGTCTTGTATATTTTGATGCCTAGAATGTTTCTTGTCCCATGAATAAATAAATTTGGAATTCTCTACCAGTATCAATAACCAGTTTATCAAGCTTCTCCAGCTTTAAGATAAAAATTTGTTCACATTTTCAATATGGTAAACTGGTTTGTCAAACCTGTAGAATTCAAAATTATCAATATATTAATTAATCAAGGATGGCTTATATATATCATTATAAGCTTCAGTTGGCTTGTTTTAGAGGTCTCCTTGCCCCTTTTTCAGCATTGTTAAATCTTTTGTCATTATGTACATGGCAAGTAAGTGATAATGATGATGATAAGTTGTTTGTTTGAATATCTCTTGGTTTGGGGGGGGGAGTACTTTCTGAAAAAATTGGGTGGGGGTATGCTGCCCACTTCCAAGACCCTTCCCCTATTTAAGTCCAAAATCTGTGATTGTCCCCACCCTAGTTAAGACCTGACCAAAAATGTGATACATATTTAAAACCTGATCCTTAAATTCATGTCCTATTTTTTAATGTGCCCAAAACAGCTAAAAAACATACCCTGTGGGGCCTCACATACAGCCCACATAAGGGGGTACTCCTCTTCCAGGGGTCTGACTTACAAGAGGAAAGTAGGAAAGGACTTAATTTGAAAGCACTCTACACGCCTGCTTTTATTTTTTAATTTATTTTAGAAATGATAGACTAAGTAAAGAAAATACTTATCAAGGACTGGATATATTTCTTGTCTGTTTCCCAGGAGGAACTCAGCAAAGAATTCTTTGGAACCACACTTCCTGCCAGACTCGAGAAATTCGATGCTCTGCTAAAAGGCCCTTTCTTTTTGGGGGACAAGGTAAGGTATAAGATTGTCCCAGGGGGGTTCTCCCTGAAAAATTGGGTAGGGGTGTGCGGCCCGCTTCCCAAAACCCTTACCCTATTTATGACCAAAATCTGTGATTTTCCCTACCCTATTTATGACTTGACTCTTAGATCATTAGGGGAAGGGCTTTTGTTGCTGGCGGGGTAGAGGAAGGCAAAGCGCGGATGGAGGGCGTGATGAAGAAGTAGCTTCTTCTAAAACAGAAAACTGAATTGAAGACTAGAGTGCAAAAATCGATAGCCTATTTATGACCAAAATGGCGGCAAAATGGCTAAAATTGATACCCAGTTTATGACCAAAACGCCTGAAAACCATACCCTTCGGGGCCGCACGTACCTATATAGCCCATATAAGGGAGTACCCTCCCGGGTAAAATCGATACCCAATTTATGGCCAAAACACCTGAAAACCATACCCTTCGGGGCCGCACATACCTATATAGCCCATATAAGGTATCCCCCCTCGGGAAGATTGTTCACATCTTGCCGTTACAAACTAAAGGACATTCTGTGGGGACGTAAATGCTGCAGCGATAGTTTTCCTCGTGTTACAATAGTGTCCGTTTTTGAAAACAAGTTCTGTCCTGGGAACAGTGTTGCAGTCCCCCCAACCTCATTCCCAGGGACTTTTCCCTGGCTTGGGGGCGGGGCGGGAAAAGTCCCTGGGAACGAGGTTGGCAGTCCCCCAGGAAGGACTCCCATGTGAAAAGCTTGGGGATGCTTGTGGGTGATTACAGAAAATAAATATACCTATACCGCGGCCGGGTTTTTGGAATTCCGATGGAAAGTGTAGGGGGGGGGGGGGTTTTTGAACTGGAAATTCAAAGAGCATTCCCTCCCCTTCGTATTGGTTCCCCAG
>OMLO01002861.1_pt1 | contig 14126 bp, 10 predicted proteins | sample 1674811 | NCBI WGS metagenome assembly OMLO01 (sample SAMN06265003, study PRJEB25207) | coral metagenome | isolation source: Coral host | place: Mexico:La Bocana,Puerto Morelos, Mexico | collected 2008-11-13
ATATGGGAAACCTAAATGTGTGTTTTATTGAGGACACTAAATTATTTTTCATTAGAAGATATTTGATTATGAGATATTTTATATGTAAACAACATCATGAAATAGCCAATACCAGCAGCTGTAATTGTTTTTCAAATCCATGAGGGTATTCCCGCATACGGGCACACTTAAAGCACATTAATTATTCAAACTAAATAAAACACATTTTAATAAGTGATAATTAATCATTGTCATAAAATTGAAACTATTTCTGCTTACAAGCAATTATGACAAACAAAAATATTCTATTTTTAATCATTTTATTCCCATTTCTCACATTAGTGCTTTTAACTGTAAGTATATTCATCCAGGTGTTTGTAATAGTGTTGTAACTTAAACATTGCATGTATTTTTTGAAAACTAATAAAAATTATTAAATACAAAAAATATATATATATATATATATTCATCTGCAGGCCTTGAGAAATAATTTAAGAAGTGGAACCAGCAGTGAATTCTACTTAATAAATATATCTAACACAAAAGGCCACATTTTCCAAACACTGAGAAGAGAATTGAAAAAACGACACACACAGCAGCATATTTTTTTTTACAAACTTTGTAGCATTCGGAAATGTGGTCAAACAGGCATCTATCAAATGGCCACCCCTTTATTGGGCAGCCAGTAATCTAAGTCCCGATGAAGGCTTTTCATTGTTTTAACATCTATTAAGCAGCCAGCCCCTTTTAGGCAGTCACTATTCATTTCCCTGAGGGTGTATGGCCATTTAATAGGGGTTGAACAACTAACAAGAAAACAGAGAAATAAAATCATAAAAAATTCTGCCAACTATCATCACATATTCAAACACTGTCATGACTTCCTTTGTTTAAAGCGATGAATTATTAATTCAGTTTGAAAGCAATAAATAGTCCATTTTTACTTTACATACAATGATCCAACCCAGCTTTGTCATTACGCATATTCTGCACATACGAGATGTTTTTGGCCCAGAGGTACATGTACAACAGTGCTTGCTGGTTTATTACTCTGAGCAAATTATTTCTATTTTCAAGTACAACAAGCACACTGATCATTTGAATACATCATTTAAAAATACAACGATTGACCTAGAACATAATTATTCTTAGTCTAAATTGAGATATTGAGATAATTTAGTTAATATGTCATTTGAGATGCATAATTACTTCAATCAGTCTCTATTGCCTGCTTTGGTTTCAGAGAGCTAGGAAAGTATAAAATTTTCAGGATCCAGAGACTGTAACTGTCATATTACAAAATAATTCCATTAAGGTTGCATGCGCAATGCACCATCCAGTCTGATGACTTCACCATTAATCATTGGGTTCTCAATAATGCTCTGCACCAATTGACCATATTCCGAGGGGTCACCAAGGCAATTTGGGAAAGGTGCAGTCTTTCCTAGTTCATTCCTCACTTTCTCAGGTAATTTCAACAGTAATGGAGTTAGGAAAAGGCCTGTAAAGAGGAGTCATAGAAATAAGGATTTTAGTATGAAATTAGTATGAAATGTACGTACATGTAAAAATCAAAAGCAAATCGCATTTTATCAAGACTTGTTTCAGTAGAATCCTAACTGAAATTCCCCTTAAATGACCATTCTTAGTATTATCCAATTAAATTTTCCAATATTTCCCAGCTAAACATCTAGTTTTAGAAAAATTGTCAAGACGGACTTGTTATCTAAAATTTGCTGTTGTGTACATGCGCAACTGACTGTAATGTCAAGAAACTGTAAAATGTCCTTCTTTTTGCTTTCTCTGGAATTTGTCCATAGATTTCAATATGATCCTTTAAAACGTAAATCACCTCAAAGACACTGCACACTCATGACTGACAGTGTACAATAACTCGGCCAGATTGCAGCATTTGCAATCATATATGTATATGAGATTTCATAGTACTAGTAAGGGTGTGGCCACTTTCCATTTAAGCAACAATTCCAGTTTTAACTTCCAGAAATTTCCAGAGACAAATGGAATTACATTTTCTGAAATTTCCAGAAAAAACAAACTTGCCAGGTATACCAAAATGTTTAGTGTATTTCTTACTGGGAATTTCCATTCCACTTGCCTTTCCTCCTAAAAATTCCCAAATTGAATGGTTAGTTTTTTTGGAAATTCAGCAATTTCTGGATTTTTTTAAAAACTTTCACAGAAAATTATCATATTATTTTGTCTCCATTTCAAAATTTTCAATTTTTGGTTAAATAGGTATGGACAGTGCTCTCTATTTCATAGTTCAACTGAATATATTACAAGGTAACTTACCAGGGGCAATAGTATTAACCCTGATCCCATACTGAGCCAGATCCCGAGCTATTGGTATTGTCATTCCAACGATCGCACCTTTTGATGCTGAATAAGCAGCTTGTCCAATTTGACCCTCATAAGCAGCAACACTGGCAGTGTTCACAATCACCCCTCTTTCACCTCCATCATTTGGTTCATTTTTTGCCATTTGTTCTGCGGCTAGTCGAATGACATTAAAAGTCCCAACAGTGTTCACCTGGTCAAGAGAAAACCTTAAAATTACTTGACATGTATTCAACAGGTACTACACTAAAATCTTAGGAGAAAACACATACCGGTAAATATGTTGCCTTACTCCTGAGAAAGATGTGTAAGATTTGAGCCAAAACATTGTGCAAACCAATTTCCATATTTTGTCAATTGCAGGCATTTATTTAATATTTCGTCAGTTGCAGGCATTTAACACCTGGAAGACTAACAGTGTTTCCCTGAAACAGGCATTTATTTTGAGCTACATTTGGATGGCACTGTTCATCACAACTTTTTTTCCTGTGAAATGTGAAATGAGCAAAGAGCATCCACAACTTTATCATATGGTAATTCCTCCCCCCCCCCCCCCTGGCAACTTCAACTACTTAACCTGGTTTCAAGAAAATAATTGGATTTCCCAACCATCACCTACAACCTTGCACATATCACATGGAAGAACATTCCTGATCAGTGTGCATATTATATATGCATTAAAATCATTATTTTACAAATGTTTTATGTCATTATAACATTCAACATTATTTACCTTCAAGACTTTCTCAAATTGATCAAGAGGGTGAGATCCCTTTTTTGAGACTGTTTTCATTGCAATAGATATTCCAGCACAATTCACAGCTACGGTAAGACGTCCAAACTTCTCATTAGCAAGCCTGATAGCTTGTTGAACATCAGCTTCTGATGTAACCTGGGCAATAAAACAAATATTAAATATCTGTTTTGTTAATAAGTCTCTGATTCCCCAGAAAGATTAGGTCCTATAGTGATTTTCTGAAAACTATTTATTGTCCAATGGATTAAGATGTAAACTTACATGTTAAGAAAAGTAGTACCTGGCCAAAACATAGAATAATTTCCCAAGGAACACCATAAGAATTTTAAGCCCCAGGTGCTTTGACAGTTCAAGGGACAGTGACTATTGGGAATAGGCACTTATTGGATTTGAGGACGAGGCACTTACTTCTTTTAAACACAAACATGAACATGGTGATAAAATACTTTAATGAAAAACAGCATATACTTTGACTTGAGAACTGTAAGAGTAGAAGCTCTGATTCCCATAAATGTTGAAGTATTTCATCTAGAGGAGAAGGCTGATTTCATAATTCATTCACTCTTTGGTGTCAATTTTGAAACCTACATGGATGCACATTAGATGGGGTATTCCCCTTTATGAAATAGAGGCACTTATCAAAAGAGCTGCACTCTATGGGGAGTGCTTAATGGAAAGGGGGCACTTATTGGAAGTCAAAATCATGAAGTAGTAAACTTTCAAGTAAGGGTTTAGTGCAACAGCCTACAGAATAGTAATTCAGTAGTCATTCTGCATATTGCTACATATTCTTTCCTAAAAAAATCTTTCTGCTCATATTCAATAATCCAGAGCACGTGAAAAAACATATTTGCTACAACACTAAGTAAAAACACTTAGCTCAATTAAGCACAGTCTCGTGTTTATCATATGACCTGTACACATATCACAGAAAAATTCTTCAATTTTGAAATTTCATCAATCAGCGGAAGATCACAAATGATTATCAAAAATCATTTACCGACTTCTATATCATATCAATCAATGTATAGATATAAATTTACATATCGTCTGTTGAAGGGTACACACACCCTACCCCACCCCTGCCCTGCATTGTCGGTTCTTGCGTAACATTTCTCGTTCTAGGAACAAATATTCAATCTCGATATATGTGAAGTAGTACTAGTATCGAGATAATAGTCACCTAAGTCTCTGCCAACGACAGGGAGAGTATACGCTTATCGAACTGTACTGGCAGAATTAAACAAACAAACACGGAAAATATTTTAACTCTGCTTACATCAGTCGGCGCGAAACAACAACTTTCTCCGAGTTCCTTAGCTACGATTTCTCCGTCACTTGAGGGAAGATCAGCTATAACTACTCTTGCTCCATTCTGTGCCAGTCTTTGAACAGTTGCCCGGCCTAACCCAGAAGCACCGCCTGTAACGATACACACGGCCTTATGTAGAGCGGCCGCCATGTTGGTGTTACACGTGTATTGAGCTTGCCGCTTGCCTGCCTCCTGTCAGCGGTACAAATGTTCAAAGCTAACGGAAAGCGTCACGCAGCAGGAGCGCGTTTTCGTCGGGTTTCCAGTTTAACCTACCCTTTCCCAAGAAGCCAGACAGAATAACAAAAAACGAAGCAAAATGAAACAAATAATAAGAGAGCTTTTCCGTTAGCTCCGATCAGACAAACCCCAGGGAGTTCGGGAGGAAAACCCCTTTCCTATGCAAAAAAATGTTACGCCCTTAGTTATCTTGATTAGTGGCTCTTTTAAAAGGTCTCTATGGTAACATTCTCCACCCTTGTTAAATATTTTATGGTTGCATCTTTCAGTCTGAGCTGGGCGTAAGGTTTTATTGAGCCCTCACTAGCCATGGGAAACGGAACTTTGAATGTCTCTCCTGAGGGTACGGAAAAGATATAATTAGGCTTCAAATGTGAAATTAATTTCATTAAAGTGCTTTTTATCGTTGTCACTGCTGTTGCTGCAATACGTCATTCCCAAGTGAATTCTAACAAATTCGTCATCGGGTGTCCCTGAAGAAAAAAGTCCGCTACAGATAAACAGAAAATGTTCCTCAGTTCAACGTTTTCGTATTGTTGGTGGTCACGGAACGGCGGATTAGGCTGTTGAATTATTCACGACGGATGAGTTGAGATCTTATATCATCCGCAGGGTCCTGTGTCAAGAGACTTAATATCGACTGATAACAAACTTTCTGACAAGCGTCATACATAGAAATTCTTCATATTAAACATGCATTTACTGATTAGCGTTTTGAGAACAGAACGTTACGATAGAACGTTCGAGTGGCTTTGGTTTGATTTGTCGAATATAATCCAAAAAACGCTTAAGCTTCAGTTTACTTTCTTTATAAATTGAGCGAAAACCCTTGTGAAACCTTCACAAAACCACAGTCACGATAGAGTGGCTAGGTTGCTAAGCACGTTTTCCCGCCCTTACTTCCGTCTACGCGAATTTCCTTCCTGTTCTGATTGGCTCATTGTTTCTTTTTCGTTAACTGTGATTGGTTACAAATGACGTTTACGGGAAACAGCATACGAGAGACATGGACACGTGGCCATTTTCCCAACCAGTTTTTATGTTTGCCATTTCAACGTGAAGCCGGAGAGGTTTCACGTTTTTGAAAAACGCGAAAAAACGCAATTAAAGTGTAATTTAAATTGTTGTAATACATAATCATTAAAGATAATGACGCAGTTCATTTTGTAAGAATATGTAAATGGTAGAAATTTCGTTAGAGACCTAGTGCCTACTGAGCTGGTCCTCATAGTTTTACGTGTGAACTTAGGGTGCGCTTCTGAACTGAAAGTCCAAGATCTTGGATTAATCTTTTTAATTAAGAACTCAAAATCCGTTTTTGGATTTTAGAATCCAACCTCGTTCCCAGGGCTTTTCCCTTTGAAATTGGGAGGGGCGGGAAAACCCTAAACCCTAACCCTAAACCCTTAAGTCTTTTCCCGCCCCTCCCAATTTCAAAGGGAAAAGCCCTGGGAACGAGGTTGTTTAGAATCTAATCGCACCCTTAGTCTCAGTAAAGGAGATCTGTACAGGGCAAACCTCAAACCAGTCGTTTGCCCTGTGTCGTTCTTAAAACCACTCACAGCTTACAATAATTACAAATATCACAAATGGACAGTCATACAACATTACAACAATACGGTTTTATTTTGAGGTATGCCATTGTAACGAGATAATATTGTCATTCTTGTCAGAATGTGTATGATTTTAAGACTTAGTATCACTGTAACTTCCTTCAATGTGAGAAGGCAGAGTCAGAGAGCGGCCTTTGTAAGACAACAATTTATTTAATTTATTTAATTCCGTAGCTGTGATCTGCTATGTACTTAATAAGCTGTAACACAGTTTGGATAACAATTGATCATAAAGCTAAGTCGGTTTACTCTCAAGTCATCAATTTTACTCTTCTCTCAGAAAAAGACATTATACGTTAAATAAATATGATGTTGCCAAAATATTTTTGTAATAAATATGAATTCTGCGGCTTTATTAACTAAACTTTTTGCATATGTAGAAAATATATAACGTAATTTGTTTACCACAGAACACATGCATATTCGTTTTGTTACTACCATAAATAAATCTTTCATTTTCACTAGCTCCTGTTAAATGTTTTGCCTTTGAAGTCTAAAGCCCACTCACTCACTCACTCACTTACTGACTTATGTATTCAAGCTACCATCAATATCACTGTAGAGTACAAGCAGTTCTCTTTCGCTTAGTTCGTCGAACGAGACCGTAAATAAACCGCGCGAAATAATAGCCAAGCGAAATCCAAGGGGCGTGCCTGATCGCGCGGGCCTTTTGTTTTCGCGGTTTTTTTTCTCGTTACGCACGACAGACTGAGCGAAAGAGGGATTGCTTATAGTCTAATATTACTGTCATTCATCGATTCTGGCGTTCATTCATTAGCTGTTTCCCATATTCAATCAACACTCTACATTAATTGACTCTAATCTTTACATTGATTTACACTGATTTGAGCGAAGAGTGGAAAACCTAACAGCGAAATGTCGCTTATCCGGCAAACCAGACTTGACAGCCAGACTCATGCGTTCAATCCCGTCCCGCAAGATACATAATAGATCCGTTCGCAGACGCGTGGTGATGACTCTGATTGGTTGTCATCCACACGCCGTTGAACCAATCAGAGACACTATACGAATCTGTGTTGGTTACGTCACAACTGATGAATATTTTGCCTCGAATTCTCGAGAGTGAGGAAATGAACGCGCGACGAGAGACATCTCCTTGTTCTGGCGGATATTTAGTCCATTTCCTCCGTTACCGCGGCCGTTTCATCTTTATTTCCTTGCGTGCTTGAGCTCTTCTTGTCCGCCTCTATTCTCTCCATTCTGTCTGACTCATATCCATCTGAATGCGACTCGCGTTGCATGCTCAGAGGATCAGCGGGTCGTTTTCGTAGCTTAAACTTTCTTCGTAATCTACCACTGCTGTCTCTGCTATCCTGGCGTCTAGCACTCTCCTTGTCTCGTTTCAGGCGCTTCAATTTTACCCAATGCTAAAAAACAAAACGAAATTTACCTCGATATCCGCTCTTTTTAAGCTTAGTGATGTAGGCAGAGTGATGTAATATTGTATATGATTAAATGTATCTTTTGTTTATAATGAAAAAAATACATACCTACGTTTTAGCTTGAGTTCTGCTTTTCGACTATTTTAAATTTTAAAATTTATAGTGACTATCGATTCAACAACAGAGAGTTTGTATCGTGTATCTTTAATTGATATCGTTATGTTTAGGGGGTTTGAACATGAGATATTCTTAAATACCCATAGAATTAACACGCAAAATTTCTTTCAAATAGGGAAACAAATCTCGTACCGTGGGCGCATCCATCCTCGTCAGTTCGCATTGACAACTTGGATTTTGACTGTTGCGAGTTCTGAGCACAAAACGATGCGTTAGAAAATGTTTACTCAAACTCATTTATAATTTATCAAGTTAATACAAAAGAAATCATACCCGTGACAGTGTCTAGATCTTAAAAGCATAGATTTTACCTTTTTTTCCCATTTCTCCTTAGTTTTAATTTCAAGAAGAGGTAGTATATAGTGCTAATCACATATTTAAAATTCTCGAAGTTAGTCAAAAATGTTCAGCAACGTATACGCGTCGTCTTTTCAACTCTCTTCTCGGTAATTGGAAATGTGATGGAACACGGGCCCTCTTGTTTAATAAATTATATAACTTTCTGGATTAGTAAGACAAGATTATTTACAGAAAGATCTAGGTAAACTGAAATGTATTGCTTCTTATAACGCATGGAACGAACAGAAAAGACCTAACAATACTTTGACCATAAGCGACCGATTGAACTGGCATTCTTCCTTATCATTTATCACTAAAAAAGTTCAGTCAGGGTTTCGTGACTGAAAAAATAGTTAGATTTATTATCTTTTTTTAATTTACAATCGTAGGCTTTATTTTATTTATTAAGCTAAGTACTAATAAATTTGGTAACTGAGAATTTGTTTTAGGAATAAAGATTTCAGGAAAGACTCGAGGCTTTTGCTCAATTTCGGAGGCTTTACCTCTTCGGCTTCCCTCTCCGCCTGATCAATCCTGGAGCGATTTTGCAGAGCATCGATTGATTGGGAATATCGTGCACCACGTGACAAAACACTACCTTTATCACCACGCTTCAAGGGATTGCCATCCGGGTCTTTGTATATCTGGATTACCTAAAGGGAAGGCGAATGCGCAATCAGTGTTTTGTACCCAGTGATATCAGCTGTTCGTCAAGTGTGTTCCGCGGTCATATTTGAAACTATGGCTTTCCTTCACCTAATGGGCTGTGTTATTTTTTTGGATGGCGCAATTTTAAGGAATAAATATTCAGCTTTGATAGTACTCCCTCGGATGTCTTTACCTTAGGCACGAATAGAATTCCAAGCGTCAGCGTAGTGCAGAACAAGATGACTGCGCAGATTAGGGAAAGACTGACTGTTGGATGGCTGTTAGTAAAAATTGACACAGGAACACCCACTGCGCACAGCAGAACCACATTGTACACGCTGATGCCAATCAAACGAGAATCATTCAGTGCTGGGATAGAGATTTTGCGCGTTTCAAAGGCAAGGAACAACCCAAAGATGAGCAACAGGCTATGGAAGGTGTAAAACACGATTATCCATATTGTGAAATGAGGCCCTACACACTCTTCGTGATAGAGAACTGTCTTGTGATCACGATCGTCAGAAATCTGTAAACAAAAGTTGGACATAATTCACAAGGACCCCCTGCAATATTTTGACCTTTTCAATGTAAAACTTAACCGGCTATATTTTATTTGTTTATAACTTTTTTCTGCAAATACGAGAAGTAATTTTACCATTCAGTAACTATTTAGGTGGATGCTAAATATTGCAGTGTAAAAAAAGATGAAAGAACCGAGGGGAAGAGAAACGATCGAACTAGGAGAGTACGTGTCTGCGTGGGTACGTGCAAGCGTCCAAGCGGGAGGGAAAGAAAACAATAGACGAGGGACGAAGAGGAGGCAGCCTGACAGAGTTTGGACCCTGTCTCGACGAATTCAGTTGTTTCACTGCAGGCGTTATGATAAACTCCTCGACAAAGCTCGTAAGTAGCCACTGAACTGGTGTACCTCCTGCCAGTTGGGTTTTGTACATTGAACCTTGTTATGTTTAATCTGAGTTATTTCAGTTCTGCGACGTCCCACTAGCCTTTGTGCTATAAACACTTATTTATTTTATATTTACGAACAAGTGAGAAAGTTTCTGCGAGGTCTTTTTTCTACATTTTGTGTAAACCAGGCCACGTAACTAAAATATTAGCAGGCTTCAATTCTTTTAAAAGATTTCTACTACCTGAACATTTCCCACTAAATCTGCTTTCTTTAGATTTTCGAAATACTACAAGCTCTATGTTTTCAATTGATCTATGTTTCTGACTGCATACCGGCTGAGCTCCATCGCTGTGACTTATAACCTGTCTGCTGGGTGGGTGCAGAATCATCCAAATAACCAGCAACAGTACATCAACAAACACTAACGCTCCTAACAAACGGAACAAGTCCGAATCACGTACCACCTGTGAGAGAGAGAAGTGAATGATATCAATTCAGGAACTGCGAGAGCCGGCTCTAGCGAGAGTTCTAGCCACAGGGTCAAAATCCTCAGTATTAGTACAGAGGTCACAATACCCTTATCTTGAGAATCTAAAGGTTACGTGTGCGCACTATTTGAGTTTATCGCAAAGCTGCGACCTTTTATCAGGTTCGCCTTGTGCGCAAAATAGTTGTGCAAAGAGGGAACTGTGCAACCTCATTCACAGGGTCTCTCATCTTCCCATCCTCTCTCGCTCCAGGAGTGCGAGAGGATGAGAGACCCTGGGAACGAGGAATTATGAATGTTTTACCTTTCTAATTTTCTTGATATTGGTGAAAATTTGATGAACTCGCCAAGTCTTGGAGAACATCGCTCCAAATCCTACCGTGAATCCAAGCGACAGCATGCAAAATCGTGCCTGTATGGGGAATGAAACAACACGGAGGAGACTGAATGGTTGAGGAAGGAAAGCGCGCAGGCGCGTGGCAGTCGTGGGCGACTGTCAGACCTATAGCAGCAGATCTAAGTGGACAGGAGAAGAACGTCAAAGGCTTATATGCTTTATGACATGGAGAGATACAGGCATCGGTAGGAAGTCACGTATGAGGAGTATAAAAACTGCTTCTCTGAATTATAGAGAAGTAAGGTTTTAATGTAGAGCATTAATGAAATTCCAAGAGTGTTTGTTTTATAATACTCACTCTACAAACGTAATTGTAGCTGAGCGGGGAGAGCCGGCCATCCAAGCCATACATAAACACAGTGCAATACATCATGATTCCGCCAAGAAGAATAACATTATTCAGGTTTGGACTGGACAGCTTTATATATCTGCATGTGATTAAAAGTCGTCAGTAAAGCCAAGCGAGTCTACAGTAAAAAAAACTGTATATATATTACTTCTGCACGGCGATTTATAAATGAAAAATTCAAAACACAAAGAACGGTATCAACATTGTACAAGAGAGCATGAAGAGTAAGAGATTAAATCCCCACACGGCCCCCTTCACCCCGATAACTAAAAATATCTTGAGGGGATTTCCCTATGAATTAAAGCATTTATACTATAACAATTAAATTATAAACTCGAGAAAAATCTATCACGCATACAAATCGAGAGTACATAGTCTAATTGTTTTAGTATAAATATACCAGTTGTTCAAAACTTTATCAAAATTCTCTTCACAGACAATTTGAAAACGCAATGAAGCGGCCACTGTTTTGTTAAGGACACTGCTTGGCTACTGTACTTACTATCTACAACAGAATAGTAAGCGTAATCAGTGAGAGAACGGCATTCGTGACAGCCGGAATGCTAGTGATTTATGCAAAGAGTGATCACATGTGTTTGATAGATCTTCTTTGTTTCAACTTGACGAATACTGAATAAGTTTGAGAACTACTGTATAAACACCATGGTATCAAAGCATGAAAGTTATTTTAATGGCCTTGAGAACTAACCTTTTCTTCCTGTAACGCAAATTAAATCCCAGAAAAAACAGTGCTAGAGCAATCCCCAGAAAGCTGAGAACACTTGTTAACATGATCAGCCACACGGGCATCTGGATGAACTTTGTTACGGTGATGGTTTTGTCGAGAGGAATTTTGCCATCTGCGAATAAAACAGCAAGAAGTGCATGTATTATAAAACTGATACTGCCCTGAAGGCACAAAAGATAGCAAGTGAACTCGTCCCCGTCCACACACAAATGGTCTCACTAAAAGCGAGCCAGCTGCATGAAGGGGAAATAAAATGATATCATTTCTCGGTGGTACCTGGCCATAAGTTTCCCTCTCCGACAAGCCGCAGTTCTCTAACACGCGCGTCATAGTAACCAACAGGTACTGCATGTCCATCTATGGACAGAAAAAGTATTGACATTGATTTACAAGACTTCATTTTGCTGTAATAATATACCATCCAGTGAAAGCCCTTTTAAGGCCTTTTAAGTAAGGGGGCTTAATGAAAAGCGGAAACTCGAGTGAAAGCCCTTTTAAGGCCTTTTAGGGAGGGGACTTAATAAAAAGCGGAACTCTGTCTGGGATGTGGAAATCAACTTTTGCCAGTAACAATTTGCTGGAAAAAAGAGGAGGGCGATGCACCACCACCACAAGAACTAAGCAACGAACTATCCGTAAGGAATCACATAGTGAATGAAGGCCCAGGGCATATAGAAATACTCGAGAGGGTTTCTGATCCTTACTAATCCATCAGGTAGAGACTCCCAAGTACTTCCGTAAAATTTTCGCACATGTCCAACATAACAGAAGAAACATACTTTATGTCACTTAGCAAGGCCTCTGCTAAAAACCGCGCGTTCATTGAGGGTTAATTCTTCGATATTACGAGGTTCCCACCAGTGAAGCTATACTTGTGCCGACATTTGTGTCTAAAAAAAATTGCATAAGCACCTGGATGTTGTTGAAGGATTTCCACCATGCCATCATATCTATCACCATCAGAAAAGAATCCCACCTCTCCCTAGGGAGATAGTAAGAAGTATGCGTTTAACTCAAAACTTTGCGAAAGTTGGTTGAAAAACTTCTTTAAAGGGGTCAGTAAAGCAGAGTTTCTTTATCGACCATTGCCTGTCACCAGGACATCGTAAAATTATGAATGTAAAACGAGCAGAAACGTTTCTTCAATCTCGGGAAATTTTCAAAAGGTTCAAATTCGATGAAAACGCCCAAGATTTGAAGGAAGCTGCCGCCAGACATTAAGCGAGAGATGAATTTTTCCTAACTCGGAAAATTTGTGTGTTAACTGTGCTTTTCATTGTAACAACGTTTTCAACAACTGAAAAACAACAACAACACAACAAATGGAACAAAGATGAATTACTTACCGTAACCCCAAGAAAGTGAATATCTTGAATTGTGTGGACAAATAACCTTGTCATTGCTGTTTTATTTTGATAGAAGTCTTGCAGTTTAAGTCCCATAGCTTCCAACTTAGTAATGGACCTGTTAAGGGAGGCTGCTGCTGTCCACAGAGCATCATAAGTGTACGCTGTGATGTTGGGCGCGGATGATAAGTTACGCCTCTGTAAAGCCTCTTTGTATTGTTGGTAAAATTGACGGGTTGTCTGCAGAGAGACAAAAAATTATCGCATTCTCACAATTTCAACAGGTATTTCGTTTTTATTAACAAATAGCAGATACTCACCAGTCCTGAAAGAGTTCTGTTTTGCGCTCCTTTCTTGTCCTCACCCACGAAAATTCGATTGTTAAATATGAAAGTGTACGCAACAGCTTTCTTCATTTCCTCTTTGGTGCATCGCAGTGAGGGATCTGGGACCGACCACCAGTCGTGAGTGTAAGTTCCTATCAAAATCCAGACGTAACGAGCTCCAAACAGGTCTGACTTGTAGGCCTTGAAAATGAAACGCGAAATTGTCATTTTTTTGGCCGATCGTTTGTATTTTTAAATCTAAATTTACTGAAAGGAAACACGACACCGGGCTTTCTAGCACGATTACATATATCCACATGTTGTGATTAGCATCGATTTTCAGTGAAAACATCATTACATAGATTTCGAACGGAATTCGGAATACGGCGAAGAATTGAGAATTTTATACACTGCCGAAGGAATGTAAAATGAAGAAATGTCCTTTGCAGTTGTTTTCAGTTCCAAAGACTGGTAGGAAACCTTAAAATAATCCGGTCTTCAACGGGTTTGAATCGACGACTCCCGCGTCACAGCGACACCGCCACTGGAAGCAGATAAAATGACGAGTTTATAGAATGGTGCGTGATGGGTCCGAATGAAATCGTAAACTTAGCTGGCAATAGATTATAATAATAATAATTACTTTATTTAAGTGTCAAGGTCTTCTAGCACTCTCGCACTAATCGGGGACACTTTCCAAGCTAGAATTGGAATTTGGAAATGTTGGTTTTTGAGGA
>OMLO01002862.1_pt1 | contig 14122 bp, 7 predicted proteins | sample 1674811 | NCBI WGS metagenome assembly OMLO01 (sample SAMN06265003, study PRJEB25207) | coral metagenome | isolation source: Coral host | place: Mexico:La Bocana,Puerto Morelos, Mexico | collected 2008-11-13
GTTGTAGTGTAGAAGAGAGTCTGGTAAGCGAGAGGTAAAGGGGTTCGAGACATACCGAAGTAAAAGACAAAAAAAAAGACATCCTGCATGTGGTGATGGGCTCCTGGCATGCATAATTAATTTATGGGGTTATAGTTTTCACGAGTGCCACACTGCCATGCAGTTGATTTTATTCAAGTCGGCAGTTTGCACATTAATCCACAAGCCACAAATTTAACGGTTAGTTTAATAATCATTCCTAGATTTGTCTTCGTTTATCTATGGAAATAATAGTTTATTTAACATCAGTTAAGTATGTTTAGCAGTTAAAACTACAAGACAAATGAGAGAAATATTTATTCTTCGTTCGAGCTGGTTATTACATGATCTGAAATACGTCTTCAAGACAGTTCTTTCACAGGCCTGAATTTTCCTTCAGGCAATTTAATTTTACAACGTCTTGAGTTGTGCATTACTGCTATGATCAATATCTTCACTCTTGTCTTGTCACCGTTATGAGCCAAAATAATGGCGTAGGAGACTGGCCTTCATTAACTCCATCCATGAGATACGGCTTAGTTTAAAAGTTCATTTCAATGGTTTTTCCGTATCTTTTAAAATAATTAAAATATTTGTTATCACTGACTAAAGAAGGTTGGATTTGCACGTTTCGGTTAAAATATTGTAGCCCTCTTCAACATAAAAAATTAATGGTTAAAAAAGGCGTAGAGATGTAAATGAGGCCTTTAACGTGTATATGTCTAGAATCTGTACGTGTTCATTAACAGAATTCTGGTCACGCATCGAATGCCAGGCTTCTAGAAACAATCTTCATCACCACTGCGGATCGTGGTCCACTAGCTGTGTTTCAATGAGATCAAATTTATGACTAGCTTCTGCATAATTTTGAGCCGGCCAAGAATTGTTATCACCAATAATGGTGGCTCTTGTGTGCTCACGGCCATTTTCCGTAAACTAGGAAAAGAAGCTCAGGAAGAGAAGAAGAGTATCCTTCGGTGTAGGGGTGGGGTGAGAAGAACAAAGTTATCCATTGCCTTTACGCAGCAAAACTCCTCATATCACAGATCAGATTAGGTACCAGTTTATAATTTCCTGAACACAGGTATTATTATTTACAGGAAAAGCGGCTGTAACATGAGACGTGCTTTTGCCATTTTCTTGGCGATCTGCTTCATTGCCTTTTCTCTGGATGGCAGGTTTGTATTTTTCCGCCGCCGGGTACCCTGGTTGTGGTTCCCTAGTGTAGGAGCGCTGGTTCATGTTTCCGAACAGCCAATGGCATTCGAGCCCGCCCAGACCATAAGCGCACCCGTCAACTTCGATTTAAGACGTCTAAATTGAACTGCCCCCGACAAAATTCAAATCACTATCAGAAAAGAGCTCAAGGAGAGGAAGGAATTCGAGATACTTCAGGTATCATGCCAGTAGGGGGATTGACAGTGTATGGAAATCGCGCTCTTATGCTGATACTTTCGAAGAAATCCTCATCAACCTATACATTTTCTGAAAACTGTAATAGTCGTAGAATACACTCATAAAAAGTCAATGTCGCAGTGATATTAAAAGAAATACCCAGAACCACACTGCTTCGCTTAAATTGGTTCGCTTTCGCGTGTGAATTATCGGAGCGGCGCGATTAACATCGGAAATGTTTTCTCATGCATCACCCTCAAAAATAGTGTCTGCGATTTTCCAGATGTGGTTTGTTTTTTTTTTTTACAGCTTCCTAAAGTTTGATATTGTCAATGCGGACGTTCCTTTCTACAAAAGAGAACTTTGAAACGGAAGCGAAATTAAACAAAGCCGGACACCCTTTTTCGAACGAAGTATCTTTGAGCATGGCTGCCGATTTTCAGCTAATTCCGTCGGAAGACGCGCGTAAAAGAACTCAAAATGTCCACCCTTAGATGCAGTTTTATTTTATCGAGAAAAAGACGAAAAACGTTTGTGAGATTTCTATAGTTAGGTGTTAAAAATCCCCAAATGTAAGGATATTTGATGACGCATTGACAGATGTCGGCACGGTTCAGTTTACAACACTGATTGAACTTGAAATAAACAGACGTCTACAATTCTGGCGCGAAACCCAGTCGCAGTGTTATCGTTCGAAGGACAAAGTACCAGAGCTTTAAAAAGGTTTGTATGTAAACTGCCGTGATTTCTTTTACGCGGAAGATTGGTATTATATGTTGCTTAAACTTTAAACCGCATCATTCTCGAGAAACCAAAAAGAGGAAATCACGAAGTGGAACAAGCAAGCGGGCCAGCAAGCGAACCTCGAAGTCGTATAAATTCACCTTCCATGATACCTTAATATACCCTAGGCTTAGACCCCTGAACACTTGTCGAAAACATTTTGAAACAATCAGCCAAGTTTGCCTTTAGATGAGTGTGACAATAAAGGAAAGCACAGTGGTATACGATTTTTCACGTAGCAACGGCCATAGTAGCTACTGTCAAGCTAAGAGATGCGCAAAAGACCACGAGTTTAACACGTCAGTCAATACTAGAAATGAAAACAGCAATTTTATGAATATATCTGGCAAACTTGATTCAAATGTCCAGAAATACTAGAAATTGTCCTCCTGTAAGGCGGGGGTAAACCTGAATTTAAGTGAAATTTAAGGAAGTTTAAAGAGGGATTCAAAGAAAGAAAAGTTCAGGAACATAACGAGACAGTTGAACACTGCGGAAGGGCATCCCAAAGTCAAAAACTGAATAAAAGAATTATAACTACATACGTTGCATAGCATTAACCCATCATTAATTAAAGGTAGGAAAATGTTTTCTATGTGATTTCACAACAGGAGAGTGATCGTACTTATTTCATTTATTTTAGTGATGCTTGGCGTCGTCGTCGTAGAGGAAAACCTCCTCTCAGAAACCCTGAGCAGGACCAGAAAATCGCTTATCAGCTCAATACCGAGCTGAAGACTGAGCTCGATAAAGACCTAAGAACCGAGTTTGAGAATGACCGGGAGGTTGAGCTCGGGACCAAGTACGAGAATGACCCACAGACCAAACTGGGGACTGAGTACGAGAATGACCCAGAGGATGACCTGGGGGCTGAATTCTAGGATCAAGAAAATGATTATAATTTTGACGATAAAAAAGTTGTTTGAGCCACAAGGCCTTTTGTTAACTATAACTATGGGTAGCATCCTAGTTGTTTGCTTGGCTGGAACACCGGCGTCTGTGGCTGTAGAGTCCGATGCCGGCCCACCCACCTTCAAGGGAAAAGCCCTGGGAACGAGGTTGGTCCGATGCGGGAGTGAGAGTCTCTGTTGCAGAGGCATAGTTTGTAAACTAAGCATGGGAAATAAAGACAGAGATTTACATGTAGTTGGACCCTTATCTTCAAAGACATAAAAGCTATAAAATTAGGTTTCATCACACGGATTGGTGTGTGCCCCAAATTCAAACATTCCCGCGGCTATAGAGATCTCCCCAGGAAAATTCTCAAGAACTTTTAATCGCGCATAACTTGCAACTCCATTTAGCCATTAAAACGTTTCCCTCTAAGGCTCCACCTGCTTGTCCTTCAGCACCGCTGACCAAACTCCATTCTCTTATACAATCGCAAATAATCGAGCCGTGACAGATCAAATATACTGTAAAGGCAAATAACCACGAAATATTCAAACGTAAGCTTTTACAGTCGTTAATTCAAGTTTGGGCAAATATAATCAACTATTTGGTTTTTGTTTCATTTCAATCTCAATATTCTCTGTAGGACCTGTAGCTTGCCCTGAACACCAACTTGCCGTTATTTTAGATACCCGTGATATTTTATAATCTTTACTGCCAAAGGCTACAACGGCATCTCTTGATGATTTTTCGCTGTGGTTTTGCCTGTTTTAGAATTTTCTGGTGAATACTTTTCGAGATTTTGATACAGTGTGATCAAACATGACAGTAGTTCTTGAATCTCAAAATGAAGAATAATAATCTTTCAAGAAAAACGCAATTCGATCTGACGAAGGGCTAACGCTTGAAACGTCAGCTTTAATTTTAACTTGTTACGATGGCCAATTTACAATTTCAACTTACTGTGATAAAGCCAAATGACCTTGTTACCCCCACCGACGCAGCACCACAGGTTCTTTAGAGACTTTCACCCTTTATTCTATTGTTTTCATTGTTTTCCTCGTTTTTTTGTCCTTTTGTTCCCTTGTTTTACATCAGCTGTGTCTTCTACACCAAGCCCAGAATTCTGGTCACGCATCGAATGCCACGCTTCTAGAAACAATCTTCATTACCACTGCTACCAGCGGTCCACTATCTGTATATCATCCAGATCAAATTCGTAACTGACAAGTGCTTTTAAACATTCTTGGGTAAATATATGAGAAACTAATGTGTCCTGTCTTTATCGTTATCGGGCAAGGCTTTGATATCATGCTCTGACGGAGTGTTTTCCGCCTTGCTTTAAGGATAGCCTCATACATCACTAAATAGTGTCCTATATGATGTCATTTGCCAGAAAAGATTATTTGAGTTCTCTCATGCCATCTAAACTCCCGTAATTAGTTTACTGTGGAATGACCCTCATTGTTTCCCATGGCTTTTGTTGTGGCAAATCAGTCGTTACTCCAAAGCCCGTTACGCCTAGCCAAGCCTGGTTACTTGACTTTATTTCTAGCTCTTCAGTTCACAGCTGTTTAACAACTCTAAAAACTCCTTACCACAACTGATTATAACAACTACAACAATTCACTTCACTTCACCAGACACCCAGTTGGTTAAAAAGTCCAGTGAAAGTTTTCGTGCAGCGTGAAACATGCTTTTCAGAAACGGATGAATAAGTAAATTTCATGTAAATTTTTGGAATGTTAACGCCGAAGTCAAGCATATTTTTCGAGGGGTAATTCTCAACCGAACCGCGAAGTTTTGTTGTGCAGAAGAGAGTCTGGTAAGCGAGAGGTAAGCAAAAGCTAAGGGGTTCGAAACATAAAAGAAAAGAAGGGGAAAAATTAATCATCCTGAATGCATAACAGATTTATGGGGCTATATGGAAATTATTTCACGGGTGCCACACCGTGCCACGTAGTTGGTTTTATTCAAGTCGGCATTTTGGGCATTAATTCGTAAGCCACAAGTTTAACGGTTAGTTTAACGGTTAATCATTCCTAGATGTGACAAATGAGAGATATATGACTGAATGAAATTATGAAAGGTTGACTATTCGAGTGCCCTGTACGACTTCTATGCCTGTGTACAGAAATAGTTTCAAACGCTAGATTTTTTCAAAACGCAAACTTGTTTATAATGATTATTAGTGATTATTTATACTTCGTTCAGGTTCGTTTGAGATTATTATCTGCACTACATCCTTCAAGACAGTTCTTTGGCAGGCCTGCATTTTCCTTCAGGCTTTAATTTCACAACTGCTTGAGTTGTGCATAACTGCGATGATCAATGTCTTCACAGTCTCTTGTCTTGTTACGGTTATGAGCCAAAATAATGGTTTGCGTAGGAGACTGACCTTCATTATCTCCATCCATGAGATGAGGCTTAGTTCAAAGGCTAATTTCAATGGTTTTTCCTCTCCTTTAAAATAATTAAAATATTTGTTGTCACTGACTAAAAAAGGGTTGATTTGCAACGTAAAACAAATTAACGGTTAAAAACGGCGTCAAGATGCAAATGAGGCCTTTAACGTGTACATGTTTAGAAACTGTATTTGCTCATTAACAGAATTCTGATCACACATCGAATACCACGCTTCTAGAAACAATTTTCATTACCACTGAGAGCAGCGGTCCACTCAGTCTCTATATCAATGAGATCAAACTTAATTTGTGACTATCTTGTGCAAACTCAGCCATTTTCCGTAAACTAGGAAAAGAAGAATACTGGCTCAGGAAGTCAAGAAAAACGCAATTCGCTCTGACGAAGGGCTAACGCTCGAAACGTCACCTTTTAAACTTGTTACGGTGGCCAATTTACTGTGATAAAACCAACCTTGCTACCCCTACCGACGAATCACCACAGGTTCTTTAGAAACGTTCATACTTAATTCTATTGTTTTCATTGTTTTCCTCGTTTTTTTTGTCCTTTTGTTCCCATGTTTTAATTCAGCTTTTTCTTCTACACCAAGCCCAGAATTCTGGTAATGCATCGAATGCCACGCTTCTAGAAACAATTTTCATTACCACTGCTAACAGCGGTCCACTATCTGTATATCATCCAGATCAAATTCGTAACTGACAAGTGCTTTTAAACGTTCTTGGGTAAATATATGAGAAACTAATGTGTCTTGTCTTTACCATTATTTCGCACATCGGGCCAGGCTTTGATATGATGCTCTGACGGAGTGTTTTCCACCTCGCTTTAAGGGTAGCCTCATACATCACTAAATAGTGTCCTATATGATGTCATTTGCCAGAAAAGATTATTAGATTTCTCTCATGCCATCTAAACTCCCGTAATTAGTTTACTGTGGAAAGCCCCTCATTGTTTTCCATGGCTTTTGTTGTGGCAAATCAGTCGTTACTCCAAAGCCCGTTAAGCCTGGTTACTTGACTTTATTTCTAGCTCTTCAGTTCACAGCTGTTTAACAACTCTAAAAACTCCTTACCACAACTGATTATAACAACTACAACAATTCACTTCACTTCACCAGACACCCAGTTGGTTAAAAAGTCCAGTGAAAGTTTTCGTGCAGCGTGAAACATGCTTAAACGCATAAATAAGTAAATTCTAATGTAAATTTTTTTAATGTAATCAGTATGTTAAAATAAATTTATTTTTTTGGGGAGTAATTCTCGACTGAACCTCGACTGAAGGTAGTTGTGTAGAAGAGAGTCTGGCAAGCAAGTGGCAAGCGAAAGGTGAAGGGGTTCTAGACATACAGGGGTAAAAGACAAAAAAGGGGAAAATAATCATCCTGCATACTTAATAAATGCTTCTTTCTTGGTGTAGAAGACACAGGATAAAAACACAATAGACCAACGCCTCACAAACCTATTGTTTTTATTGTTTTCCTCGTTCTTTTGTCCTTTTGTTCTCTATTGCTTTACATCAACTGTGTCTAACTACACCCATAATAAATTTATGGGGTTATATGGAATTTTTTTCACGAGTGCCGCACTGTAGTTGATTTAATCCAAATCGTCATTTTGCGAACAGATCCTTACAGTGGAGCTACTCTTCAACCCACAAGTCTAACGGTTAGTTTAATAATCATTCGTAGATGTGTCTTCGTTTATCTAGGGAAATAATATTTTACTTAACTTCAGTTGCCTCAACTGATTATACCAACTACAACAGTTTACTTCACTTCACCAGAACCCAGTTGGTTAAAAAACCCAGTTGGTTAAAAAAGCCAGTTGGTTAAAAAAACCAGTTGGTTAAAAAACCCAGTTGGTTAAAAAAACCAGTTGGTTAAAAAAACCAGTTGGTTAAAAAACCCAGTTGGTTAAAAAACCCAGTTGGTTAAAAAAACCAGTTGGTTAAAAAATCCAGCCAAAGTTTTCGTGCAGCGTGAAACATGCTTTAAACGAATAAATAAGTAGATTGTAATGTAAATTTTTTGAATATTTACAAGTCAAGCAAAATAAAATTATTTTTCGAGGGGAAATTCTCAACGGAACCTCGAAGTGTATTTGTTTCGGAAAATAGTCTGGTAAGCGAAAAATAAAGGGTTCGAGACATAAAAGAGTGAAAAAAGGGGAAAACATTTATCATGCATAATTAATTTATGGGGTTATATAGAATGTTTTCACTGGTGCTACACCGCCACGTAGTTGATTTAATCCAATCGGCATTTTGCGAACAGATCCTTACAGTGGAGCTACTCTTCAACCCACAAGTTTAACGGTTAGTTTAATAATCATTCCTACATGTTTCTTCGTTTATCTATGGAAATAATAGTTTATTTAACATCAGTTATGTATGTTTAGCAGTTAAAACTACTAAACAAATATGAGATATACGACTACCGGAAAATATTAAGGGTTGACTATCCGAGTGCCCCCGTACGACTTCTACGCCTGGCATAGTTTCAAAAGCTATAGTTTTTTTTTCAAAACGCTTGTTTATAGTGATTATTAGTGATTATTTATTCTTCGTTCGGGTTGGTTATTATTTGAACTACATCCTTCAAGAAGGTCGTTTGGCAGGTTTGAAGTTTTTCTCAGCCTGTCATTTCACAACAGCTTGAGTTGTGCATAACTGCGATGATCAATGTCTTCACAGTCTGCTGTCTTGTTACGGTTATGAGCCAAAATAATGGTTTGCGTAGGACACTGACCTTCATTATCTCGTTCCATAATACGGCTTAGTTTAAAGACTAATTTCAAGGGTTTTTCCTCTCTTAAAATAATTGAAATTTTCACGGCTGTCACTGACTAAAGAAGGTTGATTTGCACGTTTCGTTTAAAATACTGTAACCTACTTCAGCATAAAACATTATTCGTTATAAACGGCGTCAAGATGTAAATGAGGCCTTTAACGTGTACATGTCTAGAATCTGTATGTGCTCATTAACAGAACTCGGCTCCTTCTTGGTGTAGAAGACACTATCTGTATATCATCCAGATCAAATTCGTAACTGACAAGTGCTTTTAAACATTTTTGGGTCAATATATGAGGAAGTCGTGTGTCCGGTCTTTATCGTCATTTCCAACATCGGGCCAGGATTTCATATCATGGTCACTAACGGAGGATTTTCCGCCTCGCTCTAAGGGCAGCCTTATACATCAGTAAATAGACTCTCATATGATGTCATTTGCCATAAGAGATTATTAGAGTTCTCTCATGCCATCTAAGCTCCCGTCATTAGTTTACTGTGGAAGCCCCTCATTGTTTTCCATGGCTTTTGTTGTAGCAAATCAGCCGTTACTTCAAAAGTCGTTAAGCCTGGTTACTTAACTTTATTTCTTAGCTCTTCAGTGCACAACTGTTTAACAACTCAAAAAACTCCTTACCACAACTGATTATAACAATTACAACAATTCACTTCACTTCAACAGAAACCCCGCAGTTGTTTAAAAAATCCGCATAAATAAGTAAATTTTATGTAAATTTTTCGAATGTTAACGATCAAGTAAAATAGAATTATTTTTCGAGGAGTACTTCTCAACTCAACCACGAAGTTTAGTTGTGGTGTAGAAGAGAGTCTGGTAAGCGAGAGGTGAGCGAGAGCTAAGGGGTTCGAGACATACCGAGGTAAAAGACAAAAAAGGGAAAAAATTAATCATCCTGCATGCATAATTAATTTATGGGGTTATATTTTCACGGGTGTAACACTGCCACGTAGTTGATTTTATTCAAGTCGGCATTTTGCGCATTGATCCACAAGCCAAAAATTTAACGGTTAGTTTAATCATTCCTAGATTTGTCTTCGGTTATCTATGGAAGTAATAGTTTATTTAACATCAGTTATGTATGTTTAGTAGTTAAAACTACTAAACAAATGAGAGATATAGGAGTGCATGAAAATATTAAGGCTTAACTGTTCGAGTGCCCTGTACGACTTCCATGCCTGTGTACAGAAATAGTTTTAAACGCTAGATTTTTTCACAACGCAGCCTTGTTTATAGTTATGGATTAGTGATTATTTATTCTTCGTTCGAGCTGGTTATTACATGATCTGCAATACGTCCTTCAAGACAGGTCTTTGACAGGCCTGAATTTTCCTTCAGGCAGTTTAGTTTCACAACGGCTTGGGTTGTGCATAACTGCTATGATCAATATCTTCACTCTTGTCTTGTCAGACAGACCTTGAGATACGGCTTAGTTTAAAAGCTCATTTCAATGGGTTTTCCTCTCTTTTAAAATAATTAAAATATTTGTTGTCACTGACTAAAGAAGGTTGATTTGCACGTTTCAGTTAAAATACTGTAACCTACTTCAGCATAAAAAACTTAACGGTTAAAACCCAGTTGCTTAAAACATCCAGTGAAAGTTTGCGTGCAGAGTGAAACATGCTCTAAACGGAATAATAAGAAAATTTAATGTAAATTTTTGGAATGTTAACGAGTCAAGTAAAATAAAATTGTCTTTAGAGGGGTACTTCTCAACTGAACCACGAAGTTTAGTTGTAGTGTAGAAGAGAGTTCTGGTAAGCGAGAGCTAAGGGGTTCGAGACATACCGAGGTAAAAGACAAAAAAGGGGAAAAATTAATCATCCGGCATGCATAATAAATTTACCGGGGGTTAACGGTATATGGAAATTATTTCACGGTGCTACACTGCCACGTAGTTGATTTTATTCAAGTCGGCAGTTTGCACATTAATCCACAAGCCACAAATTTAACGGTTAGTTTAATCATTCCTAGATTTGTCTTCGGTTATCTATGGAAGTAATAGTTTATTTAACATCAGTTATGTATGTTTAGTAGTTAAAACTACTAAACAAATGAGAGATATAGGAGTGCATGAAAATATTAAGGCTTAACTGTTCGAGTGCCCTGTACGACTTCCATGCCTGTGTACAGAAATAGTTTTAAACGCTAGATTTTTTCACAACGCAGCCTTGTTTATAGTTATGGATTAGTGATTATTTATTCTTCGTTCGAGCTGGTTATTACATGATCTGCAATACGTCCTTCAAGACAGGTCTTTGACAGGCCTGAATTTTCCTTCAGGCAGTTTAGTTTCACAACGGCTTGGGTTGTGCATAACTGCTATGATCAATATCTTCACTCTTGTCTTGTCAGACAGACCTTGAGATACGGCTTAGTTTAAAAGCTCATTTCAATGGGTTTTCCTCTCTTTTAAAATAATTAAAATATTTGTTGTCACTGACTAAAGAAGGTTGATTTGCACGTTTCAGTTAAAATACTGTAACCTACTTCAGCATAAAAAACTTAACGGTTAAAACCCAGTTGCTTAAAACATCCAGTGAAAGTTTGCGTGCAGAGTGAAACATGCTCTAAACGGAATAATAAGAAAATTTAATGTAAATTTTTGGAATGTTAACGAGTCAAGTAAAATAAAATTGTCTTTAGAGGGGTACTTCTCAACTGAACCACGAAGTTTAGTTGTAGTGTAGAAGAGAGTTCTGGTAAGCGAGAGCTAAGGGGTTCGAGACATACCGAGGTAAAAGACAAAAAAGGGGAAAAATTAATCATCCGGCATGCATAATAAATTTACCGGGGGTTAACGGTATATGGAAATTATTTCACGGTGCTACACTGCCACGTAGTTGATTTTATTCAAGTCGGCAGTTTGCACATTAATCCACAAGCCACAAATTTAACGGTTAGTTTAATAATCATTCCTAGATTTGTCTTCGTTTATCTATGGTAATAATAGTTTATTTATTTAACATCAGTTATGTATGTTTAGCAGTTAAATTAGTAGACAAATCAGGGTTATATCCTGTTTGAAATTATAAAGGGTTGACTTTTGGAGTGCCCTGTACGACTTCTATGCCTGTGTACAGGGATAGTTTTAAAAGTTAGATTTTTCAAAACGTTTGTTTATAGCGATTATTTATACTTCGTTCGAGTTCGTTTGAAATTATTATCTGCACTACATCCTTCAAGACAGTTCTTTGACAGGCCTGAATTTTCCTTCAGGCTTTAATTCAACAACTGCTTGAGTTGTGCATAACTGCGATGGTCAATATTTTCAGTGTCTTGTCTTGTTACAAAATAATAGTTTGCGTAGGAGACTGACCTTCATTCTCTCCATCCATGAGATAAGGCTTAGTTCAAAGACTAATTTCAATGGTTTTTCCCCTCTTTTAAAATAATTATAATATTTATTGTCACTGACTAAAAAAGGGTTGATTTGCACGTTTCGGTTAAAATACTGTAACCTACTTCAGCATAAAAAAAACTTATCGGTTAAAACCGGTGTTAAGATGTCTAGAATCTAAAACCGACGTACATGTCTAGAATCTGTACGTGCTCATTAACAGAATTCTGGTCACGCATCGAATACCACGCTTCTAGAAACAATCTTCATTACCACTGCGAGCAGCGGTCCACTATCTGTATATCAATGAGACCAAATTTGTTACCGTCACAAGATAGGCTATCTTGTGCATAATTTTGATCCAGCAAGGACTTGTTATTACCAATAATGATGGCTCTTGTGCTCTCAGCCATTTTTCGTAAACTAGGAAAAGAAGGATAAGTTCAGGAGAGAAGAAAGAGTATCCTTCGGTGTACGGGTGGGGTGGAAAATACCCTTTCCCATCCCCCATACGCAAAGAACAAAGTTATCCATTGCTTACGCAGCATGTGTCCTTGTATCACAGATTAGATAGCAGTTTATCATTTCCTAAACAGAGGTATTATTATTTACAGGAAAAGCAGTAACATGAGACGTGCTGTTACCATTTTCCTGGTGATCTGCTTCATTGCCTTTTCTCTGGACTGCAGGTTTGTATTTTTTTCCGCTAGCTGACGTTTCCAAACAGCCAATGGCAATCGAGCCCACACAGACCATAAGTGCACCCATCGACTTCGATTTAAAACGTCTAAATTGAACTTCCCCCGACAAAATTCAAATCACTATCAGAAAAGAGCTCGAGAAGAGGAAGGAATTCGAGTTTCTTAAGGTGCTCTCAAACGCTAAAATATGGAGATTTTCATAAAAATTCAATTTCTTGAAAATACAAGATTCATAAGACCCCTGAACACTTCTCAAAAACATTTTGAAACAGTCAAGCCGAATTTTATGGCATATTAGGACGAAACTAAGCTTTGCTGCAAAACGAGGCTATGCCACGTGTGAGTCGAAGAAATGCCTCCCACAATGGGGGAGGCAAAGAAGTCGAAGCGAAGACATGTTAGAGCTTTTCGATCGCGCGCGTGGACTGGTGAGGGTGGAACTCTGCTCCCGTTATCTCTACTCCATGGGAGGGGTAGGAGAACAAAGAACGAGGTGCTTTTTGCTCAAATTAGTTTTCTTTTCCTTTAAACCTGTTAAAACGCGTGGCATTAAAAGGAAAAAAAGTTTTGGAACACCACGAGAATGTTGAACGCCCCCGAAAGGGCATCCCCAAGTAAAACTCAAGAACTGAAAAAAAGACTTCGTACCTTGCATAGTATTAACCCATCATTAACTTGTAAGAAAAAAAAAGTTTTCTATGTGATTTTAGAAGAAGAGAGTGAACGTACTTATTTCTTTTATTTTAGTGAAGCTTGGCGTCGTCGCCGTTCAGGAAGACCTCTCAGAAACCGTGAGCGGGACCAGAAAATCGCTGATCAGGTCAATACCGAGCTGAAGACTGAGGTCGATAAAGACCTAAAAACCGAGTTTGAGAATGACAAGGAGGTTGAGCTGGGGACTGAGTACGAGAATGACCCAGAGGGTGACCTGAGGGCTAAATTCAAGGATCAAGAAAATGATTATAATTTTGGCGATAAAGAAGTTGTTTGAGCCCCAAGGTCTTTTGTAAACTATATACACTACTATAAGGCCTCCGACGGTCAGGGTTGACCATGGGTAGCATCCTAGTTGTCTGCTTGGCTGGAACACCGGCGTCTGTGGCTATAGAAGCCGATGCGGGAGTGACAGTCTCTGTTGCAGAGGCATAGTTTGTAAACTGAGCATGGGAAATAAAGACAGAGATTTAAATGTTGTTGGTCCCTTATCTTCAAAGATATAAAAGCTATAAAATTAGGTTTCATCACACGGATTGGTGAGTGCTCCTTCGTCAAACATTCCCGCGGCTATAGAGATCTCTCCAGGAAAATTCTTAAGAACTTTTAATCGCGCATAACTCGCAACTCCATTTAGCCATTCAAACGTGTCCCTCTAAGGCTCAACTTTTACTTACATGTCCTTCAGCACCGCTGACAAAGCTCCATTCTCCCATACAATTTTTTTTCACTAGAAACGGAACCCCCAGTGCCTATAACCTTTGTACACCCGCCCCTCCCCTCCCCTCCTACCTCTTCAAGGGTCAGTTATTTCTTGTTGACGTGTCGGAGACGAACGGTTGGATGACATGACCCGAAAAATATTTAACGAGGCAAAATACCGAGGCCCTAGGAACTAAGGAAGGATTCTGTTTTCTCCCTAAGGTGGGGTTCTACCTGAAGGCCGTTTTTCCGTCGCGTAACTTAGGTTTAATGCGAATGTCTCGTTCGCGTTTCAAGCAATCGGAAAACTGTTGATTCATCTCACGAATCTATGTTTTGCGGAGTTTTGTAAATAT
>OMLO01002863.1_pt1 | contig 14122 bp, 12 predicted proteins | sample 1674811 | NCBI WGS metagenome assembly OMLO01 (sample SAMN06265003, study PRJEB25207) | coral metagenome | isolation source: Coral host | place: Mexico:La Bocana,Puerto Morelos, Mexico | collected 2008-11-13
TACAGTCATAAATATTATATTATATATACATATGTATCGCATTATGCCATATTGATGTAATAGATGTATATATATATATACATATGTATATATATATATATGTTTATTTGCACACAGACACATGTACGTGCATTATCGGAGTAATCCAGGTTGGGTACAAAGCAATCTACATCTAGCATTGCAATGGGAAAGCTTTCTGTGCGGTGCGAATTTGTGGATGGCTCCAGCAGCAAATTTTGGGAGTGTGCCTAGGAAAATGGATTGGGGAGCATGTTGCACCGGTTTAGGGAACGAGCAAGGCGCTCAACAAGCATTGAAGTGTAGTAGTGGAAACAGCTACCAGGAGGATTAAACTGTTCTGGAAGTGAAAGCTCCGGCCTCAGAGGAAGATTTTCTATGTTGGTGCATACGAGTTTTTGATGGCATGCTCACTAGAGTGTCTTGGTCGTTAGTTGAATGTGAGATTAGATCTGTAAGCCCAACACTGGGTCTCCGAAAATTGCAGCCTTTGCGATGATTCGCTATGTAGGTGCCCAAAATGGAGATTCCGTCACCTCAAGCCATGGCAAGATTGGAGGTGGCCCGCTCTCTTAGCTTGTTTGAGTAGCCGAGCTAGAGTTTTGCCCCGACAAAACACTACGAGCATGTAAAGCATTGTGTAGTCTTGTTTCAGAGATTGCATTCGGAAAGCTTTGTAGCCTTGAAACTTGTAGTTCGGAAGACCATTGGTATGAATTCCATACATTTATTTGTACTGGCCCACCGGCGTGCTACAGTGCTTCAATGCAGAAAACTATGTAAATAGTCACTATATATATATATATTTATATGCATATATATATATATATATACATATATGCCATTTTGGCTCAAGCTGGGACTCATGGTTTACAAACCTGCGAGTGCTATTGACAAACGGGCTCCAATCTCCAACCATCATTTTCTAGTTTTGTTTTTAAACATGAATAGTTTTGTTTTGCTTTTTGTTTTGTTGGTGCTGCTGGGCAGCAGCAGCGGTGCTGGCGCCGTGCGAAACCAGAAGCAGGGCAAAGGTGGCAAGGGTGGAGGATGTGCAGAAAGCCATGGCCGGAGCACGAGCTCAACCGGCGCAGCCAGCAGCTCCCGACCAACAACGCCAGAGGAGGTTTGGAGGTCATCCCAGGAGGCCAATCCTCATGCAGCGCCAGTGCACTTGGAGCGCCAGCCATCACTCCTGAAGAGACCATCACCGTGATGGAGATGTTCAGTGATGACTTGGTGGTGGTGAGCAGAAGCGTATTGGAGACGCTGCTGGCGGAGTGGAAGCAGTTGAAAGGCGAAAAGCGCAATTATGGACAACCAGACCTTCAACGAGTTGCTCTTTACCCCCAGTGTCGACTACACCACATCGACATCATCAAACCGTTTAGTGGCATTTGTCGTCGTGCCAGGTTCGTATGCAATGTTCGTGTCCTTGGTCGAGTCCTTGCCCTTGACCACATGCGTGTCATCAATGCCGGGCCTCTGATTCAAATTCACACCTTTCCTTCTCGGTTCCATGAGCCGGTCACTTACATTGAGTATTTTTCTGGCATGCCCTCTTTCTTCGAGGACTCAATTGCCATGTTGTGCGAAGTCCATACACCTGTGGTTCTTTAGAGATTCCATTTGTTGGGCCCTGAAGGCTATCGCGGAGTTGCGGAAGTCAATGCCCCTTTTTGAAGCGTTGCCTCACCAGCTTGGAATTTGGAGCTGCCTGGTGCCCTCACCTATGCTGGGCTGCGTGATTCAGAATTTCATTGCCTTCGACTCCGAGACAGCTGGTGTACCTTGCCTCATCCAGGTCTCAATCGAGGACCATCTTCTGCCTACTCCTCCACCTGTGGCTGCCGCTCTGCCCCTGACTTGCACAGTTCAGGATGTCGTTGCTTCCATCAATGCCCTTTGGATTTTTGACGTTATTGGTGTTTCTATCACTGTCTTCGATGGCATCTTGACTTTTGATGCTGAAGACCGTTTCCGTCCTCGCCTTGGCAACTCCTACACCATCCATGTGCATGCGTCTGGTGGGGATGAAATATCAACACTTCAGATCCAGCAATGCAAAAGACATGAGTTGACTTGCAGAGATTGCGGCAAACTGCCAGTAGAAGCTGGTAGCCTCAGGCCCTTTGCCGGGCGGTGGCTTTGGCGGTGGCCACTTTTGTTCGTGCTTGTCCTCGTACAGCTGTAGCAAGCGCCCAGCTTGTGTGGCCAAGCATCGAACCATGCTCTTGGATGCCATTCGACCCGTACATGACTGAAGAGTTTGGTGGGACTAAGATGGGACCCGATTACTGGGGGGGCTAGGCCCAATCTGGGTCTCCCCTCCTTTTTTTGCTCTTGTACAGTATTGCATGACATTGGATCAGGCAGCTCGCGCTTCGACTTCAGTGGAATGAAAAAAATATATAAATACATATGTATATAATATATACTGTATATAGACGCTCTGTCCACACAGCGGATACTTGAAGGCCCCGTATCATCTCTTCCTCCTTTGTGTATTTGGACGTCAATCTCTTTGGTACACACGTGAGTTATGTAACAAGGAGGAACTAGGAGCCATTTCTGGAGTCAAGGGCACCACGCATCCGAAGATTGAAACATACTCAAAAGATGAGGCAAAGAGCAACAATGGGGCAGTCATTGTTTTACTTTTTTTGCTTCAATCAAACAGCTATGGTCAAACCTGGATTCAGCGGCCGCATGTGCCCACAGTTGACTTTCAAGCTTGTGTTGCAGGTGCCCCAACGCAGATCTCAAAAGCATTTGCAAGCGAAGCAAAGGCAGTAGCTGATGTGTGAGGGGCAACCAACATGAAACCACTCCTTTCCAAGGACCCATGAATGAGGCAAATCCTCAAACATCTTGCCCAGCACAGGTTCAACGTTTTGCAGGTTTGCCTGGTTTATTAGAAGCAAAGCTTGACCGACTACAGCTCTCATCACAAATACACAAGCACGATGTGTTGATACAATATTTGTATAGTGTATGCTGTATACTACATATACTACTACATATTTATGTATGTTTTCGGCAGACAATATTTCTTGATCCTCTTGTAGCTTGTCGGCAATCGAAAGCCTGAGACTAGACGACAGTCACCAAACAATCCTTGAAATAAGAGATTTTAATCAGATTGTACGTACATGATGGTACATGTGTAAGCAAGTTGCGATCTCATTTGTTAGGTCTGGGTCGGTAAGGAAAAGGAGGTTAACATGTCAGATCTGTTCATTGATCATTTGTTTTATTTATCAATTGCCATTTTGGCTAAAGATTCAATTTGTGATCACCCATTTTCGTTTGATTGGTCTATTGGGCCTGGGTGATCACTGTGATCCCTTTCTTGAGCAATGGATCACTCAATGGGATTTCCTCCAGCAGCTCTCAACAACCAGCAGCGGATCTTGCAATCACGTTTCCCTCCTGCACGTGGTCGCGATGAAGAAGAGGTGAGATCCAATGCTGGCTCCACAACTTCTTGGGTTGAAGTTCCTGCTGGTGAAGAAGCTCAAGACAGTGATGGGTTGGAAATGCCTCCCGCAGAAATGCGGCTTGGTTCAGGTAACAAGATGGATCCAATCCCTGAGCATGGACCCAATGCTCCTTCGATGGCTCCACCACAGTTGCACACTGCAGCTCCAGTGACACAGGCTGCTCGTAACTTCGTGGATCACACGAATGAACCTGCTGCAGCTCGACGTTTGAGAAGGCAGCAGGAGATGGCTCAGAGGAAAGGGAAGAAGGGTGCCAGGTTCGTTCAACTTGGTGCCCACAACGCTTGCAACATTGCTCTCCCACCTCATATCCAACAAGTGGGTTCTGGTCAGGGTGAAAGATCTATCATGGTTTTGGACCACCGGGATCTCCGGTTGCAATCACCCTTCCAAGGGTGGCTCTTGGACGAGATCTTGACCAATGCAGGAGCTCGGATCAACATCCAGTCAGACGCTCGTCTGGTGAGATCCCCAACTACAGGTTATCACTGCAACATGTTCATGCTCAAGACGCTGGACAATTTCAAGTTGGTCATTGCAGGATCTATGACCTCCTACGGATCCGTACCTTGTGGCAAGTGGGACTCAGCCACAGGCGAAGTGCTCTCGCATGATGCATTTCAGCCGTTCAGATGGCCAGTCATGAGGAACGACTCTCCAACATGGGTCGATTTTAAGATCAAGTTGGAGGGTCATCTCCTGGTGCATCTTGAGTTGAGGGGCTATCGCTCTGACCAAGATATGTCAGTCCAGATCAACCACGTGACTGACAGCATCCTGTGGCTCCTACAGGAGACGGCATTCATCCCTACGTGTGTGGTCACGGTTTTCCAGGGCTGGCGTGTATGTGCCTGTTCATGAGAAGTCGGTGGCAGGATCTATGCCATCTCTGAGGGAGGAATCGTGGTAGCGCTCGACTACCCTTTGTGCCACATGGAGATCAGATTGGTGGCGACCTCTTCGGCAGATGCTTTTGGGCAAGACGCCGATCGGCTGGAGTTCAGGTTCTACAGTGCTGCGGACCGTTTGGATGTGGCTTGCAGCACCTGTGCGGCTCCGCCATCATGGCTGATCGTGAGCAGGGTGTCCGGACCTACCTTGATCAAGAATGCCAGTTGGTGCAGGAATCATATGGCAAGGATCGAGGGGCCGGATCAGGCGTTGCAGCTCTCGCAGTTGGCTTCGATCCATGCTCATTGGACAGCCGAGATGGAGTGCCGCTCGGAGGAGGACACAGAACCAAGGATCTCTGCAATCGCAGTCGAGTCCAACCCCAACAACCTGCACCTGATCAGCCCTTTGTTCAGGAAGCAGCAAGCTATCGTGGAGAAGGATGCCCTGGCTGTTCAAGCGCATGACCCTGCAACTGAGCAGGCTACAGCGATTCTTCCACCGATCACGGGAGGACCAGCTGTTCAGCCTGCTGGCAACAACACTGCCAGCATGAAAGGTGTCAGAGGAGATGTGGTGGCTGATCAGTCTCGCTATCCTCATCGTGGTGTGTCTCTCTCGGAACAGGAAGTTTCGGTGACAGCCCCAGGAGTTCTTCCAGACAGAGCTTCTGCACAAGGCTCTACTTTGGCTCCATCGAGAAGGACATTGGATCAGCGCAGGAGTGAGACAGTGGACTTTTCAGCTATGACCCCATCAGCCTTCGTGGACAGGGTGAAGAACATGGGGTCAGCTGGATCCAGCGCAGCAAGTGCTCAAGTTCAGAAAGAGGAGATCACGATTGAGTTCTTGGGTGGCTCCTTGGATGGATCAGGCGAGGGATCAACACCATCACAGCCTCGCTCGTACGGCCCTCCGACAAGTGGAGGGAAGTAGTGTGATCGCAGTTTGGATCTGCGAGGAATTTCTCACTTTTGACAAGTGATATGACGGGAATTGATCAATGCCTTTTCTCGCTGACTGGAGCGTTCTGTGATGCTCCTACACGAGTCCGATCGGCAGCAAAAATGTTTTCCGCTCCGGGGTGCACGTGGGGTTTTTCAACTTGCAGTTCGGTTTGATGATTAGTTGTGGACTTGTCAGTGCATGAGCTTTCGTCTCTCACTTCTTTTTGCATTCATCTCTGATCATTGAAGCGGAACTGCAGGTTTGTGCACCCAGGGGTTCGGTGTTGTGGAGTCTCAGTGGTCGATCGACGGTCGAGAGAGTTGCTAGCAACAAGAGCTGGATCCAACATGCATCCTGCATTGTGAGCATGCATTGTTGATTCTCGTTTCCGTCGTTTCGATCGCTCGAATATATAATGTCATTTAGGATACAAGATTTAATAGATCAATTCACTGCGTTTGACCTTGTTGATTTTTCTGGATGATCACGATGGAAATCCACTCTTTGATGACCACGAACTTTTTGCATGATCATTGTTGGTCGAGTCATGGCTCAAATCGATCGTTGGACGTTCAAGATTTTGTCGCTCCCTGTCTTTGATGAGGCGTTCTCGGATGCTATCGCGAAGACTCCTTTAGCAAATCCGACTTTCGTGATCGCATTGGGGGCTCGGTCTCAGAGTGATTTCACTGCAAAGGTGGGAGCTATCGCTGAGACTTTCGTTGAGGATGTTTCAGAGATTTTTCTTCAAAAGACGATCATGCTCGAACAGTTTTGGTCATTAGTAGTTTCATCTGAAAAATTGTTTTTGGAGTCATCAACTCAACAGTGGGGTTCGGCCTTTGTGAGCACACCTTGAGGGGCATTTCCTAATCAAAAACCTCCCGAAACAGCTGAATCCTAAGGATCCCCCTTTTGGCTTGTCCCAATTTCCCAGCACTTCCAAAGCATGTTTTTGCGCCAACAACATGCAAGGTAGTTTCCAGCCACTCAGACACGTTGTACCTGGCAAGGCGAAGCAAATATTTGTCATGTACTGGCACCCCGGCATGGAACACTCAATGTCAAAGCACAACAAGGACATATGGTAAGCGTGTTGGAATCATGAAACATGAACATGAACATGAACATACATGGAAAGACATGAACATGAAGACACATGACCATGTTGAAACATATGTACATATTGGACATGGATTACATGAACATGGAAACACATGCACATGTGGGAAGACATGAACATGATGGAGGGATTACATGAACATCGACATGCATGGTCACACATTTTTAAAAGAAACAAATTCGCAGCAAAACAAAACTGAGGCAGAGACCGCTGCCAGCCTCGCTTTGAGTCCTGGAGGTGAAACAAAGAAGCGCGACAATAAGGGCAAAACATGCACATGTCAAGTCCGCCAAGTACCTTTAGAGTTTGCTGAGTCTTTGCAATTTGAGTTTTCCGCACCACTCTGCCAACATGCTTGAACAAACGACTGGACATCATTTGCACTGACAGCTTCACTTATTCCTCTGGGAGAAGGAAACAGTGCGCCAACCAGCCTTAACAGCCTAAAAACACCTGAAACAAACAGGAAAGAATTGAACAAGCTTGAACGTCCAAAATCGGCGCAGCATGAATGGCTTTTTCAAAATTCCCGGGTGCTCCCGGGGATTCCCGGGGTGCTCCCGGGGTTTTCCCGGGTTTTTCCCGGGTTGTTTTTTTAGTACGCTTTGTCTTGGATTAAGCTGCTTGTTTTCCTTTCTTTCTTATCTTCGATACGCCAAGGCAAACTCACCATGGTTGGCTTCTGGGAGCAACTCTGCCAAAGGCATCTCTTAACAAAGTGTCCCTGGGTTCTGCAGGCTGAAAGCGCCTATACCCTGCCAGAACGCTACTAACGAACTTAAGGTCCCAAGATTAAGCCAGTGCACACCTAAGACACATGAATGCCTGCCGACTCGCAAAGTGAGGCCAAGGCGAATTAAGCGGCCAAACACGGGCAGCTTGAGCCAAAGTTTCGAAACAACCAAGCCTGCACACTTGCATTGAAATACTCCAAAACAAAAAGAATCTATACATGATCCATTCTGATCTTTAGAGCCGCCATGATTTAGAACGCATGGACCACCATGACATGTAAGGGGACATGAACCACCATGACATGTAAGAATGCATGAACCGGCCATGACATGTGAAAAGACATGAACAACCATGACATGTAAGAAGACATGAACAACCATGACGTGTAAGAAGACATGAACAACCATGACGTGTAAGAAGACATGAACCACCGTGACATGTAAAAGCTTGGGCCACAAGCCAAAAGTTTTCAATCCAAAAAAACATCAGCTTTACATCAATTTTTGAAGCAAACAATAAGTTTTAACCAAAATGCCTGTAAAACAACACCAGAGAAGGTTAACCAGGGGGATTTCCCTACGAAATGCCCATTTCCTAAACAAAACCCTACGAATCACGTTTCCTTAACAAATACCCCCCGAAACGCCCCTCAAGGCAGAGAGCCGCCGAAGAGGGATCTCCCTCTGGAAGATTTCAAGAGAGAGGCTGCGATCAGAGCTCTCGTGGCCAAACCCACAGCTCCCAAGAAGAGACTGAAGCCGGATCCGGATCAGTCCTCTAGCAATCCCTTGCTAGACAAAGAGAATGCTGAGAAAGCTCGTTGGGCTGCTCGCCTTGAAGCGATCGGCAGACGGGCAGGAGCGGCAGCCAAGCTTCTGACGCTTGATGATCAATCAGACGATCTGTCAGGCTCAGAGATGCTGAAGTTAAGGCAGCTCGTTCTCCACTCAGGAGCTCCCAGAACAATGGCGATCCACATCCGATCGTTCGAGAGATATGAGCTGTGGGCGTCAATGCACAGCTTGGATCCTTTTCCACTGCACGTGGATAAGATCTTGAAATATGCCCTTACACTTGATCAGAGAGAGTGCGGCCCTTCGGTCATTCCGGCTCTGAAGACGTCACTGAAGTGGGTGGCCGCTCGGTTGGCGATTGATCTTCCCGATTTGGACGATCGTAGGCTCAGAGCTCTCCAGGAATCTGTGATAACAAAAAGGGCTAAGACACTTAAGGAAGCAATTCCTTTCCCGATCGCAGTTGTGGCCTCACTCGAGGCATTCGTCTGCAATGATCATAGGCCAGACTCATCCAGACTTTTTGTGTGGTGGATCCTCTGTATGATCTTCGCTTCACTGCGTTTTGATGATGCCATCCACGTAAGGCCAGACGAACTCGTCATGAATGATGAGGGCTTGTTTGGCGTTGCGTGGCAAACAAAAGTCGATCGGAAGAGAGCAGGAACTAAGTTTGTGGTGCCAGCTGTAGGGTTCAAGAACAAGGAGTGGCTGGATCACGGTTGGCGAATTTTGAACAGCTCGTCCCTGGATCGAGACTACTGGATCCCAGAGCTTAACGCCCGTACTTCGTTCCTTGCAAGACCTCCGACTTATCAGAGGACGGTTCAGTGGATGCGATTCTTCTCGTTTGCAGCTTGGCAAGATGATCATCCTGAAGACAAGATCGAGATGCTGAAGGTGCAGACTACCTTGAGCAACCTGACAGCTCACTCTTGCAGGGTCACTCTGCTAGACGCGGCTGTACACGCAGGTCGATCGACCGAGGAGATCGGATTGCAAGCAAACTGGAAGGATCCGGGTCCGCTCGTGCTGAAGTACACTAGGAACAGGACTTCAGTGCCGGCCACCATGATCAAGCAGCTGGTCCGTGAGCTTGTTCAAGAGCAGCATCCCATCACCGAAGATGAGAACACTGTTCTCACAGAGGCAGCCGATTCTGATCTGGATCACATAGAGTTTTTCACTAAGAATCAGGCTGGGAAAACCAGCTACGATTATAAATTTCATACCACTGCTTTGGGGGATCCTTCCATCATAGCATGTAACAAGCTCGACATTTCAGATTGCTCTTCAGTGGGCAATGTCTTACCAGATTTGTCGGTCTTTTGTAAAGCCTGTGCAAAAGCTAGGCCGGACATTTGTAAGTTCTATGAGACCTGATGGCCGATCGATCGTTGAAAATAAAGGACTGAGCTTGAGTTTGGATCCACTCTTGTTCTAACCTCTCGATCGTTCGACGAACTCGCGCAGGGTGCAGCTTTTCAGTTCGAGAGTTTTCTTTTTCTTGAAGCCATGGTGGATCGCACTAAGTACCCAGCTGATCAGGTGCCAGATCTATCACTAAGACAAGTGTTTGGTCGGCAGAGGCTCCCAGAGAACCTATGCCTGTTGATGGCAGGATGTGGGCTCCACAACGTGGAGACGGTCGCAATGTTAGGTGAGTCGATCACGGCCGTGAAGACCACCTTGCGGACGATCGTGGCTGATGAAGACAAGCTGGGTGCTACAGAAGCCGCTCGGGAAATTTCTCTGACATCCTTGGCAGCAGTGTGGAAGATGTGCTCAACCCTTCAGGAGCATTTCGCCGCTCGGCGTGCCAAGATGGAAGAAGACCCAACAAAGGTGCCTGAGATCCCAGGTGATCATCATGCAGAATTTCGTGAACAGTTCGTCGCTCGACACCCCGATGTCCTACTTCCTCCTCACCGAGAACCGCACAGGAAGCTCGTTGAGCGGATCCAGCGCGACTACATGGTTCATGGTGCAATCCCCTTCTATCAAGTGGGAGAGATGAGGACTCGGAGTGAACAAGTAGTTCAGAAATCAGGGATCTCCAAGACAGCAGAAGATCTGATCCGAGTGGTGGCGGTTGATCAACCTGTGCAGGCAGCATCTGTGAGTCTCAGGTCATTGACAAGCTCCATGCCTTTTTCGTTGCGCTCGAATACCTCAACATTTGTGAGTTCACTACAGGTGCCGGACCGCTGCGCTACCTGGCAGAGCTTGAGGAGTGGAGGCATGAGAACAGAGGGCTGGCTCTGCTCCTCACAGTGGACACGTTGATCAGACGCAAGACCCACAGGCTCAACCATGATCAGAGGAAGTCTTTTCCAACTTTTTCTTCAGCTCTTTTGGAAGTGCTCGCCAACCATAAGCAGCTATGGAATGATGCTCGCTCGAGCGCAGAGTTAAGCGGGCCAGCAGCCTCCTGAGACTCCAGTTCGGGCACCCAAACGCCAGCTCTCTGAGGATGATTCTCCGATCGCGAAACCCTCTTCCAAAGCCAAGAGGAACAAGGCCAGGAGAGAGAGGCACAAGGTGCTGCTCGCAAAGGCCAAGGCCAGCTCGGCCGACAATGGATCCAAAGCATCAGGAGGCAAAGCTCACAAAGACGCTCGAGTCCCGGCAGCAGAATGGGAGAAGATCACATCGTTCAAGTACAATGGGAAGCGTCGTTTTTCAATTGTTCATTGGGGTGCAGGTTTGGAGACTCATGTCGACATGCTCATGTCTGTGTTGAATGTGGCAAGGATCATCCTTGGCACGGCAACCACTGAGCAAGAGTCCTCCAGCCCCCTCCAGGTGTGTGGCTCGAACCTAGAGGGTCTCCCCCAGAGCCGAAGGGCACGAATGATCATGTGGTTGATCCACCTGTGATAGTGCCTAAGGAGGATCCTCCTGTTTGGACTTCTTGGAAAGATGTCCCTAAGGATCCTAGAGATGTAGCCGCCTTTGGCAGGTGGTTTGTGGAAGTCTTTTCAGGCACAGCCATGACTCAGACTGTTCAGGCAGGTAAGGTGCCTTGCCTGCCTCCGATCGACATTACATTGTGTGCAGCAATCCCTTTTGCATTCGATGTCGTGGATCTTGATCAATGGGAGTTTTTCATGCAATTGATCTTTTTCGGGTGCATTTTCTTTGCACACTTCGGTACTCCATGTAACAGCTATTCTGGCGCTCGCAAAGATGACGGGGGACCTCCCCCATTGCGATCGTTGGAGTTCCCAGATGGCCTCCCAGCTCTGTCTGATCAGAATGTGTGCATTGTTTTCATGGGCAACTTGTTCAATGAGAGGACTTGCGAAGCCTGCATTGCCATCGTCACTGTTGGCGGTGATTTTTCGATCGAGAATCCTTTGGGGAGCCTCATATGGGAGACTCCATCCATGAAGCAGCTCATTTGGAATGCTCGTGCATGGTGGGTTGACTTGGATCAGTGTGCTTTTGGCGCTCCATCTCGCAAACCCACTCGTTTGATCCTGTCGAATCAACGTATGCAACGCTCGTTGCATAAGACCTGCCCAGGCAACCACGTTCACGAGGTGCTCAAAGGGAAGGTCTACAGTGAACAGTTCAAGAAGGTGGTCTATCGCACAAAGCTGGCCCAAGAATATCCATGGAAATTGTGTCAAACCATGGCAAAGGATATCCAGGATCTCTGGCAATCACCTCTTTCACATCTTGAGCCGTCGTTCGACCTGCAGTCCAGCGAATCTCGCAAACGACCCGTTGGCCAAGACATATTCCTTGGAAACTCCATCGACAAAGGGAAACCGCTTTGAAAGCTCTCGCTGCAGGGTATCAGCTCAAACGTGGCGCTCTCAAGCCATTGATTGATGTGGAAACGGATCCAGGTGTGGCAGTTCAATGGGCTCTGCAAATCCCTCACCCATTCTCAGTCTCGGAACCTCTCAGTGCAGATCTGCAGAAGGCCATCGACCAGGTGTCTCGTGACCCTCAGAAGGTAAACCGCGATCGCGAGCTTCTGTTGGCGGAGTGGTCAGCGAAAGCGGCCGCCTGTCTACAGGAGTCAGATCAGTTACTTCGGAGGATCACAGACCCCCATATGCGAAGGCTCCTTCGCGGCGTGGCAGATGATCAACCAGCTAAGTTGGGCGCAACAAGCAACATTGTCTTGTATCAAGCGTTCGCTCTTGAGGTGGGATCTCCTGACGTTACCCTTGCTGCGGATCTCTTGAGTGGCTTCCCCATTGTGGGCGCCATTTTGCCATCCAATCGATGGCCAGCCTATGAGAAAGAGCAGACGATCGTCTCTCTTAAAGAGCTTCATCAAAGGGCCTGGGCTATTCGTCGCAAGATTGTTCAAAGAGTCAAAGGTATCCCAGTATCAGAGAACTTGATCAAGATTTGGGAAGCGACCATGGAAGACGTTCACGAAGGCTCATCCCTGGGACCATTTAGATCAGAAGAAGAAGTCACTCGAGTACTTGGTCAAGAAGACTGGATACCCACGCAAAGGTTTGAAGTGGTTCAGAAAAACAAGGTCAGAGGATGCGATAGTGCAACTACAAATCTGATCAACCAAGCGACCGTGATCACGGAGAAACTACAGCTGCCTTCGACGGACACCAACGTAGCAGCACTTAGATCACTCCGATCGGCATGTAATGATCAAACCATTGCTGGATGGGTCTTGGATGAGAGGAAAGCCTATCGACAGATTCCTGTGAAGCCTGATCAAAGGAAGTTCTCGGTCATCGTCATGAAGGACCCTGCTGATCAGATTCCTAAGTTCTTTGTCATGGTTGGCCACTCTTTTGGACTGGTATCCGCAGTCTACAACTACAATCGCAGGTCTGCGTTCATCAATGAGGTGCTGGTCTCTTTGTTCGGGTTAGTGGCCTTCAGCTTCTACGATGACAAATACGGGTCCGAGCCCGCCAGCACAGTGGCATCTGCTCATTTGGTTGCTCAATCAGTGCATTGGTGGCTCGGAGCACACTATGATCAGAAGAAACTACAGCTCTCCAGGAGTCCAACCGTTCTGGGAGTGACCTACGACCTGGAACAAATGGTGCTCTTGATCAAGGAGTCGAGGAAGTCAGAGCTCCTCGAAGAAATCGATCGTATTTTGGCATCGAACGTTTTAGACCCCGGTTCAGCAGGGAAGCTCAAAGGAAAGCTGATGTTTGGTGCCAGTCAGCTCTGGGGAAAACTAGGCAGAGCTTTCCTGCGGTCCATCTCGGAAAGACAGTATGCTCGGTCGACCAATGATTCCTTCTCTCTAGACGAAGCCTTGAGAAGATCGCTGCAACATTGGAGGAAGCTCATCAGTGACGGACCCCCTAGACCGATCGAGTTGAGGTCTTCTAAGATGTCTGACGTTGTGATCTTCACGGATGGCTTCACTCCGGATCCGAGGAAGAATGAGAAGTTGGCCGAACGTGTTGGTGGAGTGATGTTCGATCGTAGGATGACTTCTCCTGTACAGTTTTCGGAGATAGTTCCTAAGAGAGTTCTTAAGAAATGGATTCCACGGAAAACTCAAATAGTTCCTGTAGAAATGATAGCTCCGATCCTAGCCCTTGAGACATTCAAAGAACGGCTCATAGGGGCTGACGTGATCATTTTGATTGATTCTGAGGCTGTAGAGGCGGCCCTGATCAAGGGCTATTCATCTAAAGAAGATCTTTGTGATTTGATCTCGGTCTTTTGGGACCTAGTTTTTGAGATCAAAGCAAGAGTGTTTATCGATCGAGTTGCCACCGATGCGAATCCAGCAGACTGGCCGTCGAGAGGCGATCTCGTTCGAGGTGAGAAAGCAGGCTGGATCTCCAGGAAGGCTGTGTGGCCGGCCCCGCTCGCCGATTGAACTTTTGGAAATAAGACCTATCGGGGGCCTGGGTGGTAAAAGATAAGGGACTGGGTTTGGATTGATCATGCATGGTGGTTCTCCCCATGTTGGGTTTTGATGTCTCTCGACTCTTTACCCTTGACCTTGTGGGGATGTCCTGTTCGCATGTTCATTTAACCAGTTCTGGGTTTTTCAACCACTGTATGGTTTTTCAGACTATGCACCAGTCCGCCCCCATGCCTTGGACTGCTAAAAAGGTCCGAGGGTTTGATCAATGAAGTGAACTTTAGTG
>OMLO01002864.1_pt1 | contig 14121 bp, 6 predicted proteins | sample 1674811 | NCBI WGS metagenome assembly OMLO01 (sample SAMN06265003, study PRJEB25207) | coral metagenome | isolation source: Coral host | place: Mexico:La Bocana,Puerto Morelos, Mexico | collected 2008-11-13
GAAGTTGTGCATTGGTCAGCGGAAATACAAACAAAAGTTTACGACCCATCGACCGAACGACCAAGCGAGTGAATTCGGGCTCACTCACTAAACTCCTATTTCGCATTCTGCAAAATAGTCGTAAAAATGAAGCCTTGGATCCTACTGGATCATATGTGCCGGAGCTTATCCCCAGTTTCTGTAGCAGACGGGATGCTAGTCCAGCGGAGATCATTCCCCCGCTATTTGTTAGGTTTCCCCAACAATTTGCGGGTATCCATTTATACTCCTGGGTGGAGAGAGGCACGGTGAGAGTTAAATGTCTTGCCTAAGAACACAATACGGTGTCCCCGGCCAGGGCTCGAGCCCGGACCGCTCGCTCCGGGGACAAGCGCACTAACCATGAGGCCACCGCGCCTCCCTAAGTTTATATAATGCAGCTTATAACACGTCAAGAGCCTGATTCTGTTTTATTCTCTACTTGTTAATAACCTTATCGCAAACCGGGCGCGTGTTTGGGTACATTGCAAGTGAGCGATATAGTATTAATAGCAGGTGAATAAACGATTTTAGTGGCTCACGGAGGATAATACTATTATCTGGACAAAGCTCCGCGCAGTGATTAGTGCGGTTGACAAAACATACTTCACTGACCACTAAATAGTGCGTTATCCGGATGGGAGGATATCGTTATCCACCATATGACCAACTGAAGTCGGGTTCTTAACAAGCAGCTTAATTACCCGCCTCCAAAAAATCAAATTTTGGCTTAGTGTGACAAAAAGCAAAATAAATTCGACCAAGAGCTTACACTGCAGTTTGACAGTCTTATTATGTCGCTTTTCACCTACGCGATTGAGGTGTGGGCTTGTGCCTACTATGGAAAATATCTCTCCTAAATCGATAGGCTTTGCAAGCGGGCTCTACGTCATGTTTATACCAGCAAATATACACCCATAACTGAAGTAATTAGAGCCAAAGATAGGCTACTATGGGATAAGATAACTACTGATAGTACTCATACCCTTCACAAACTGCTTCCACCCCAGAGATCAAGAAGCCTTAGGAAAAGGGGACACCCTTATATTCTTCCACGCTTGAGAACTGAACGTCATAGACGCTGTTTTGTAAACAGATGCCTTTTTAACTTTATCTAACCGTTTTTTACATTCTTGTCATAGTTTGTTGCTAGTTTTCACAGTAATAACTCTAATGAAATTGTAAGTCCAGACGTGTGTTTCTGGGCGTTTTTCTTTTATATTTACATTTATTCAATAAAGAACTCTTAACTTATTATTTTGCCATCTGACCGGGCAATAAGATATCAGCACTTTTTCGTCTTCAGATATCTTTCGGTGCGGTAGGTTAGATGATGGTTCACTAAAAGAGATATTTTATTTGCCAAAGCAAACCAGAAAGTGATATCGTACCATTCCCGGGAAGTGAAATCGGGCCGGCGTTATCACACTATTACGAATATAAATCGAGGGCGAATAATCTAATTTAGTTTAGAACAAATCCACTAGTCGATCAAAACATAATCTAAATCCTCTTCACAGACACTTAAAAAAGGCAAAAATTTGTTAACAGAGCACACTGCTAGGTTACTGACCACCTACCAGAGAATATATAGTTAGTAGGGTAGCCAATCAGAGAACCGCGTTCTTAATACCCCGTGCTAGTAGTTTTATACCGAGAGGTGATCAAAGTATATTGTATCTATCACGGGATAGAAATCTCGAGCTCATAATCAAATAATTAAATCCGTTACAGATTTTAGCACAATCTTTTCTCAAGGATGTAAAAAAATCTAAGATTAGAGTTTTCAAAGGACTGTCACCTGAGCATAATCGTGCTAATTTTGTTTTGCAGCTGAACACTATGTATCATCATGACTCTATCGGCGAGAAGAAAATCACCATCTCAGTTGTCCAGATTAAACTTGTCAAAGATGGAGTAAGTCGAAATCTTAATATCCCCATAAACAAAAAGAAAACATAAATAGTGCAAGACTATCTAGCGCAGTGTATATGCTAGTAATGTCCTCTGTTCTGGCTTTTGTTTTTTTCAATATCGCTCCTAACTGCTAGAATTGAACTCATTACCTTCAGGCTTGTTTGGTTTTGTATTACTTTTGAAATTCTTATCTTTAGAGTTGAATGTAAACTCTGTTAGATTCTGACAGAAATGATCAAATAGAATTTCGATAAGCTTTAGAGGAGACTCATATATGGCCCAATATAATTTATACAAGCGAATAAACGCCTATGGAATTAATAGAACCTTCATGACTACAGCTTAACCTGTTGCCTCGCACCCATGCACGCCAAACATGTGGGAGAGGCTACAACTTCCTTCTACTGCGTGTTAGGACAAAGCGTTTTAAAATAACTTGCCCTCTTCTTTTTAAGCGCCATTCCCAATCGTACTGTATGTATTTTTACCTTTCTGTCAATTACGCCTTTTTCATTGTAAATTAAAATGGATATTTTGAATCTTTCTTTTTAAGAGAAACCATTGTTATTTTGCTGAAACTATTCTTGTTTTGTGTGCAGTGACGATTTTACACACGGAAGTACATTTCATTGCTAATTTGGATTTTAGTGTGTTTAGCAACAAGAACAATGAACTACAACAGCGTGACTCATGCAGTTGTAACCTTCCAAACAACTGGTGCGCAATGTTCTTTTTATTCTCAGCTTGACTATGATCAGACATCTGGGAACTCAAGAAAGCTTTCAGCTCTTATGCAGTGGGCTAAAGATGTCGAAATTCCAACATCAGATTCTCATCCCAATCACCCTGACGTCATAGCATCAATTTCCCGGTAAAATATATGCTAATTAATTGCTAGAATCTAGATCGTTTCGTTCTTCTGTGAAGAACTAAAGTTCTGCATATGTACGTACATACACATATTTCCTAGTCAAACATAAGTTGTAGTAAATCTCTTAAGCACCTTGAAATGTTTGTATCAGCGCTGAATATGACGCTTTCCCTTCCCCATTCCCCTCCCCCCCAACATGTTGGTGTTTCACAGATTTTACCTTTATTTATTTAGTGTTTTACCTCGGGTTGTTGTTAGTTCTTTGATTATTTGCAAATTGTTTATTTGGCGCTTTTTCACTGCTCCTTGCCTGTAAGTAACAAATCTCTAGACCTGGCTACTTGCCCTTTTTAATTCTCTAGTTATTTCAGGTACCCAGCCACCTAACTGTCTTTAGTTAATATACAACCTTGCAAAATACTTCTTTCAGTCCAAGGGGAAAAAGACTTAATTGTTGTTGTGAAGTGTGTTTTGTTTGGTTTTCTTTTCTGTTTGCTTGTTATTCGGGTTTCTAATTTAATCAGTTCTAACTTTATCTTACAGGGGAAGCAGTGGAGGTAATTCTTTTTCATACTTAAGCTGAAATGTCTCAATAGTTTATTTAATCTTCTTACTTGGATTTTCACCTACCTGCTGACAGAGCAATTTTCCTATAATTTTCTTCTTTGAATTCCAGGCTTGGCGGATTATAACACAATATGTAAAAGAATGAGCTACACGGTCAATAGCGACGGCATGGGCTTCGCAACTGCTTTTATTCTCGCTCATGAAACTGGACACACGTGAGTTAATAAACGGGAAGAACAGTGTAAGGTGTTAGTGAATTTGCATTGCGAGAACTTGCTATGACATCATGCAATTGGAAAGTCCTAACTTAACACTCTATATCATAAGTTTAATAACTCTGCATCTTTGCCTCTTTGTAATACACTTGCCATATTAGGCAATAAAGAACTATCATGGTTTATTTCTTGATTTTCTGAATACCTTCCTTTCATTTAATTGATTTGTTTCCTTAATTTATGTCACCAAAGTTCGTGTTATTTCTAGCAGGCTCCTTCCTTTCCTTCCCACACCCCCCTCACAGGCTGATTGCAACTCAGGTAAAAGGAAATAACTCTCCTGTATGCCTTTTGAGGCTAGAAAGACCAAATTCGCGGTTATTTCATACGCCCTATGCAAAGATGGCGGACCACTCGGTCGTCGCATGGAGCGAGTTGTATCAAAGCGAGGATAGTTGAGCCTCGGCCTTGTTTTGACAATGCCTCCCCAGAAAAGTCTTGCTTCGTGGACGATCTGGTCTATTATATTTCTCTATACCCACGGGTTTTTCTGTTCCTAAATGTCTCCAGGAGGAAGTGATATCCTCCACAGGAGAGAAAGATTTTTTTAGTTTCTCCGTTCGCCTCTGAGGGGAAAACAGACGAAGGAAAGAAGTTCACGAACGCAGAGGGATCTGTAAAAGTTTGCTTGTTACTTTTCAGGCTAGAAGATCTTAGAAAATGTGTCACCGATCGCATTTAGCTCTAAGTCGTTGGCTCAACACTTTCACTAGTTTAAAAGACAGAGGCAGCTGAAGTTCATTCGCTCGGCGATTCCATCGCAATCTGGAGTCTGCGTAAAGTGGAGGCGGACGTAGACAACTTCTTTTAGACAGGGGATGTCTTTCAAGAGGAATTATTCTTTACCTTGGGTCAGGTACTGGCCATGTAAATCGTGTTGGAACACCACCAGACACATAAAAAGCTCGTCATTTAAACGATTTTCTAAGATCTTCCAACCTGAAATGTAGCGAACAAACTTCACTTCTCTCGGTGATCGTGACCTCATTTCCTTCGTCTCAACGAATTGCATGGATCCAATATTTTCAGCCTTAGAGGTGAACACAAATACTCCTAGGCATGGCGAAATAAAACAGACCAGATCGTCGAAGAAGAAAGACTTTTCTGGGGAAGCATTGTCAAAACACGGAGCCGGAACTAGCCTCGCTTTCATGCGTTCGTCCCGGGCGACGACCGAGTTGTCCGCCTTATTTGCATAAGGTGTATGGAATCATGAATTGCACAATTTAATTAAGAGTGTTTTCAACATGAAGGAAAGAGAGTTGAAATATAGCTTACTAAAGGCCTGCATCTTCATTAATGGACTGAACAGGAGCGTTCGACATCGAGAATCGATTAAACTTCAAGCAAACTCTGCAAACTGGGCCATAAATCTAAGTAGCCAAAAACTCCAATTTGACGTCAATTATCGACTGGAAAACGCCCATCGAATTCCTTACGCTCTAGCGACTCACAGACAGCTCTGGTTCTTAGTTATTTCGAAAGCGCCTTACATTGATAACACAAGAAAATACTACTCACATCAGCGCTTGAAGTGATTGTCTTGACTCTATTCGTGGCCTTGTTTCATCGTAAATAACAATGTCCCGGATGTACCTGGATTTCATCGAGAGGGAAAGTACCCTTTCCAACACTTTGAAGTCTTTAGCCAGACAAAAGTTCAGGACCAATAGCAGCAGCTAGAAATGTCATTCCGATTGCACTTCTAGGTACCAATTGATGTGACCAAAGCTCTTTACTTTCTTAAGCTAAGCAAGCACAGCATTATCGCCACGATGCAAATGTTCTAATTAGGGGTTTAGACCGTAAACTGCGACCCGTTGCATCTCAAGGCCGTTTCATGTAGGCAATGAGCAACGCTTACTAACAAATCGTTAGACGTGCACCATCATTGAACTTAATGATGTCCTCGAGCAGACTTAAGATAGCATTCATATATAGATAATCGAGCGACCTAAAATCGAACCAGTGTAGACTGTGCTAAACTTAATTCCAGTCAAAAGGGGGAAGTGGGGGTAGCGACAAGACAAGTCCTTTAGTTGTAAATTGTTAATTATGTGCTTTGTTTTTACTCTTAAGGCTTGGCTTGAACCATGATGGTGGCTCAGCGAGCTGTCCAAATAATCAATATATCATGTCCGCATCTGTCCCCGGTGGAAAAAGGGCGGGAATGTGGTCTCCTTGCTCTATGCAGAAGCTTCAAGCTTTGTTAAGGTAAATAAAATGCTGTAGACGTTTCTTCTGTGAACTGTAGTGCATGCTCAGAAATCAATATACCAATTTTTTAAATGACGGCGAATTATACTTTTTCAAAGAATTAAAATTAGCCTTATTAGCCTCACTTTAAAGTTGGTAATTCAAAAGAATTTTCACTCGGGAACGAGGTTAGTAAGGCTAACCAAAATTCATACAAAAGAATTTCAAATTCGCGGTCAGTTACGGAAAGGGTTTATACAGTAATTAAAAGGAATGCAAAAAAAAATTTACAAAAGAAAAAGCAACGTGAATAATAAATAAAAACATCTTAGAATTGCCCATCTCCCAGGAACTTTGGGGAATTTGGGAGTCAATTAAATGGGTAAAAGAAAAAATACGAGGCCACGGACCTGTTGTGATCCTTGGTGGGTAAAATTTCTGATGCGTTCATAACTTTCTGTTATGAAAGATTGTATAGTCAAGTTCTAGAACAATCGAGAACCGGAAGTCATTCATCCGTAAACAATTTGTATAAGAACATTCCAGAACGTCCTATTTCTTTTGTAATTTCATTAGATTAGAAACTGTCTCAAACTACCCTAATAGAAGTTTCCAGAACTTAAAGCCTCATTCATATAAGAGCGCGAATTTCATCTGTTAAAAAGATCGAGTAAAATCTGAAGGAGCTTGGTGCTGTGAATTCGTGTAATCGACTTACGGAAATAAACTAGCTTGTTGCTGTTGCCGGTGATCCCGAGTTTTGTCTGGAAACAACCCCGCTCTACAACAAAACCGTAACACTTTCCGAGTTTTTACTTTAGAAGTTTAACTTATTTACTTTGCACGTACTATATACCTTGAAGTCATGGCTCCCTCTCATTAATTAAAATTAGCAACAGAGGGAAAAATGTAGAATTTTATTCAATGGTGTTTGTTTAAGGTCCAATCATTGATCCAATCTTTTTCCAATAATTTTCTAAAAGGGGTGCAGCTAGTTGTCTTGACGACGTACCGTCAAAACGAAGACCTTCATATATGAATCTCTCAAAGAAATTTAAAGGTCTCCCAGGAAGGTTTATCACCGCGGATGAGCAGTGCAAACAGCAATATGGGGAAGGAAACCGGCATTGTAAATATAAACAGGTAAACAAAAAATAAAACCAAAATCGGGTTTATATAGCATCAGGAAGAGCTTTGAAAAAACAAGGTAACGGATTTTATCACAGTTTGGTTTTCAGTGGAGTGTATAAAAACAAATAGGTAACGTCTGCATACGAGCCAAGTGGCCAATCATGCCGGAGCTTATCCCGGTTTCTGTAGCATGAACCGACTAGAAGTATTTCTACTCCCCCATCCCCCCCTGGATGGGATGCTAGTCCATCCTAAGGTTATACTCAGCATTAAATTCGCCGGTACCCATTTATACACCTGGGTCGAGAGAGGCACTGTGAGAGTAAAATGTCCTGCCCAAGAACATAGCACAACGTACCCGGCCAGGGCTCGAACCCGGACCGAGTGCACAACCATGAGGCCACTGCGTCAGAAGTCATTTCTTGCTATTGTTTTGTCTATTTATGCTTTTATTGTCTTTCTTCAGTCTGACTGTGGGTCGTTGTACTGTACAAACGACGGGTGGTCGTGCTACAGTAAAGTTGCTCGTCCTCTTGATGGAACATATTGTGCAGCAAGACACGTAAGACTCTTTAAAAGCTTTAAACACTTCTAATTAACGTCTAAAATACATCAAAGACAACATGAATACCGACAATTCTCATTTTACAGCAATCTAAGTAATTAACATGATGGAAAATTACTATTTTTGTATAAAGAGAGCTTTAAATTCTGGTAGATCACCTTAATGTTTGCCATGACAATTTTACGCACATGCTCCAGTCACCAGTGAGCTTTGCATCGGCTGCGTGCTTGACATATATGTAAGCTCTCTCAAAGCAGACACCATCTAAGCTAAAAATGAAACAGGTGGCTGGCTAGATGCTACTTGATATGTCTTTCACTGAACTTAAAAGGACAGCTAGAAAAAGGCACATGAATGTCATTCTTAAACAGTTCACCGTCTATTGAAGAGAAACACGGCCACTGGAAGTTCTAACGCAGAGTCACTTTTCCTTTACAGTGGTGCATAGCTGGTGAGTGTGTTGACGACGGGTCCCAGATAATAAATGGAGGATGGAGTAAATGGGGTTCCTACTCGGCTTGTTCACGAACATGCGGAGGAGGAATACAGTGGAGGACACGAACTTGTACAAATCCACGGTATATCTTAGCTTCAACACTAAGACGATCAAGGCCATATTTTTTTTCATATGATTCATCACAATTCTCTCCAATTCTTTGTTTTCATGTGACGTCAAAAACATTTTTCAAAAAAAAAAATTATCGATCCTTCTGTAGTTTTAATTTTATCACATGTAAGACTCTCTAATAATTTGACCTTTTGCAACGTTTAAGCCCATGTTGGTGTCAACAACGTGGCGTCTCTACACAAAGCTCTACAAATTTGGATGAAACAGTTTTCCAAATAAAGCGCGAATTAATCACTGCACAGATTTAAATCTATATCAATCGTCATTCATATCTCAGCTTCTCCAATTCAGTCATTTATTGAACGGTTACGATTTTTTTGGGTGGCGTGACACTGCAAACCAGCCATTCTACACCATAATACCTCTATATATCCCCAAAAAAATATCATCACCAGGCTCCAGCCATAAGAAAGTGATTTGTGAATAAATAATTCTTTTCTTTTCTTTTTATAAGTCCCGAAAATGGAGGAGAAAATTGTAAAGGAGAGTCACAAGGATCTATTAGGATCTGCGAGAAAAAGGTGACAATACCTAACCAATGTTGATATATAATATAATATAATATAATATAATATAATATAATATAATATAATAACATAACATGACACAACACAACACAACACAACACAACACAACACAACAACATAACATAACACAACATAACATAACATAACATAACATAACATAACATAACGTAACGTAACATAACATAACATAACATAACATAACATAACATAACATAACATAATATAATATAATATGATATGATATGATATGATATTCAGCTTGTTTGGTATATACTAAAACGATACTAAAACAATTATTCACCTCAGTGTCGGTGAGAGTGGGGATATCTACCTCCACTTCGCTGAATAATTGTTTAATATTTTTATCAGTCAATGATTTAATTAGGTAAAAATGAAAATCAGTTAATTAATTGATTAATTTTTTAGGACCGTCTGTTTGTAAATAGCGATAAATCTGAGCCAAACAATTAATACGAATTTTCGCTCATTTAGATACTGCAGATTTTGACAAATCTAGCTCACAGAAAGAACGGTATATTCATATTTTAGAAATTCTTGGTGAATACGAAGAAAGCCCGCTGTTACTAACTATTCATTTAAAGTATTACGTTCTTCTCTTACGGTACTCGAAGAGAAATACTCAACTAAATTAAGACAGGAGTCTCCAGTCGATTCACCCGACAAGTAACGCGGTAGTCTATCGTTTGAAGTTTCAGTTGAAGCAGCATGAAACTTTGTCAGGTCACAAGGCAGTCAGCTTTTGTTTTCAAAAATATGCAAATTAACCCAGCTGCCCTCTTAAAGCCAAAACTATCTGTTACGTGAAATTTCAATTTCCACTTTGATGTTAGTTACATGATTTTAGGGTCATTATGTACTTCTGCGTACACTTAGAAAAGTTAAGATACTTTGAAAGAAACTCTTAAAAAGGGAGATGACTAGATCAAGAAATATTCAACAATTGCCAAGGATAGTTCCTTTGCCGTTGCCATCAGGACCTGTCCTGTACCAGTTTACTTCAATACTTTTTAGACTTTTTATAAAATATTACCATTTTTGCTTTAAGATAACTCCCAAGTTTTTTTTTGGCAGTATCAAGTCAAATGACCTAATTTGCATGTTCGACTTGTCAAATTATAATCATATTAGGAGAAATGTTTGTCTACCGAACTTTATGTTGTCATGACAACACCTCAGAGAGTATACCACCCCTTCACTTTTTTTTAGGAAAATAACTGCTGACCCCTTGCCTTAATATCTGAGTAAAAAAGAGGATGTCCTTCCTAAAGAACTCAAATATGCGCATTACCTACCTCAGCAAAGTGTTCGCAATACAATTCTGACAAAATATACATTTTTATTTTGATGAATCAAACATAAATTAACAATGGTTTACCTTATTACAGGTAAATTCTGTATACGAACCAAGTGGCCCATCAGGCCGGAGCTTATCCCAGTTTCCGTAGCACGAAGCGACTAGGAATATTTCTACTCCCCCCTGGATGGGATGCTAGTCCATCGCAGGGTTACCCCAGCATTAAATTCGCCGGTACCCATTTATACACCTGGGAGGAGAGAGGCACAGTGAGAGTGAAGTGTCTTGCCCATGAACACAACGCAATGTCCCCGGCTAGGTCTCGAATCCGGATCGCTCGATCCGGAGTCGAGCGCACTAACCATGAGGCCACCGCACCTCCCAATTACCTTGTTATAACTTGCCGTAAAATGCGAAGTGGAGGGGCTAGCTGTTAATCACATTTGATTGACACCTGATTATTATACGACTTGTCTCTTCTTTTTCCCCCATGACACTGGCCTATTCTTGATAACCAGCTCCTTTCCTTAAACATTCAACCTTGTAAACATGTTTAAGATTCTCGTAAATTGTTGTTGGACTTATTCATTCATTCAACAGCCTTGTCCAACTGGCTCCACAAAATACCGAGACCTTCAGTGCCGCGCATTCAGTGCCGATTTTATTTCATACTATAAAGGAGGAAAAGGTAAATATAATGAGATAAAAACATCAATTTATCAGTAGAGATTTGTTAACAAAATTATGTTTTTTCACAGTTAGTTTTGGTGTCGAAAATCCACTAATTTCAAGTATATAAACACTGGAATTACTAAGTTGAGAATTACTGGAATTACTGAGCTGACAATTATCCCCCAGCGACATTTTCAACATTGTGACAGCCGACATGTTTACACGTTTACCCAGAGCTCGAGTTACCTGGTAACTCTTTAACATTCTTTATCGATTATCGCGTCATCAAGAATGCTAAAATCAAAGATGGTTGGTTTCCTGGCATCATATCGTTACTACTGAATTGATAATCATTAACAGGACCCTCCAAATTAATCGCCAAGCTTGATGCTGGTATAAGGGTTTCCAAGAACTCTTATAGTGACGAATATTGAAGGAGGCAGGTTCATAAACTCTTAACACTCGCGTGAGTTTGCACCGTACGGCCAAGTCCCAATTTTGATATCAATAATTGTTTTCCGTGATGTAGCCATACCCTGTAAAAATATTCTTGTTTTGTTGGCTGTAGTTGCTATGCTATTAAAGCGTATGTTGTGCTATTAAAGCATTTTATTAAAGCGTATACTACGCTGTTAAGGCGTATTTGTAAATTTCCCGCGTGGTTAGTTAAGCGTTAGGCTGATTCGTGATTCAAAGCCCTATAACAATCAGATAAAAAACAATGTCGTTTATGAAAGTTCTCAGAGTATGCTAATGTAAAGCAATATCCTTTTATTTTAGAGGCCTGTAAATTGTTTTGCAGAAAGGGAAATGCCCTTTATCCTAAGGGTTTAGTAAAAGACGGGACAAAATGTGTGCACGGTTCGAGAAAGGATGATGGCCTTTGCATTGGTGGAAAGTGCATGGTATGGAGCTACGCATATCCTGCTTGAACATTTGTCAGGATTGCAAGCAATTAGTATAATTAGATCGCAGACCAGAGGGAAGAGGGAATTGAGACGGCCGTGAATCCTACCGTTCAGGCTATTAAAGGCGGGTATTTAGCGGCGGGTTGTTAACGTCGCCCCATAGGTCTCCATTGCCAGCTTACTCCAGTCCAACACCTAAAATGCAAATATGGCCTATTGGATAGACTCCTTAAATTAGTTTAAAATGTACAGTGACGTTCCTACAACAAAGGACCTTTTCACGGCGCAAAACTACTGTTTGCCTTTTTACCTAATATATTAATTAATTATAAATATTTCAATTGTTGGCGAGGTGACCTGTAAAAACCACCTGGCTTATAGTTGAGGCCACTTTGTGCATTACAATACAGTTAAGTAGGTTACTACAGTGTGCGGAAAATGGATAATCTAACGTCTGACAACTCATGGATAACTGGAGTTCTGAACTATTTAGAATTAAAAACGAAAGATAATTGACATATTTTATTTGAGGGAAGTCGCCTCTCGAGGAAAGCCACCATTAGAGTTTTTTTTATTTTTTTCCTTACGCGCTTCTGTAAAAGTGCAACATCTCGCCTCACAGCAAGTCTATGTTCTTCTTGCAGCATATTAAATACTCCGAACCGCAATCATTCTTAAGCTATTGGGCATCGAACATTTGAAATTTTCTTACACATTTGCTGCAATTTGGCCTTTCCGCCCCCTCTCCTTTCAACCAAGACAGCCCGGAAGGTCTGAAAGGTCTATTGAGTATAGAAGCTCGACAACAAGTACAGACAATACTTTTTCTAGCGTTCTATCACAAACAACACTTACAACATGTTTACAAAATGACGGCTGCTTCTTCACGCGCTCATAATCTGATTGTTTAATATATAGCCAGTTGGGTGTGATAATAACATTGGATCAGGATTTTCATATGATCGATGTGGAGTTTGCAATGGAGACAGTACCAAATGCACTCAAGTGATGAAAACGTACGCTGATGATTGGCGTGTGAAAGGTAAGGGAAGAAATCAATTACAATACTTAGAGAGGAACAGCTAGTTTTCATGCGGGTCCTCTATCCTGGTCAAATTGGAATTTAAAGGGTATGTTCTTTGCGAAGAAAGGAAAACAGGGGAACCCGGAGAAAAACGCTTAAGGGCAAGGCAATAAATTCAACTCACATATGGAGCCGAGCTGGAATCGAATCCGGACCACATTGGTCGGAAGCGAGTGCTCCGACCACTACGCCATCCTTGCTGCCCAAACACACCAACTTGTTTGTTCATACTTGTTTATTAACCGCAATGATCTCTTAACAAGACGCTTTTGATACGAGGGCTCGAATTTCCAACTTATTCCCTGATTCTGTCGCGTAGAAGCATTTACTTAACTAGTAGTTCAAGTTGATAAATTTTCAAGTTAATTGTGTTTTTTCGTTACAATCACAGGAGTCGACAACGCGGGCCTAATGTGTGTGGTTCCAAAGAGATCAAAAAATATCTGGGTGTTCGAAAAGGCTTCTGATAAAAATAATATAGGTGAGAAGTAAATATCTTTTATGTGATCCTGAAAATAGGGTAGCCTATATACACAATACATATATGCGCAGATGCTTAAATGGCCCCACAAATTCCTTCCACAACACTTTCTTTACATTTCTGTACCTTATTAACGCGCACTTTTTCCCCTTTTTTCAATGCTTACTATCTTTGGATTGAATAAACAAAAAAAAAATCAAGAGCATTGACTTAGTGGTCACGGTGGTTTTTTTTTTCTCTGTCGTTTACTGTACATTTATTATTACACTAACACAGTTTAATTTTTTCAGTAATTATAATAATTGTCTTTTGATTAAAAAACAAAACAAAATGCAAGGACAACAGACTCGGTCAAGGTGGTTTTGAGGGCTTTTTCCTTCATACATGACAAAATAGAAGTTAGGTAGAGAGGTCGGTGGTCAAGCAAGTAGGCAGATAGATAGGTGCGTGACTTAAGAGTCAGAGCTAACGCCAATGTTTGTGCTTACGTTTGTCCTTGTGTCGCAAGTTGATTTGTTTACCTTCAGGTGTACAGGATGCCAAGAATACCTACCTCATAATACCGCCTAGACCGGTTATTCTCAATGCAGCTGGCAGCACAATTACTTATGGTAAAAGAAATGGCAAGGAATTTGTGAACATTCCTGGACCAATCAACGAGCCCCTTAGATTCATGGTAAGAAACACAACTAAGACCATTTCTTCCTTAATTTAATGAACGATGATGAGTGAATAAAGATGCTAAATTTTAGGCTCGGTAATGAAATGTGAAAGGTGAATTGATCAACATGGCACGAGCGTGGGGCACTACTCACGATGATTTCGACAGTCCTGACCCAAGCAGAATGCAGGGTGTCTGTCACATATGAACTCAGTTAAAGTGCCTATCACCCCTGGCTAATATATTTCTTTCTCAAAAGTAGATATATAAAATAAACAAAACCAAGCAGCGAAATGGGATTTGGA
>OMLO01002865.1_pt1 | contig 14120 bp, 5 predicted proteins | sample 1674811 | NCBI WGS metagenome assembly OMLO01 (sample SAMN06265003, study PRJEB25207) | coral metagenome | isolation source: Coral host | place: Mexico:La Bocana,Puerto Morelos, Mexico | collected 2008-11-13
CAAAATGGCTAAAATCGATACCCAATTTATGACTAAAAGGGCTGAAAAACCATACCCTTTGGGGCCGCACATACCTACAGAGCCCATATAAGGGAGTACCCCCCCCCCCGGGCTGTGGTACTTTAATAATAATACTACAATACTATAATGGCACAGGGTCACTGTGGTACTATAATACTATGATATTATCATAACCCAATAAGCTTAAAACATTCGCGTCAATAGAGTCTCCACAACAAGAAACGACAATAAAGGAACTCAGCCGGAAAGCTAGCAAAAGTCCTGCAGGAAAGTTTTCCAAATGTAAACTTAGATTAAGAGAACCGAGTACTTTTTTTGATGTTTCTTAAAAAATGAAAAAACTGTATGTAAAAATGTAAGTAAGTACATGTTGAAGATGTTTTCCGCAAACGCTCAGCCAATTGCGACACTTGTTTACGTCTGATCTTTGGTGACGTAATAACTTCGTCGAGTACGCGACCCTCCTCTAACCAAAGTTCACTTCTTCTTCACGAGGAACTCAGTGCCTCGTGGAAGCTCATCGAGTTTTCATCGCATACAACTCAGCGAAAGCTAAGCGAAAGAAAAGGTAAGCGACTTGGCAGATTAATTAGTTTGCTCACAGGATTTCCAGCTACGCTGACAGCGTAGCAGGATCTCGTGTTAATCATGATCCGGTGAAACCTATCGTCGGGTCACGAGACTTACACGAAGAAGCGAACAAGTCATAATACATTTTTTAAAATTGGAAGCATTTTACTGATGAGTAAGGAATAAGTTAAGGAAAATATCAGCAATATTTTGAAAGTGAAATAGATTCCATTATATACAGGACATTAAGCTGAAAGGAATCGTTGCATTCAAGTGAAATTTTTCGCCTCAGCGAAAGTCGCGAGAAAAGGTGGGTTAACTTGCTAATTCGTGTTTTGTCCGTATACTTCAACCTTACATTAACAACGAAACCTTTAAATACCCATATGTCATGTGGTCTGACTTAATACTTCAATGTTTACGAAGCTTTGCAAACTTTAAAGCTTCAACAGCTAACAAACTAATTAAAACGTCACGACAAAACATGATTTTGTCTTCTGGGCAACAGTGCATGTCTGGGAACGACACATGCATTTGATCTGATTTTTCTCGGTGTACAGATCAGACCTGAACAGAACTAATTATATTTGAAGTGCAGAGTTTTAGCCGTTAATAGCGAAGCGATAAAATTCCGTGATTGAAATAATCCTGCTCACACTGACTGTTTCACGTCACGCAAAAACCCGCACTTTCGTGACAGTTGAGAATGGTTGGGAAAAAGGAATCTCTTTGCATCCTTGAACAGCAACCTCGTCGAAGTTTAAATTCTGTTTATCACCGATGTCAGTGCAGCATTTTAATAAACATTTATTAATTTATTTAAATCCGTTGTACTTAGCGGAGCTTTGTTGTCTCCGTCAAACTGATAGCCAGCGGTTTACGGCAGGATTCAGCTGGCGATCGCTATTTTAAAATTTTGTCTTATTCTGATACAACATTGCCAGCACCCAAAGAAATTAAATGTCTATTCGCTTCCTAATTTTCAAAAGTACACGTTCAGAAGTTGTGCAGGTTGGTGCCATCTCCGGGCTCTCGAACCATTTCGTCACTGATTAATACGGAGTTTCTATTTCCTCGTTTGCCGTTTAGGTTTGATATTTCAGTGATAACGTGAAAAAACCTCATGAATGCTACAAAATTCTCGGCAATGTCGTCAAACAAATCGTTTGAGACTATCTTGATGATGGGTGTCCATTTACAAGCTATTGGGAAACTTTGCAGATCTCGGAGATCCATTATCAGTTAAAGTATGCGTCATTTTTCAGCTAGCAGTTAACATTTTGACGAAGTCTCACCTGTTCACTGGTTAATCAGACCCTATCCAGACTATCATTGGAAACTCGCATAGGCGTTTCATAAGCATATCTCTCGCGGAGAAACAGGATTACCAAATAATTAAACACATTCTGGACCATTGAAATGAATAGAACTATAGGATCTATTGAAGTATTATACGCAGCTTGGTGAAACTTTTTTTTTCTGTTTCGTTGTAGTGCTGCAATGACTCGAAACCAATGTGGAATCTCGAACAAACCGATGACGAAAGATGATATAAAAACGAAAGAATACCCTGAGGGTCTTGATACTACTGAAGGAATCACGAATCACTTGATCACTGAAGCTAGCTTCCGAGTACAGGACACAGAAATGGACAATAAACTGTCGGATCCAAGCTTAACAAGCACTGCAACCAAACAACACGTGATTCCTGTGGAACAAAACAATTCCAGCACTTTCGTTAGTAATGGGAACTTAAAATACGCAAGCCTCAGTCTAAGCTTTTGGAAAAGAACGAAATCGGATGGGGCAGTGTACAAGAAACGAAAACCGACCTGTTATTTTGGAGACAAGGAAACGGAAGACAAAAAACCTACACGTTCAAGAAGCGCTGAAGTCTGCCGAAAACCAGTTCAAAACGCTGCAGGAGTTTGCGAAAGTCCTGTGTTCTTTTCAGCGATCGGTGAATGGACAATTGTAGATCTCGATCCTAAGGTTTTTGAGAAGGAAGACGCAAAGCGTATAAGTTATTTAAGAAGAAGAAAGACTTCTTACAAGGAGGTAGAACCAGAAAACGTGTGTTCTATTTTATAACGAGACTGCGATTGCAAAGTTTGGAGAGTGAAGAATTCATCATTTCTAGATCTCAAGTCGACTGTGGAGTGCGATTCTAGCTTACGAGACAACACCTACAGAACTTGGTGTTCAAACGTGTTACGCTCAGAGAAAAATTACGAATTAGCATGACCTGTCAAAATATTCCCATGAGACATTGCGGCATTGCGTAATAACACTTGAAGTTTTAAAAAGTAGCACCTTTTAAAGTATAAATTTTAAAGACAGAAATTTCAATGGAAATGCCGCTTAATTAAGGGCATTCTCTACGTAGATTATTCAGTGCAATCTTACGGGATTTTCAAGGAGTAATAATCAGTTGCAATTTGTACTGCTTTGTTGTGGACTGCGTTTTACAGGTAACCTTGTTAGTCCTAGGTTTGTAGTTGTCAGGCGTTTTCAAGAAAAGCGCAAGAACGACGCCGGACAATGGACGACGGTGGAATTAATCTGTGGACTAGTGGAAGTATTTTAATTTGATTATTTAACGTGTAATAACGTCTCAACATGCCATCGCGAACTAGCTTTGTTATTTATTTTCATGAAAAGAAAGGACCAACAAATGGGAAAGTGAACGAACGAACGGACGGCCTGACGGTCGAATGAACGAACGAGAACGCGAGGGAACGAACGAACGAACGAACGAACGAACACCCGAATCAAAGCTCGAACTGTGCATGCTGTAGCCGTCAGAAACCGCGGAAGTCGCGATTGGTTTTACTTCTGATAAGCCTGATTGGATGAGAAAGGGGCGGGAGATTCTTAAACCAATTACAAAGCGAAGTAGTACAAAACCAAAGAAAATGCGAATTACTTTTGACAGAAGCGCTCTAATAGTAATGTTCCTCACAATTAAATACCATGTTATCAGTCTGATCTCATTAACAGACACAGAAGTGTTCTGGGAGTTGTACTCAGTTGTAACATAGTTACGAGGAGTAATCTGTACACCAGTATTTGGCTTTCACGACTTTTCGGCGACTCCCCGAATATAACTGATTTCTTCTCGAAATTTACGGTATAAGGTGGCAAATATCAGAACCGCCGAAAGGAAGCAAAAACTGTTTAGTGATAAACTAGAATTAGCGAGCAACGAGAATGCTATAGAGACTATGGTTGCTTGCGCACGTCAAACTTCATTCATTTAAATTACACCAACATTGCATTACGTAAGTGTAAACTCAAAACTCAATGGCAAACAACTGATGGATATCATTTCATACTACGAGTCTAAGCAAAGTCCAGGGTATATTGATTTATTGCAACACTCCTTCTATTAATACGAGTCAAGAAAATCTTCCTGCCTTGATTCACGTGATTGTCTTGTGTCGCTCAGTTCAGTGCCCTTTTAATAGACTCTTGGTACAAAGCACGTTTCCTGAGTAAAATGTCTCGGTCACGAAATGTTCTTTTCTCCAATTAACTTCTTCCCTTACTTCGTTATAAAGTCCTTTTCCTTCACTTAGGTCAGATGAGATCCCATTTATCGGTTTTACAGCCCGACTGTTCGTTATTTAATACGTAAATGGCATAAACAATTTACAGAAGCGAGCAAAATAAATTCATCGCCAAATGCAAGTAAATGCATTAAACAAACAAACAAACATAAAAAACATGACATAATGTCTCGTTCGGTTTGCATTTATCCAACGGATTCAGAGGTCAGGGTTAAAATAAGAGTTCATAACAATCTGTAACGCCCCCTCCCGTCCCCACCGCAAACCTTAGATGAACTTAATACTCTACAGAAAAACGTAACTTATCGAATAATAGAATAACGTAAGCTTGACTCTATGCGCTTAGTCAATTTCAACATTCATATTCTCTTTCTTGGCGTCCATACATTTATTACGGTATTTGTTGAGAGAATCTACATAAGTGACTTTGAGTAGAGGAAAACCTAAAGACTTGTGTGCAATTAACTAGCATGTCTGTATCCCAACCCTCCCCAAAAAAAACATCAGGGAGGGGGGTGGGAGGGCATTTGCACACAGGCTAGATTTAAATTGTCTTTTCTGTGAGATGAAATATTTATAAGAGAGTAATACACTGGAAGTCACAATCCTTTCCTGCCACATCATGCCTATTTAGGCAAACAACTGAGAGGTCAAAATCTTGGAAAAAGTCCTCAATTCAGTAACGCTTTTTTTTCTTGCCATAAAATGAACTAGTCGTTAGCGATACACGAGTTACAACTACTATCTCGTGTTCTCGCAGCCCAAGGCGGCTTGACGTGCGCGTGTGTCTCTGGTGAGCTTATGTTTACCGAAACGAACTGAGAAAACACTGTTTAATCTTTAGACAGGTTATTAGTAAGGTTATTTTAAGCAGCGTTGACACGTTCCCGTCAGTAATCTGAACTTTGATCTTTATTGTCTATTGACAATCGGACAACCGAAGGGGCATGGTAACGAGTAAACCACTTAAAATATAAAAGGAAAGAACAGTTTTTCTTTTATCAAAGTTCAGTCAGTAGCTTGTAGGTTCCAACGGTTAGCTGTTACGTAAACTCGAGAGAATCAACCATGTCGGAAGGTTCTTCATTGAAGCGAGGTCTCTTCCACAGGAAAATTGACAAAAAAGACAGCGAAGAATCTTCTGTATCTGAAAAGACGAAAACACGAAAGCATAAACGGGAAAAGTCGATGGCATCGTCAGAGGCTTGTCACCTCGAAACCCCTGAAGAGCACTCAGGAGCTGAAGCAGCCGTAGCGGAAATAACCTCAAACATCAAGGCACCGAAAGAAAAGAAAAAGACCAAGAATCTAGCCCACCGGTTATCATTCGGGAAAGGAAAGAAGAAGAAAATACGCTTCACTGAAGAGAAAGAAAATATTTACCTAGAAGAGCCCGCACCTTATTCTATCGAATGGGAGCTGCCGGGAGACGACAGCATTAAGGAAGGAATCGTCCAAGAGATGGTCAACCAGATCGAAGGCATTTCAGAACCTGAAGAGTCTTGGGCCGGTGCGGTGGCTACAGTCGATGCTCCCGAAGATACCGGCTCTGAAATGGGAAGTTTGATTCCTGTTCCGGCAGGTCCCACTGTAGAAGATATCAGCTCAGTGAAAACAGCCATCCAGGCTGAACTCGAGGGCCCCAAAGAGATCGTCCCATCAACTGGGATCCTTGGTGAGGCATTCACGAATTTGAAACAACTAGTGATAAACAACGAAAAGCTTCTTCACGTGAATCCCTCCGGAAGTTTCCAATACGTGGTAAGCCTATATGCGTCCGATTTCGGCCTCGCTAAGCTCATTGGCTTTTGGAGTTTTCTACTGAACCGAGCAAGCGAAGCCACTAGACAGGTTTTGGTGTACTTTATCATCTCCCTCATCAAGAGATATCCACAATGCTTCAAAGTTCACTTACAGAAGGTAAAAGAGCTGCAGAGAAAGAAACTTGAAGCAGCAAAACAGGAGATGAAAGCCGCCCAGAAACTCATAGAATAGATGATAGAAACTGCACTTACAATATCAAAATCTCAGAAAGCTGCGTGTATTTTTAATTGCGATGACCATTTGCTCATAATTACAAGTTCATGCTGTAAGAATTCAGTATGTTTTTACTATTGCGTCGTATCAGAAAGACGGTCAATACAAAGTGCAAAAGACGAGTGCTCACGTCGATGGTAATCCGATAAGAGATCACTTGATATGGTGCTTACAGTTTCTTCACGATATCAAAAGGTCGCTGTGTGCAAGTCACGCGCCCAAATAAGACATCATACTGAAAACGTGAACAAGGACTATATTGAACAAAAAATTTAGAAGTGTCTTTCATTTTGATCAAGAGAGCAATTATTTAAAATTTTAGCAAATACTTGAAAAGGCCATCCAAGCAAATTATTCGCAAATCAGCCAATGGGGAATGAGTGGTGAAAGAATGGTAACATACTTTGTCTCATTGCTAAAGTGAACAGCTACGTATCTTGTTATAATTAATTGCCAGAAATCTGTTGATACCGGAGTTTTTCGGATGGCCTCTAAAAATTAAACGATTTGAAAAGTTTCATTATAAATGTCCACCATACTGGTACAAGCTTTATTAGCAACGATTGCTTTAATGTTTTTCGCTCACAGTTTCTGAAAAGCTGCTGTCCGAATTGTTTGAATTTGCTTTCAATCTATGATCACGAGGCTAGCCTAGCTGACTTGTAAAAAATAGAACACAAGAAAAATAAATCTTGCTGCTCATCAGACTTGACATTTGATATTTATGCGCCTTCTGCGAAGGTAAAACAGTGCGATGTGTGATGTTTGACTGAGATTAGATTCCGTAAAGATTGTTCAGCTGCCTTCATAGGCAGAGTCGAGTGTGTTTGTAGAACAGTGAATTACGTAATCGCGCTGCCATCTCATTTGAGTCCAAGTGCAAACAATCGATCAAGTTTCTTTATTCTCATCACCTGTCATTTGGACCATGTATTTATATTATAAGGGGATGTTATATTTTGATCACTCATGGGAATAAAAGGCTAGGACACCAGAAGACAATACTGTCGCTACACGCGTTGTTTTGCGGCAAGGTTAGCAAACTTAACAATCAACGATCATCAACTCTCTGAAATGATGCGTGCAATTTCAGGAGAAACAGAACTTGTTTTAATAAACCTGTTCACGTTCTCTTCACATGCAAATTACAGTTTTTTTGTGCCGCACTTTTAACGTTCAAAATAAAAATAAATCCCGTTTTCTCGAAGCCTTTATTTTTCGAATCTCCTGTTAACTCGAACCAAATGCAATTTCCCTCCCCTCAGTCGAAAACTCTAACTTCATTCCTGACGTCTCGAACTGGCCGAGTTTTCCAACCAATTTTTATTTGTCTTGGAAAGATGGAAATATCGGGATTTCACTGTAAGTGTTAACTTTGCACTTTTAGACGTGTGGAATAGACTTTGAACCGACCCGAAAATAATCCTGATTGGCTTGTTACCCCGTGGATATCACGAAGTATTTTTTCACAAGTAACCGAGTACGTAAAACTAATCTATGAGTTTAGGAACGGACGAGAGTACGATTCTCTAATATCTACAGGTGAAAGGAAAGCCACATTTTGTTTAAATTCTGGCGAAAATTATTTAACTTCACGTGCACGTATACCACGTGACTGCGTTTCAATAGATTCACACCTCTGATATCAATGGACCTATTTAACATTTCTCTTTCAAATAATTTTATTCATTTCTGCGAAGTTTGTAACGCAAGTGAAGCGATCTTTCTCAAAGAAATTGATGTAAAATGGCACAGAGTTCAAAGCAGTCAACTGGAATGGATAAGCAGCTTTCAGGCGCTAAAAACGAACCGAGAAAAGAGTCCAAACGTAAAAGAAAGAGAGGCAAAAAGCCGGCACGAGCACAGTCTAACGAAAGTTTGGAGAGCCAGATGAAAAATCAGGAAAGCTTGGCTTGCGACGAACAAAACGTTACTGATAGTAACGAAGATTCCAAGTTAAATACTGAAGGAATATCCCAAACGGTTTCAGCAAGCGACACAAGTGCAACCGCGAATATTTCAGAAGAACTCAATCCGCCAGACAACGAGAAAATGGCAGAAGAAGAGACAACACGAGGGGACGGAAATCGCGAGGAATGTATAAACAAAGATGTCCAGCAACATCTCGAAATGGTTCAAGAACAGGGAGGCGAGGAGCGAGAATCAAAATCCGAGCAAACCAAACAAGATCATGTCAGCAACAAGAAAGGCAAGTTTGCTTTTAACCGCTCTAAAAAAGTGAAAAATTCCATGAGCAAGAGTCCTGACGACGAAGAAAAACGTCAATCAGATCCTTCAGGTGAAAATACCGCTGTGAATACCATGACTGCCGAACAACACGTGCATAAACCCGGAGGAGCGAAACTCGAAACTAGCGTCAGCTCTGTCGACAACGAAGACGCGTCAAAATTTCCCGAGGGAAATCAAGAAAAGCCGCTAAGCAAGAACAACAAAGGAAAGAAATTGAAGCAATTAGCAAGCTTTGGTCGAAACAAAAAGAAATACGAGATAGCATCTAAGTTGGACGAAACTTCTACCGAAACGCACGAAGAAATCGTTGTTAATACTCCAGGGAGATTTGAACGAACCCGGAGTACAAGCAGTCAACCTTTTCAGACCACCGAAGTTGATGGCAATGAGTCGAAAGAACCTATTGCTGCCGACAATTGTGATTTCAACAACGAAAATACGATCGATGGAAAAGATGATGGAACAGAAATCGAGAAGAAAAGGGGTGGAAAGCAGAAGAAAAAAGGATCGGTTCTTGGTTTTAAGCTCGGCAAATCCCAGCTAAAGAAAAAACCGTCGAAAACCGAAGATGAACAGAGCACTGAATGCGATCCAAACGAGGAAAGTGATGATGAAAGCGCTACGAAAAGTGGACAAGTGGAAAAGAATAAAGCTGAATTTGAACCAATCGACGAAGCAAATGAAACAGAAGCAGCTGATTTGGAAATAGAGGAAACATCGAGCGCGGCAGCGGAAATGACACAAGAAGTCTCCAACGAAGAAACGGAGAGCGCGGAAAGAAAGGAGACCGTCCCACCAGCACAGGAAGATTCCAACCAAGTTACACCAAAGAAAGAAAAGAAAGAAAATATTCTGCGTCGCCGGTTGAGGAAGTTGAGGTCTCCTGGTAGTATTCTTCAAGGAAGGAAAAAATCACACGAAGATGAAAATTCCGTGGAAGGTACTGGTGATGGTGCGAAGGCGGACAACAGAGAAATTTCTGAACAGGAACAAACCGCAGAAGAACAACCGCCAGCAGCTGAGGTTAACGAAGAAGAAGAGTGTTCTGATCTGGAAGGAACTTCAAAGGCAGTAAAAAGAAAGACAAGTGATTTGAACAGTACCACTCCAGCATTGAAGAAAAAGAAAGAAGACGGAGAAGATATCATAGAAGATGAAGGTAACGTGGTAACAATCGTGAAGGAAAGAGATGACCAAAACATATACGAAGAAGTGAATGTGTTATACGATCTGGAAACTGTCAAAGACCTCTCAGAAGAGAAAAAACAGAGCATCGATGAAGTAAACAAAGAAATATCACAACAAAAGAACATTATGGAGGATCACGAAGAAAGCAAACAAAGGAAAGTCTATGAAGAGATTTCGTGCGAGTCACCTGCGCGCGATGATGACAAGAAAACCGAAGAAGAAGCTCGAAGAAAGAGCCAGAAACTAATGCAAAGAGTCATCAATGAGTTCACCGAGATTCTTAAAAAGAAGGCAGAAGATAAAGCTGCAGAAATTGTATTACAAGTTGAAGAAAGAGAAGAACGCGTCGAGTTCAGCGACAGGGAAAATACAGTTAGCGAAATTCAGCAGTTGACGAGTGCACTCGATGACACTGGGCTAGCACACGAACCCGACGTAGAATCGTATGATTCCGATGTAACAGTGGTGACAGTCAAACGATTGTCGAGTCATGAGTCACTGGTGGAACACAAAACCGAACCAAGTATCGAAGACGAAATACGAGCCATCGCTGACGAAGTATCCTTGGAAAGCGAGACATCCCTAGTCACCGAGCCACCAGTTGGAAACGAAAGCAAACCAGTTACCAAAGGTAAAGAAGCACGCTTGGAAACCAAAACACCACAAGTCACTGAGACACGAGAGAAGCAAGAAAACGAGCCAAACATCGAAGACAAAGAAATGGGCGCCATCATAGAAGTAATATCTAAGGAAACCGAGTCAGTGGAACCAAATATGGAAGTCGAGGAACGACCAGCCATCCCTGAGGAAGTATCTTCTGAAAGCGAGGTACCACGAGACGCCGAGTTACCGAAACAAGAAACCGAAGACGAAGTAGTAATAAGCTTCGCCGAAGAGGTATCTTCCGGAACCGAGACTTTCCCAACGAACAAAGAAGATTTGCAAGTTGTGCCAGTCGATGTTACCAAGAAACTAACGGCAGAGTCACGAGCAGAACACAAAGCCGAACCACGTACCGAAGGCGAAGAAGTTGACGACATCAATGAAGCCGGCGAGTCTTCGGTAACCGAATCAAATCCCGATGTCGAGGCATCAAAAGTCGGCGACGACAACGTTGATTTGGAAACCATAACGAAGGCAAATGATTTGGACGAAAGAAAAGATGACGAGGACGAAGACGGTGGTCAAAGCAAAGAAGAGAGTTGTTTGATGGAGAGTTACCAGGCTCCCTCATATCAGAAATCCGTGGAAGAATGGATCATGGTACATCGAGTGGACTTGACTGAGGAGATTTCGCGCCAAGTCAAACACTCGATAGTGTTTAACAGTCTGAGGAGATCCTACACTTCCTGCTGTACGATCATGTGACCGTACGAGAGGAACAATCACGTGATAGCTGAGAAACAATGTACGAAATAACATCAACAAGTTCAACGTATCACAGAAAGAGACTTGTACGAGTATCTACGATGATTAGGTCATCGAAAACGTGTTTTGAAATTATTACTTGGCGTCTTACGCACAATTTCATTTTCAATATTAGTATTCAAGTAACTTTATCAAAAATGGCAGCAAAAATGACTCGAAAACAAAATAGAAAATTGTAGTTTTGACAGATTGCACGTTATATTCTTGACGTTTGAATATAGAGAATATTTAGAAGCAGATGAAACTTTTCTATCTCGACCTTGAATTTTGCATCTTTTTTCTTAATTTTTCTTCATACGAGTGAAAATAAAGTACTTTATTTAAGTCAAACGCATATAGCCTATTCTTTAGCATATAGAAAGCGAAACTTTGCATTTATCGGGTAATCGTAATTTACCCTGATGCTCTTCTAGGGGAACGCGGGCTCTGGGGACAAGTTTGGGAACTTCGTTGGTGGTAACAAGGAAAATAGGAGAGTCCAGTAAGAAAATTAGGCGGGATTTCCACCGGAGAAAAGTTGCAGAGAGAGAGAGAGAGAGATGTAATTTCAAAGTGACACCTACTTTCCCCTTACAAAGTTAAGACATCATCAATCTCCCAGATGTGAGAATACCGAAATTCATCAATAGGCCGATACTAGATATTCTTGATGAAGAGTAAAATTCTCATAACTGGCAATAAACGAAATGAATACAAATTGACAAGTACAACGTCGAAGAGGTTCTTAAAGGTTTCGCTTTATTGTGCAATTTACTTTCATTTCTGTACCATTCACAAAAGAAATGATTTGAAATGAATGCGAAATTGACAAAACTATATATACATTGTGGTGAAAAATACTCATCTTTTTATACAATGCTCTCTTGTCTGCAATTCAGACTCGATCGTTAATTAATTGGTTAACAATTATATTACTTTGTGCATTTAAAATATATCCGATAATAAAATTTTGTCCGTTCTTGAAGTTTAGCCATCAGTAATATTTGATACCTTGATTTCTCCAAAAAGTAACGAGTAGCACTGTTAAATACTTGTGAAAATTCTCACTAGCGATATAATGACAGCCAACAAGGACATAACGACAACAAAAAATATCATTTTCTTGCCTTTGTCGTTTTAGTTATTTCATTTACTGTCATCTAGTTTATGTTGATCGCACAGATAACTATGGCCTTGAATTACCTCGTAAGGTTGCTAGTGAGAGTAAGGTATAACTTAATTAAATCTATAAAGGTTTTATACAAAAAATAGAATTCACATTTGTAAAATCCTAGCTGTAAGGTTAAACACAGATCTTCCTCTCGGCATAAAAATCAAATGACCGAGTTATCTATGAAATTTTGTTACCCATCAATACAAGTCTTCAGTAAATATTAAACCAAGTTTCACATTTTGATCATCGTTTCACTCGGAAACATTGTAATTAAAGTAAGTCTCGCTGCATAAAAATCAATATTTTTGATCGGCCGAACAATACGTTTTCCACCGCACGGCGAAGCAATATTTAGCCCTTGACTGAAGCAGCAGTAAAAGATTTAACCGAGGAACCGTTTAGGTCATCTCAACAGACAGGCCTTCTTGTCGTGAAATACCTCGTGTGAAATGAATTGTTAAAATATTTTTAAAAGCATATCTTGCAAACGTTTCACCTGTAACCTTTGTAATTTAAAGAAAAAGCCAAGTATGCTTTGACCTGCAATCCTCGAAAAGCCTTTCATTGTTGCGTGGCGACAAAATCGTTACGAGAACGGAATCGAATAGGCCACAACAATAAATAGGCCCCAACAAAACCGTTGCGAGACAGAAAAAATCAATACTAGCTGGACGACAAAATTGAGAACTGAGACCATAAAAACACTCAGTAAGATATTAGAGATCATCAAAATATTCAGTATGGAAAATATGAAGCAGGATGCAGCGGAAACGAACTAAACGAAATGAAACTGAAATATCAAGTTTTGATGATAATCTAGAGGCAAAAAGCTACCTAATGTATTAAGCCATGGTAACTCGCTCGGGCATTCGTTTGATACCATGCCCTGTCTGCAGTCACACTACCTAACTGAGTTGTTATCATAGGTCGTCATCCTCATCCACTGATGCGTTTATGTTTCCTACTTCAAGCTCTTCAGTCACGTGATCATTGCGTAAACAGTTTGAAGAGTCTGGTGATGAGGGCGTGTTGGTGGGAGACATGCGCGGTTCATCTTCCATAACTTCAAACTGAGCAAAAGTCTCTGACATATCGATTATCCGTTCATTTTGAATCCATTGCTACAAGAGAAATGGAAATATTCGTCAGTGATTTTCTGACGAAACATCAGCTACAGAACGGACCAAGACAAAGATGTTCACTGTCACAAAAAGGCCCGCAACAACGTAACCTGTTAACAGAGAATTAGTGCAACCAAAGATCAAACAATCAATAAGAAGATATAAAGTTATCGAGTAACAAAACCAACTCGTACCTTGACTTCGTCTGCATACATTTTTATACTCAAATCCATTTTTGTTTTGGAACGTTTTCCCACGTATTTAACCTGCAATAAAGTGATGCAATTCATGTAACCAGCTATGATAAGTTGTTTGCGTGTCGAGTCAGAGAGAGCAAGAGCAAACCTTGGACTTGTCAAGTTCTGTTTTCAACGAACTACTACATTTGTATGGCAACATTACAGTAGAGATTCTTACAGGTTGATTAGGCTGCAGGTGTTGCACATACTCTTCGCCCAGGCCCAGGAGTTCTTCATAGGTAACTGTAATTACTTTCTTTATTTTCATGTCCTCTGCAAAGAAACAAAATGTTCTGATGTCGGGCGATTTTTTTTTACATCATACTGGCATATTGATGTTGATTTCTCTCTTACACTGCTAATCGCTTTCGAGTTTGTCAAAAAGGTGAAACATCCATAGTGGCTGGAAGCCTAGATCAGTTTCACGCGTGGCAAAGTGATTGGTTACATAGCTTTGAGAAAGACCAACACCATATAGAGTAGCATTGTTGTACGACCACGATGTCCTCTACTCTTACTTTTATGGTGCGATGAAATGACCAAG
>OMLO01002866.1_pt1 | contig 14120 bp, 12 predicted proteins | sample 1674811 | NCBI WGS metagenome assembly OMLO01 (sample SAMN06265003, study PRJEB25207) | coral metagenome | isolation source: Coral host | place: Mexico:La Bocana,Puerto Morelos, Mexico | collected 2008-11-13
TTTTTTTTTTAATGATACGGCGACCACCGAGATCTACACTCTTTCCCTACACGACGCTCTTCCGATCTCAGTTACCTCTTTTTTTCCAGGACGCATACACCTAATTCCAAAATGGCCGTCATTATATTGTTCTTTTGTGTTCCTTCAAATTACCCCTTGTTGCCTTGTTCTTAAGCTTGAAAGTCAAAAGAATACTTTCCCTTCAACGAGGCAACAAGGGCTAATTTGCAAGCAGACAAAAGGACACAAAAAGGCGACCATTTTGGGATAAGATGTACAGTATTACGCAGCATTTAAAGATTTTCCATGCTGCTTTAATCATCTCTTCAATTATAAATACATAACTGCCCCGAGATTTCAAAGAAAACTTGAACTCACAAATCACAGTTTGTACCTTAGACTATTTAAACAATAGAGTATTTCCGTCGAGGAATTATCGGCTGATAGTTGGCCTGCGGAAATTTGTCTCTCCGCGGATGAACACTATCGCGTCACGTGATCAATCTAAACCAATTAGAATCGGAGAAAATTTAGTGGTGAACTATTAAAACTATTAAATACATCAGTCTCATATTTATTGGCGGTGTTAATCGTACTATAACCTTACAATATTCAGAACTTATTTATTTGTAGCTCCATCAGAAACTCAATTGAATCGCTTATGCTAATGAAGCAAATATTGTGAACAAGGATTCCCCTATATTCTTACAAACCCGAAGCCAGTTAGCTCTTAGCAATCGTTGTTTTTCTTAGTCATTAAAGCAAAGGGTACAAATTATCATCCCAAAAACTAGTACTGTAAAAATGAAATGTTTACAATTTTGTGATTATATAATCAGAGCGCTAAATCTTCCCGGGTTTATGCTAAAAACACCAAATAGAGTTCACTGAGGATTCTCGGGATTTATTTCAAAGGGTCCTAAAACTTGTTTACATTCTGATATTCAAATAAGCTACTTTTTAAATTAAGAACATAAAATACCGTCATGTCGCTACAAGATCAAAGGCTCGTTTGAGCTACCTTATAGTAAGATATGAATTGATTAATTTAGTTTCTTATTTACGATTCTTATATTGACGATATTCCTAAGATTTCCAACCACTTAACGAAGTTTTTCGAAACTTTTAGCTGTCTGAAGACCACATGAACGTTCCGAACATTTTACGAAGATTTCTGAAGGTGTCTTTGTAAAACACCGTGGTTTATATAGAGTTTATATAGCTTTATATACATATATATTGGGATTGCGACCAACCTTAGGAAACTTTCTTACTTCGTATGACACAAGATATAGTCTGAAATATAGTTGAAAATCATAGCTTAATTTATAGTTTCGCGTTTTCCTATCCTTAGAAGCAAACATTTACCTGTTCCTGTAAAATCCTTTGAACTGGAGAAAAGTGTAACGTAAAATGGGTGAAGAAAAGGCAGTCGCAGGAAAAAGAAACGAGTTAGGCTGCATGCATTTATAGCTGTCTTGTTTCAGGTTGGTTTTGACGTTACTGAGTGTGAGAAATAAACGCTCTGGTGAAATAGGATGGGAACGTTGATTCCATAAATACATATAAATTCTAGAAAAACTCCAGATAACAAGAAAAAAACATGTGAAGACATAGTTGATCACCGCAGTTATACACACAACTTAACAATGACCTCTGCGATACTGGTGCAGTGCTCTATCAACTGAGCTATCAAGCCATCTCGGAGCTGATCACTTTGTGTCGGTTCGTAATGTAACCGTAGTAGGCGAGGAATGCAAATGAATATATGAAAGATCATATAATATTATTTGAACTGCGGAGAAAGATATGAAGACATAGTTGATTATCGCAGTCATACACACAACTTAAGCCGCTATGAAACCGCTATGGTCTTTCATATATTTATTCGCGTAAGGATCCCTCTACCCTCCTCTATCCAAACTTTAATTACCTGTCTAATCGTATCTATAACAAAATTCTCGATTGTTTTTGTTTATTCGCACACCTATTTCTCATGCAATTTGCGCGTGGTCATTCCAACAGGTACAGGTATCCAATTACAACTTTTTGTAATTGGACACCCAATCGCACGCTTTAATAGCTTCTATTGCAATGTTTCCTACAGTTTTACCTATGGAAAGCATTATTGAATTTTTTTTACTCACAAGAAATCTCTTCACTCAACTTCAGTCCAATTACTATAATATATCAGTGCCTTAAAAAAATAATCTAGCTTTTTATTCATATACTTGTGCATTATTGATGGACACAATTTGAAGTGTTTCCTAACTCTTAAAAATGAAGCCCAATCTTTTGAAAAAAAAATAGCCATTATATGTGTCTGCATTTTTATCTTTTTGTCACAGGTAAAAAACCTAAACTGTTATTTTCTCTTCGCATGTGTTTGGACAACTAGCAATATTTTTAGAAGTAGCCTTTTGTGCTTGGTAGTTTAATTTCAAGCTGAGAACCTTAAACAGGAAATTTCAACAGTCTTTTCATAATTCGTTTTGTTTTGCCTTTCCTTTTTTTCAATAGTCAAAAGAAAAATAAATTAAACTTGCAATGGAATAATTAACAGGAGTCAAACAATTCTTCATTACTGTCTCACTTAGTACTGTGCATCAAACCTGTCGGCCGAACTGAAGTCGAGCCGCGCTTCTTTTGGTCAATTATAGGAAGTGAGAAATGGAAATGCTGAATATCCTATTTCCATTTCTTATATTCTGGGTAGGAAAGTAATTTAATAAGTTTGTTTCCTGGCAGTTTATGTTTAAGATCAAGGGGAAAAGAAATTTAAGTGTTTTATCGTTTGTTTGTTGTTTATCATATACGTTAGAATTTCATCTTCAGAAAGTATTTATTGTTTCTCTCTTTAAGAGTTGTCCGTACTTCTCTTCGTAGACCTTTTTGTAATTTTACAAACTGTTTTTATACAACGTCTCAACAGCATATGTTTAGGATATAACAATTTTTGTTATTTCAATTAGACCGTTCTCTACCAAACGAAAAGAGAACGTACTTTAGAGGAAAAGAGAGCATATGAATTAAGGTTAACTCTTATTCAAGTAAAGCAAACCATATCTACCGTATTTAACAAACTGTTTTTTTTTTATTTTCACTGCCAAAGAAGACAAAAGAGGGGTTTAACCTCTTGATATCCACCGCCAACATTTCTTCGTAAATGAAATCTAACATCAGGAGGAATTTAATTTAAAAATCTGTTTAATAATTGAACAGCGCTCTTGATCATAACCATAGTACAATGAAGTAAGGTTAGAAAATTATTGCAATCATTAACTGGCTAAGTCAGTGGATGTCAACTCTCTTACCGCTTTATTGTCTCTTGCCCCGGCTGATTTTTCTACATTACGTTAAACGTTCATTCAGCTTTTACTATTTTAAGACGTCAGCAGTAAATCATCTTGGGAATCCAATACTCCCGTAACATACTTTACAGGGAAACACAGTGGGTCTGAAGTTTATAGTTGCACAGTTAATCTACAATTTCGTTTTTTTTTTATTCCATAGTACCAGCCGCAACCCTCTTTTCAATTACTGATCAAACATCACCAGTTAACTTTTTTTCTTTCTAAATATGTCGATTATTATTTACTGAGCCATTGTTATTGATGCTTGCCTTGCTTTAGACCAGCACGATTCCCATGCTCACTCAGGGTAAGTTAAAATTATTGTCTCTCTGAGTCCCCAAACACATTCCTTTTCTTCTTCACTTTAAGCGCATTAACGGATCGCAGAACTGTCTACAAAAACTAATATACAGATAATATTCCTTATAGGTTTATTAATAAATGTTTCAGTCTCCATATACTTTTGGCAGAGTAGATTTTGGGCTCACCTCACTCTCTCGCTCATCTCTATGTTCAACTGACTGTACGGATAAATAGATCGCGCGCTCAAATTTATTATCTATCGATTTCCTTTTTATTGGAGATCGCAAATCATAATTACCACAAGAAATAAAATACTAAGTTCTATAAATTGAAGCTGAAGTTCTATTGATCGAATAGAAAAACAGATCAAAATTATCTTTCCCCTGTGTGCATTTAAGTTGTTGATGTGTCCAAGGAAGAGAATTTGGCATCTGTGGTTGATGTGGGGTAGGTGTGTGTATTTAACCCCAGAGTTAGTAGTGGAGGACTCTACTAACTCTGTTGAAACGATATGGGATGGGTAGGTAATAAGAGGGGAATTTCAATGTGGATGTTTTAGTCTCGAATTGAGTGATGTATTCCCTTAATATCCCTCCTATAACAGGAAACATGACAGATTGTTCAGACCCTTTAGGACTTTCTACCAATCAAATCTCAGATGACTCATTATTTGCCACAAGCTGGCAACCTGGCAGAAGTGGTCCCTGGTATGGCCGATTAAACAATGAATCACGACGCAGCTGGTGCTCAAATGAGTCTGACAACAATCAGTATATCCAGGTTAATAATAATTTTGCCTTTTGTCATATACTATAACAAACTGTTGAAACTTTTCTTGATCAGTGTTAATCACAAAGAATTCAGTCTTAAGCTTAAAACGGCTTGCATCATTGCCAATGTTGTGCTTTAAGTTATGACATGTACTGCACAAAAATGTAAAGACCAGTTCACTGCATTTCCTATAGCTATGATGTAATGTATCAAAAACGAAAGACCGTGTTTAACCACATTTCCAAACACCAAAAGAGGGTTGAAAATACAACGCGCGGCGGAGTATTTTTGATGAACTTCGAGATGTTTGGAAATGTGATGAAACACTGTGTTGAATGTTTGATGTATTTTCTGAATCGAAACTAAAACCAAAGAGAAAATTGAGAAATAGACCCGCACAAATCTATGCTTATTAAGATCAGATATCCAAACACCGTCACTGTCATGATTTAGTCTGCATGAACTCGATGAATCACCAATGAGTTAGAGAATGTTTGTTTAAAGGTTGATTTAGGACCCAAACTGAGACGAATAACCTCAGTCGCCAGCCAGGGAAGTCATAACTATGATGAGTGGGTGACTGCATATAAACTCTCATACAGCTTGGATGGTGGTAAATGGACCTTTTATGAAGACGTCAATGAGCCTAAGGTAAGGCAATACCTCTATGTTTGTTTTGAAAAACACAGTGATCTCAAATACTAAAGCTGCAGCCGTATTTCTTGGAATTTCCATGCGGAATACGAGTACAAATATTCGAAAAGAAGAGAAATAGTCCGACAAGGGATTTTGCGTTGATATTAAGGATTAAATGTACTTAATTACCATTTAATATTTCTCTGGCCACAGTTAAGAAAAGAATCCGTGGAGAATTGCCATATGTTTTGAAATGGCACACAACCAAGCTATACCAAGTTATTCGATTCTTTACATGCTTATGTATTGCATATTATACATCTACTCTTCCTAAATTTCATGACAGACACTTTTATAGTTATGTGATGAAACAAAACTGAATTTAACTTGCAAACACCTGTACCGGAGGAATAAATAAGGCAACCAACAGCATGCTTAATACCTACATGTAGCATAATCTGGTATATATTTATTTGGGCTTACAACATGTCATTCAATACCGCTCTTATTTCTCTCAGAAAGGCATGTGATTTTTTTTAATTTTATTATTATTATTATTTATGAAAAATGCTTGTCTCTCTACCTTATCAAAGATCTTCAATGCAAATAATGACCGGTTGTCAGTGGTGAAACACCCAATTGAGCCCCCCATCACAGCTGTGGCTTTGAGGTTTCACCCAACAGCATGGAGTGGTGATATGTGTATGAGGGTTGAAGCATTTGGATGCGATGGTAGGTTTCCGCTTGCACTTTGTGATGTACTGCGCATGTGCATTGTAGTAATTACAGGGAGGTGGGACCACAGAACTTAAATGTCTGTATGGACCCGAAAAATAAGTATAAGACATCTTAAGTTATATCAAAACTGGTTCATGCAGCTAGGCTAGTAAACACCTCAGCAGTTTCTACCTGTACCATGGAAAGGGGTGCAAATTTCTCTGCACAAAAGAGAGTTTACTTCTCCAATCAGGGGCAAATTATATTACTGTCAATAGCAGTTGTTTACCAATGCTTCCTATATTAGTTTGCAATGTTCGGTGCTTTTGATAAATGATAGTTAATGACAGTTACAAGGAAAATAGTTACAAATGAATTATATAACTAAACATAGTATACATACATCATGTTTAAATTACTTACACATTACTCACAAAAAGCTACATAAAAGAAATTAAATACAATGGAGTCTTATTTACAGTCTTACTTTACGTCAAAAGATTAGGTAAAGGTAGAGTTAAAAGTTTTTCTCCAATGTTTTAATTTGTTATATTTAGCCATCTTATTTTGTTTTACTGCTATTTGTCATTCTATTTCCTGAGCTATTTTAACTTTTGCAACGAAAATCTTTAATGATGGTTCCAGATTGTTTAATTTGCATTCATAAATATAACATTTTGTCATGAGTATAAGGAGGTGATTTAAAATAGTATTTTATCTTGAGTCATACGCAAACATTAAGACATCGAGATCTCTGTAACGCGTCGCCCTAGTTTGCTGGAGTTGTCATGAGTATCAGGTGATTTAAAATAAAATTATCTTTGCTTTTACTAAACTCACCAAATAAGAAATTCATTAGTGTCACAGGTTCTGACTGAAAATATTTTGTTTTCTTATCCAAAAAGGAAGAGCCTGCCAAAAGGGTTCAGTACATCTACAGTAAAAAAAGTAAATATTAAAGGGATTGAACTTCCTTTTCACGAAAATTGCATAGAGGTGAATCAATCATTTTAAATGTGAAAAGCTTTTCAATTGTAACTATGACATCATTCAAAAGCTTAAAATTCCAGTACCTTTGTCCCTATTGTGACATCAAACGGTCTATTCCACCGCCAGATTCCACCCCTAGCTCAGAATATTTATTTTGCAGTTTCAATTGGGTAGTTGAGGAGGTTTGGTTTTTGGATTTGAATTCTTTATAAAAAGATTTTTCAATTTTTTTTATATGGTATTTAATCTTTTCTGTCTACTTTGCCAAAAATAATACCATTTAGTGTTTTGGGGGCTGAAAGTTTACACTACTCATTAATTTAAAACGCTGGATTGGGGATAAATTTGCTTATAAATAAAGTTGGAAAAAATTTCTTTTCAGTTATCAAATCTCCAATTTTGACCACACCTAGCGAAAATAAATGCTCATTAAAAGTTGACTCGTGCTGTAAAATTATGTTCTTATCATTCCAAATGATTTGACTGGTAACATTCTCGTAACTGTTAGGGCTGGTTCACTCTAGCCACGGAATCGGAATCGGAGTCGGAAGCGTAAGGAGCGTTACGATCCATTGTAAATTAAAAAGCGGAACGATCAGAAGAAGAGTTTCTTTTTCTTCCGATTCCGCTTCTGCTTCCGTCGCTTCCGTCGTGTCGATTCACTCTAGATCAGAACTTCCTTCCGATTCCGACTCCGCTTACGATTCCGCTTCGTCATTTCCGTCGCTTCCGTCGCCAGTGTGAACCAGCCCTTAACAGTTGTAAACATTAACTCTGACAATGCGTAGAGGCATTCTATATAGAAAGCTGGAATATAAAGCAGTAATTTATGAATATCAAAGTTACAAGAGAGGATAAGTTTCCCGCCCACTTCTCTTAGAAACTCATTTATGATAACCTTCCAAAAATGTTCGCTATAATCAATACATTTTTTGAGAGCTACTACTATTTATCCTTAATATAATGAAACTTAATTTTCGAATCAGTAGCTTCCAGGTTTGCTCCATCTGAATTGTCCAATGACTTGCTCAGGCTATCTTGTTCAGTAGCCGTTCCTGTTGCAATTATACCAGAGAACGCCTTTGGGTTTCGAAGACCAACGAAGACACACGTCTTGAAATTAAACATCTTTTTACAACAAGAGGAAATAAAATCTCATGTTAGCTGTAGAGCTGTACATTGATCAGGAAGTTTAAGTCTCTTCAAGATACAGCATCCAAGCAGTGTCCTTAGTTAGAAAATTCTGTCCTTTCAATGAGTTCTGTGAACTTTGAATTGTGTAACTCTTCTTTACTGAATTAAATTTCTACAGCTTTCTCAGGACCATTAGGAGTGGAACAAGCCAGCATCATCCCAGATGAATACTTAACAGCTTCGCATTACCACTGGCCTCACTATGCTAGAAATGGTCGACTTAATAACATCGGAGGTTCCTGGGCAGCTCTTGATCGACTGGGAACATTCTTACAGATTTCCATCAAAAGGCAGCTGAGTATCATTACAGCTGTAGCAACACAAGGGTCTGTAAATGGTAATGAAATGGCTTGGGTTTTAACGTATAAATTGAGTTTCAGTACCTGGGGAGATGAGTGGATGGAGTACACTGAAGATGGTCAAGTTAAGGTGAACTTAATTTACTGGCTTTTGAAAATTGACGTCAGAGGTGTAAACGTATTGCAGTAGGATGGGCTTGCTTCACTCCTACATCTTCTTTCCGGTACCCTGCGAGCAGTTGCTTTCTCCTACACCAAACGAGGAAGAAACCCTTGGCGTAAGAGAAACCAACTGTTCGGAGGGTACTTTCCAGTGGTCATTGCTTGAGCGTCTGAAAATATCACACAACACAATACTTGTAATTCAATTCAAATAAGTTAATATCCTTGTGCTTTGTCTTTTTTTGTTTCACTTTAAGATATTCCCTGGCAACAACGATCAGAACACTGTTTTTAAGAACTATCTCCGTCACAACATCACAGCGTTGCTTATTCGCTTTTTTCCGGAGACATATTTCACTTATCCCGCCATGAGGGTTGAGGTCTACGGCGGGAAAGGTACGTATATCGCATATGACTGTGAGAACTCAACCTTTCACTTGGCAGTTTAAAAGTCTGGAATATGATGAGATATGAGTCAGATTACTCCAATGGAGGGGTGGCTCCAATAGTCTGTGCACCGTCTAGAATGATCCCGCGCTACCACTTTGAAGATTTCGTGTGGTCTTATGGCTTAATTTTGAGAAGGAACTTGCATACTCGTAGAACATTCTTTTTCTTCAAATTCTATTTCTCGTCTGTTCTTTAACGTCAGACGTGAATATACACGTAGTTTACACTCATTAACAATCAGAATTGCTTGTTTACGGCGTCTTTTCAGTCCGCGATCGTGGCATTTTTCAAAACATTTTCAGTCGCGCATTAAAACTGCTATCAGCAAGCTTTCTCTAAACCGTTCTGTCCATGGTCGTTGTAGCCCTTAATTGCGTGGAGCCTAGGACTGAAATACCTCATAGAAAAAACAGAAATGTGAGAATCTGAACAAACATCAAAAAGCGTCGTGAATTTGAGTCATCCGACAATCATCCCGGCTGCAGTTGCTTTTATTTTTCTATTATGCCCGTTCGTATACATTGGGTAGCTTATAGACTGTATAGATGTTTTATCGCTTTCCCGCTAATCTGGTATATCTATTCACGTAGCTGTTTGTCAGGAGGCACTTGGTGTGGAAAATGGTGATTTACCAGACCAGCACTTCACCTCCTCAAGCGACGGAGGACCAGAAAAAGTTCCCTGGAAAAGTCGTTTGAATAATGATCAGGCCGCCTGGTGCGCAGGAGAAAAAAACAACGAGCAATATATCCAAGTAGACTTAGGGAGGAGTCGGACAGTGTCACGTGTCGCAACTCAGGGTCACCCTAGCAGTGCTTTCTGGGTGACAAGTTACAGATTGGCGTACAGTGTGGATGGAATATTTTGGAAGAATGCTCTTGACGAAAGCAAATCAATGGTTAGGATATTTGATTACGTTAACCTGTTGATCGTTAACAACCCTAACGCATAAGGGAGGCATACACGTAGGTCTATATGTGTGATGGGTGAAAGAAACTTGAGGCAATCTCATGTATATCTTCTAGGATAGCGTCTTCTGAACCATTTAACGCACTTTCAAATTGTTCTATGTGACCATTAGTTAATATCGATTACTAAGATTGGCTTAAGAATCTCGCGCCACTTTCGAGACCAATCAGAAGTGGAACAAATTAATTATCACTTGCCCACACACGTTTACCCGTGCTGCTTGCTGACTGCATATATTTTCCGAGGATTAATTGTTTCACTGTATAGTCTGTGCCCATTGTTAATGGCCACAGTGATTACTTTTCTCAACACCCAACACGTAAACCATTGGATCCCGAACTGAAGCGTGCGATGTGTACAAAGTACGAGGAGTCACCCTAATTTGGCCAATCAATACCGAGTAGGGGTTACGAGCAAAAGTTCTCTTTATTTCGCAGCTCAAATTTCTGAGTATATTTTGCATTAACAGCTCACACAATGATGTAGAAAGCACTTATCCACGCTTAACCATGCATTTTTGCATTCTTTTCAGATCCTAAGCGGTAACACAGATAAAAAAACAGTAAAGGAAGTTTCACTGTACAGACATGTAACAGCCAGATTTGTGAGATTTCGTCCTGAAACTTGGAGTGGCTCGATTTGTATGAGGGTAGAGGTTTATGGCTGTGAAGGTTGGTGGAAAGCGGCAAATATTGAGCTATATCAAAACCAGCTATCCTAGAGTTAGCGAGATAAAGTTGAAGGACTCCCTTCCCAGTGCTTCCAGTTAATTTTATGATATGATCTCTTTGAGTTCTTTTTTGATTACCGTTGGCGTAGAGAAGTAGCCAAACATGTAACTAAGATCATGAATAATTTTCCCTCGCAACGGCACAGCTACTGTTTCTTTCAGCACACAGACAGTGATGTGAGAAAAAAGGACATTTTATTTGACAGACTTCCACTGGAAAACGCAACATCGACTTTGCACTTGAAAACCAAACAAAAACAATAGTCCAAAAATAAACTAAAAGACCTAGAAATACTGGATGGAATAATTCCTTTCCCTGACTTTCTTCATGTTCTCTTGAAAAACAATTATTGTTGTTTTGATTGTTTTCTTTTCGGTTGTTTATGTCAACGTTGCTGTCAAAGTTTGTTGTTCCTTTTATGAAATACAACCTGCCTCACAAGTTTGATATAAGCATCGGTGTTTATAATTTCCAGAATGCACCCACCCAGTTGGTCTTGAACGAGGCGTGGTCCCTAATAAGGCGTTTTCAGCTTCATCGTCGTACGACGTGGACCATGAACCTTGGCTCGCACGGCTCTACAGTAAAGAGGGCGAGGGAGCCTGGTGTGCACGTGAAAACGATGGTGTCCAGTACCTGCAGGTCGATCTCGGTCAGACTTACATTATAACAGGCGTGGCTACGCAGGGCAAATATGAAATATCTGAATGGGCGCTCCGCTTTCGAGCTTGGGTAACAACCTTTAGTCTATCATTCGCTGACGAACAAATGACTTGGATTTATTATATTGAGGATGGAAACACTCCAAAGGTAAGAGACACCGCTGACAATTTGACGAAAAATAACTGCCTCGATAAAAAGTTAACATCTAGGATAAATCCTCTGAAAAAATATTACGCATTTAGTGGAAAGGTGTCTCCAAAGAGTACCTTTGCGACATTGTAAATTCTCCAATGGTTGAGTTTGTGCCAATTAATCGTTGAGATTGTGACCGTTTTATCAGTTTCGTCTTCTTTGCAGATCTTTGCTGGAAATTCACAAAGCAATCAAATTGTACGTCATACGCTTGTCAAGAGAATAGTTTCTCGGCAGTTAAGGTTTTTACCAGTGACTTGGTCGAGATGGACTTGTATGCGAGTCGAGATTTTTGGATGTAGAGGTTAGGCAATGTTGTGACTTATGTGAAAAACTTGTGTCATAGTCATGCTCCGATCATGATTGTGTAGTTAACAAAGATATATTGGTGTGGCTCTACATTACATGAAATCAAAACCAACATCGTCATCGTCGTTGCCATCATTAAATGGTAGTAATTAAAAGTGTGTGTAATTGCTGCTGTTGTTGTTCAACATTATCATTATCCTCCTCCTTCATTATTATCATCATCACCATCATCAGCATCATCAACATCATCATCATCAACAACATCATCATAATTATCACTATCATCATCATCATCGTTTGTTTGTTGTTATCGTTGTTGTTCTTGTTGATATTTTTTTATTACTGTTCTTTGTAATAGTGTTGTAACTTGTTTGATTTATTTCTATAATCATTAACCTTTTTCTTTGATTTCACCGCTCAGCTTGTTCCTCTGCTCTTGGCATGGAAGATAGTCACATTCCCTACTCATCGGTCCTAAGTACTTCTTTTTATGGTGCCTATTACCACTATAGGGGTCGGCTCTTCTCATCAACATACACCTGGATGGCAGCCACTACAGACCGAAACGCGTTTCTGCAGATCGCAGTTGGCACAACGGATCATGTGATCACTGCTGTGGCAACTCAAGGACACAAGACATACAAGGCAGCCGTAGTGAAATTCCAGTTGTCATTTTCTAGTGATAGTTTGCAATGGTTCGATTACAGAGAGGAAGGTGAAGTCAAGGTAAATATGAGATTTGACAGTCGAAGTTATGCGAATTCCTTTCACTCTCTCAGATTATTGTTTTTATTAAGTCCTTGTGTCTTCTAGGTTCAAGAATTGCCATCACTAAAACACCTTCAAGGAATTCTATTTTGGCCCACACCGGACAGAAATCTCCAATCTCCAGTTATCCATTTTTTTTTTCTGTAATAAATGTAATGTTTTTTACTGTAGACATTTACAAGTGCCGCCCTTACTGACACAGTAACAAAGCATTTCCTAAAGCGAAACATCACTGCACGCTTCGTACGTTTTTGGCCTAAAGAGTGGTTTGGAAGGCGGTACATGAGGGTTGAAGTGTACGGATGCATAGGTTAGTATCTGGAAGAACTTGTCATTTCTTGATCGTACGCGAACAACTATACAGTCAATCCGCGCATGACTGTCGATGAAATGATCAGACTAAGATGGCATTGATTTTGAAAACGTCCTTCTTGTTTTTCCTTGTGGATACAGTCAGCGTCAATAAATTATTAGTTTAGAATGATTATTTCCCGGTGGGACGGTAGTGTTTTATAGGCCTTAAATAAAGTTCGATGCCAAACAATTTTCCTTAGCTTCTGCCCTTTCTACTCGAAATTTTAGTTACTTTGTTCTTTATACTTTACTTTCAAAATTCAGAACAGAATTCAGTTATCAATGAGAATATCTACTAACAATAATTTAACGGTTTTTTTAATTACAGTTTGCACAAGATCTATAAACACATCAAAAATGATAAGAAATTTTGAATATCCCGCCGTCTTCACATACGATGGATCTGTTTTAGCGCCATGGGAAGGAAGCCTTAAAATAAACGACGAGTCCCCTGAATCGTCATGGTGTGCAGACAGCACTGATCCAGACAAGATTCAGTTTCTCCAGCTAGATTTTAAACTTGTCAAAGTTATTCAAGCGGTCGCTATTCAATCTTATTCTTACGCGAACAAGTATGTCAAAACATTTACCATTAGCTCAAGTCTTGATGGGATATTTTGGAAGCAGTATACCGAGCTTGGAGACTTAAAGGTACAAACCAAACCTTGAATGATTGAACAAGTAAGGAATTTTGAACATTCAGTAGCAAGGCAGAAAGCAGTCGTTTCTTTTCCTCGTCTGCTCGTGAAGTTAGCAAGAAAAAGGACTGTAAAGTATTTTCCTCCACCGATACTTTAATCTCTGAAAATAATTCTTAATAGGCGCATTTCCCGATTCATTTCTCTTAAACCATAACTGAAAGAGTTTCAATGCACCCATAAGATGCATCTTAGCTTCTTTTTCTTATATTATATTTTAGGTGTTTCAAGGGAATAGTCATCGCCTAGATGTGGTGAAAGTAGATATCAAGTATAATCTCCGTGCGCGATATCTACGTGTTTACCCAAAAACCTGGGTGAACTATCCTTGTTTAAGACTGGAGGTGTTTGCCAAGGAAGGTACAGTGATGTAATGTAGTATTCGGTTGATACTTGTTTTGATATTATATTATATCATGTAAACCCCAATCATTAGAACCAATTATTGAAGTAACGAAAGTGAAGAATGATCATCGCAGTTAAATTTCCAATTTAAGCAATTGGAAAGAAGAAGCCTGAAAAAATCAGGGCTTCAACGGGATTCGAACCCGTGACCTCCGC
>OMLO01002867.1_pt1 | contig 14119 bp, 9 predicted proteins | sample 1674811 | NCBI WGS metagenome assembly OMLO01 (sample SAMN06265003, study PRJEB25207) | coral metagenome | isolation source: Coral host | place: Mexico:La Bocana,Puerto Morelos, Mexico | collected 2008-11-13
GCAGTAGACCTTTACTCGTTTGTATGTTCCTGCGAAGGATCCTGTGAACGTTGTTAGAAAACCCACAGGTTTTAGGTATGGCCGGGAGCTATGATAATTACGAGAACCAAGAAATCTATCCTTCCAGATAGAGGGCAATCAGTAACTATTTTTGTTGTTTTGCAGTGTTCAGTGTCATGTGGAAATGGAAAAAGAGAGCGAACTGTAAAATGTAGCGGTGGACGAGGCAGGTGTGACAGTAGAAGCGAGCCACCGGTCACGACAAGCTGCAATCTTGGTTCATGTCCCGAGTGGAAAGTTGGTGATTGGAGTCAGGTAAAAGCTAAGGTGTTTGATACATGAAATGCTTTGGAGAAGATACTAAAGGTTAAACGATATCCATAATCGTTTTAGGGAGAATAACCGTATGTCACGGCGGTAGTAGAAAAGACGGCGTCTCTTGTCTGTCGCAAATAATCTGTTACAATAACAAAACGTTTAGCTGTTAGGTACGTGTGATGGAGAAGTCTGTTATCGAGAAGTCTCTTTTCCAAGATAAATGACACGTAACTTTGTCATTTTTCCACAGTGTTCTGTATCTTGCGGAAACGGGAAAAAAGAACGAGCCGTACAGTGCAGTGGAGGACGAGGAAAATGTGACAATAGAAACAAACCAGAAGTCACAATAAGCTGTAATCTTGGCTCTTGCCCCGAGTGGAAAGTTGGAGACTGGAGTCAGGTACTATTCTCTCGGTACACGTACTTACAATATAAAAAAAAATGCTTTATCACAATGTCTCTAAATAATTTAGGTGCATTACTACTTTAGTCATTTCTTTCGAGTACATACTTTCAGAGGATCAGAATACCGCCCTATTAAATGCCAGTTGTTCAGTATTTGTCTTCCATTGTTTCTCAGTGCTCAGTGTCTTGTGGAAATGGAAAGAAACAACGCGCAGTCGAATGTAGTGGAGGGAGAGGCCTGTGTGACAGTAGATCTAAGCCACAAGCTGCAACAAATTGTAATCTTGGTTCATGTCCGGAGTGGAACATTGGAGACTGGAGTCAGGTACATTATTTCGGAACAGGGAACACAGGGCTTGATCACACTGTAGGCTATCAAGATGAGATTTTTCCGAGAATTTTTGTAGATTTGAAGAGGTTTTCTAGCTACACCTTCAAACAGATCGCATAGAAATAAGGTCATCCTTATCTGATAAGGACGTTTGGAACTCTCCCGATCATTTTTTTAATTATCGGAATAAGCGTTTTAATTCGTGGAATATAGAGCCCAACTTTACACAAGGGTGCTTATGCGCCAAAGAATTATATCCTCATAATTGAGCTCAAATCGACTACGAATCTCTTTTAGTGTTCCGTGTCATGTGGAAATGGAAAAAGAAAACGCACGGTGGAATGTAGTGGAGGAAAAGGCAAATGTGACGCCGGAACCGAACCACAAGCCACAACAAGCTGTAATCCTGGTGCCTGTCCTGAGTGGAAAGTTGGAGCCTGGAGTCAGGTAAAATCTTCTGGTACAGTATTGTGATACTAGGACCCAGACAGAATATTCTTACCTTGAGTGAAGACAACTCTTCACAGTGTTACAGGAGTGGCAGTTTCGGTCACACTTGCTGCTGCTGCTGAAGGAGTTTTTTTGGGTTGTCCTCGGTCGACAGCACCTCCGCTGAAAGGGTCTATCTTCGGCAGTCCTTTTTGGCCTCCGATCTGGTGAGGCCAGCACGCACTTTATGTCTCCACTTGATGATGTCCGAGGCAAGCTTCTCCCATCCTCCCACCGCATAAGTCGGTCATTTTAGGCCAATTCATGTATCCTTAGATTCGTTTGATTTCTGCTTGACCTGTCTGATTTAGTACTACATTCACTAAACAAGTTCTAATGAATACACATTGTTTCTTAGTGTTCTGTTACCTGTGGAGGTGGATCAAGAGAACGCCAAGTTCAATGCAGTCGATCGGACGTTAGCTGTGACGCTAATAGTAAACCACAAGCTACATCACGGTGTAACCTCGGCCCGTGCCCAGTGTGGCAAGTTGGACAGTGGGATCAGGTAGGCTGATTTTTATGAATTTTAGTTTCAAAGGTAGAAAACGAGACAGAATTCTACCAGTGAGAGGCAATCAGATATGAGCTTGCGAACAGATTAGTCAGCTCAGTTAATAGTCCAGTCACATCAGACACCAGACTTCTTATGCTTGGTACGAAATTTTACTTGATTTTCATATTGCAAGAAAGATCAGAAATATATTGTGAATACCCATGATGATGAGATTGTGTTGCGTTTCTCTGTTGCCGACATTCTTAAACATTCGCTTTAATTAATTGATTGGTTGACTTGCAGTGTTCAGTTTCGTGTGGAATTGGCTCTCGAAGGCGCTCCGTCATATGCAGTGGAGGAAGAAATAAGTGTGATCCTAAAAGCAGACCAAAAGATATTTCTCGATGTAGCCCTGGAGCCTGTCCACAATGGAAGGCAGGGGAGTGGAGCCAGGTAGGGGTCTTGTAGTTTTTGAGGTTTTTCTCCCTATCACATTTTTTTACATTTGTACAGTTCACCAAAACACGTGCTAATAGATCTCATGTTCATCTATTCTAAGTGTTCTGTCACGTGCGGGAGTGGATCTAGAGAACGTGCGGTGGAATGCAGCAGATCTGACGTCACGTGTGATCCAACAAAAAAGCCGACATCGACAGCGAGATGTGACCTTGGTGCATGCCCTAAATGGGAAACTGGGGAATGGAGCTTGGTGAGTGTTTTTCGAACTTCCTTAAATAACCAGTTGTTGTTTTAGGTCAGTAGGTCATTGTATCACGTCTTGGTTTAACTGTAGTCAAGCCACATCGAAATAGAGCTCTGGCGCTTTTGCCTCAGTGCTGAAGCAATGAATGCTTGTGATAGCTATCACGTGACTTCCTTTCAGTGTTCAGTAACCTGTGGGGATGGACTTAAACAGCGCTCTGTCACGTGTAGTGATGGAACAACCAAATGTGACCCAAAAACCAAGCCACAGAGTTCTATCAGTTGTAACGCGGGTTCCTGTCCCCAATGGAAGGTCACACAATGGTCACAGGTAAGCAAAACTCCCTCCTGGTTCATGGATAAAAGAAAGCAAGCAAGCAAGCTCATGAGAACGTAACCCTCGAGCAAAGACACTAGTTACATTTATTGTAAGGATTCAAATTCGCCAATTTCCACCTTTTTGTCCGCGTTTACGGCCACATTATGAACCAATCTTCCCTTGCTGACACCACCATCTAGGCGGCTCTTCTTGGTCAAAGACAACTGACTCGTTCGTTAAAGGTTCCAGGTTCAGATCAACTATCATAAGTTATCTACTATTGTGTGAAAACCTGATAAGTTCATGATCTACAGGTGTGACCATTCCAATTCACACCAACAATTAAACTTTCTCAAGAAAGTCATCCCTAGAGTTGAAAACTGGTTAGGTTTGGCAATGTCACTGTTGTGATTTAACTACTTTTTTTATTGAATTTCTAGTGTTCAGCCACTTGTGGCGAAGGAGTTAAAGAGCGTGTAGTCGTATGCAATGGGAGAGCTACCAGCTGTGATGCGGCAACCAAACCGTCTAGCAAAGCGATCTGTAATCTGGGACAATGTCCAGAATGGAAAATAGGAGAATGGTCTGAGGTGTGGACGCTCAGCGTTTGTTTTAAAGGAATCATAGCATTTCTTTTGTGCATCTTTCTGTCAGAGAGTATTGCAGAAGTAGGATAGTTAGCCTCGATTTGACCTTAATTGGGGACTCTCTAATTTCCCAGAAATCCAAAAACGTTTGTAGAGATGCTTAAAGTTTGGCCAAATGTTTTGAAATTTTGAAATAGCTGTACGAAAACGATCCACATAAATCACAATGATAAATAAGTGGTTCCTCCGCAAAAATTTAGAAAGTAACGGTTATTGTTTCAGCTGAACAGCATTTTATTGAAGGCTGACGTACTCAAACCCGTATTTTGATTTGGACCATAGTGTTCAGTTACCTGTGGCGGAGGTCATAAACAACGACAGATTGAGTGTATTAGCGGAGTCAACACCTCTTGCGATGAAGGAGCTAAACCAGCAGAAAAGGCTTTATGTAATCTTGGGATCTGTCCAAGGTGGAATACTGGGCGATGGACTCAGGTGCGATATCTGTAGAGATGTAGATGTTGATGTTCATTTTGTTCACCTGTCATCTCGGATTAATAAAATGATCTTGCTGAGATGGCCTTTAGAGCGGTTTTCAATTGAGCGCAGTAAAACCAAAACAATCCAATTAGACAACTTAGCCAATCCCAAACAGTAATAGAACCAAAACCAAAATAACTGTTTGATTACTTTGGGCTCCCTATTGAAAACCCCTGTTATACATGTGACTTAAATTTGATAAACCTCATAGTTTCCTGTACCTTTAATTCATGACCGCTCCTTTACCTCAATCCAAGTTAATCTAGTTTTCAGCGTAGTAAACCAGATTGACCGTATTTTTCATACCTATTGATACAAAAATTTAGGGCTAACAAATGATATCACTTTTCAGTGTTCTCGGACTTGCGGTGAAGGAATTAAAAGGAGAGCTGTTGGATGCTTCTCAATGAGATCTCGTCGCTTGTTAGAAGAGTCATCTTGTGATGCGAATCTCAGGCCGTCTAGTCGAGAAGTTTGCAAACTTAAAGAATGTTACCCGGATGCAAAATGGCGAAAAGGCGAGTGGGGCAAGGTAATGTTAGCATTTATGATGCTTGAGCGTATATTGTGTTTCTCACTGTACTTAGTGCTCAAGGTTACTACTCGATAACATGGATTTCAATGTCACACGTTTTGACATCATCCATAGAGAGATAATTTTTCAAAACGGCCTACTACATGAAAGTACCACGGGAAAGTACTAATCAATAATAGCTTTTAAATCAATTAAAGTTGAAACCGCCTTGTATTGCCAAATGAAAGTACTGCTCTATAGCTTTCATTTGAATGGTCACACATTGCGGTTTCATCCAGAATTAAAAGTTTCAACAACCTTGTACAGCATCATAAACAGTACAACACGAACGTACAGCTCGAAAACTTTCATTCAATGGTCCCACATTTTTGTTTCATCCACAAATTAACTTTTTTCATTTCTAGTGTTCAGTCTTTTGCGGTCTTGGCGACAAGTCACGTGATATATGGTGCGGCATTAAAAACGGAACTAAAGTTCCGGATGAATACTGTGCAAACGAACATAAACCCAGATCAAAGCGCTCGTGTAACAAGAAACGTCGCTGCGGTGAATGGGAAATGGGCCTCTGGAGTGAGGTAAGCCTTTAGTAGAAAATTTCATGTAATTACCAACAGTAGTTACCTTAGGTCGTCACGGAGGGTTGCGTGAGGTCATTGCTTAGGTCGTCACGGAATCCTCCGTAACGTTCCACGTACTTGACTCTGAAAGTTACTTTCGTCTAAAAGGGTGGAAGAAAAAGCAGTTGTTGCGAAAAGCAGTCAAATATCTTATATAACGTACATGGTATTAACGTTTTCATTATCTTCGCAGTGTTCAAAAACGTGTGGAGAAGGAAAAATTACTCGAGCCATGAGATGTCTTCATCAACTGGAATACAAAGGCGACACCTTCTGTGACATCAAAACACGACCACTAGACAAACAAAACTGTGACAAGGGAAAGTGTCCACCTCCTTTAAAACTCTATTACTGGCAAACGTCCGCATGGAGTCAGGTATGGGTAAACCAAGTGCTGATTTAACCAATCACAATACTCATTGCCTTATGTGTTGTTAGTTGTAGGAATCTACTTGTTCGTCCATGGAACATCTCGCTCATAAATGGTCCGTAATATTTGGATTTTTATATTTCACCGGCGTAGGTGGAGGGAAAACATTTGATGCAGAATAGCATATACTGTTTTCACCTTTGCTGGTATCTGACCTAAATACCTAATTTTGCATTCTCAGTGTTCTAACTCGTGTGGGTACGGACAGAAGTCGCGTGACATCTGGTGTGTCGACTTGTCGAAAAGGAAAGTCAATAATGAACTATGCAGTCCTTCATCTAAGCCTGAAAATGTTTCTTCCTGCTTTGAATCCAAGTGTCCACCCAAGTGGAAACACGGTGATTGGTCAGCGGTAAGTCAAAAAAATCTGCAATCGGAATTGTGGAGGAGGAATATGAGGATCAGTGATAGAAAAAAAAATTCAACCGTGAAAGGCAGTAACCTATAGCAGAGATGGCCCAGTGGTGAGAGCGCTCGCCTCCACCCATTTGTTGCCCGGGTTCGATTCCGACGGGATACCAGGCTGAGCTTGTTGTTAGTTCTAGCCTTTCCCCGAGTACTTTTTTCCGAGTTTTCCGTTTTTTCCACCCTCCTTAAAAACAAACACTCCAAACATTCTAATTTGGCCAGGATACAGAATCCGCATGAAAAGCAGCTATGGCTGATTTGGCTTTCTCGTTAAATATTGTAATTTATTTCATTTCGCGAGTCTTTTCCCATTTCACTTGTTCGCGTGTGTTTGTTTTTTGTTTGTTTACTGCATGTTTTCCTATCAAGCAACTGACCTTTGCTAAAATGCCACCATGTTTCTGTACTTGCAGTGTTCCAAGTCATGTGGACGCGGTTATCAGTACAGACCAGTTGAATGTGTCACAACACTCGATAGAGCCCTATCTTCGTACACAGGCTGTGACCGACGTACAAAGCCCCCCGTTTGGCGGCAGTGTAACCAGGGGGAGTGTGGTGGTCTTCTGTTTTGGCGAGTGGGACCCTGGTCTAAGGTAAAGGGATGATGTGACCTTTATTTGACCAACCTTGTACATTAGGACTGGGTATGTTGTTGAACCCAGTCTTCAGAGTACCTGTTTTAACAAACTGGAACTCAGTCTCTTCTTTTCTTCACAGTGCTCCGTCACCTGTGGCAGCGGAATCATAAGAAGAGCTGTTAAGTGCCTGGCTAGAAATAGAACATATCTCGATGACTCTTACTGTACATCGCCTACTTCAACCAAACCAGAAACCACGCGGCTGTGCCAAATGAAAGCCTGTAAGTGACAAACACGATTTTGTTTGTGCGTAGGCCCGCAATTCGTACATATACAAAAGTTTTTTCACTTGGTACGCCTGGTAGTTAATTATCTGATGAGAGTCAATAAACAATCCATTTCATTTTGGAAGGTCCGCCAACAAGCTGCAGAGACGTTCAGCTTACCAAAGGAATACTGAGGGATGGTGAACAAACTCTGACAGTTGAAGGAAAAGAACTTCAGGTAAAATTGCTCAAATATCAAAAATTACTCATTTGACAATTTCTTTACTTAGTGGTCAGGCTTTTGAACTGAAGCGAGGCTTTTTATGATACAAAGTTTGTTCCTTTTTAAATGCAAATTATGCTATTATAATACTAACTACTTAGCTTCTCGTCCCTATCATGACAAAGTCGACCCAAACCTCGCTTTCATGCAAAGGCTAGATTACATTTCACACAACTGCAAAATTCTGACGATCATTAAATCGAACTTCAACATAAAATGTTTGCCATTTTAGTCTATATTAAAAACCGTTTTACTGAAGCTGTATGCTAGCGAAATATTTATTTTTCAGGGCAATTAACTTGACCGATCTTAAGTTACTTTGTAATTTTCTTATTCTGTCTGTTGTGCTTTATGTCACGTTAGGTGTATTGTCACGCGATGACGTCAGAAACACCAAAGGAGTACATTACGCTCAAAGCAGGCCCGTCCGATAACTTCGCAGAAATTTATCCTAAAAGGTGACATGGATTTTTTAAATTATGTATGTTTATGTGCTACGTTTATAAGGTAAAACTCTTTGCTTTGTCTTAGGTTGACACAAAATATATTGTTGAGCAGGTGTTAACCATTGTTATCATTCTAGCCAGGACACACAATCCAGTGAACCAATCAAAACTCGAAGCAAATTCATATCGCTTTTACAACGCGCTGGAAAACATGCGCGCGCGAATCACGATTGGGGTTTGTGTTATTTCTCATTGGATGAGAAAGTGGCGCAAGTATTTTTAAATCAATAGTTGGTTTTTCTTTTGCAGATTGCGCAATGCTTGGGCTTGTCCTGCTAACGGCTCTCATGTTGACCAGTGTGACTGTGAAGATGAAGATTACACGTTATCAGGAGGATCGTATTTCTCAAAAGTTAGAATAAACTTGTCTACAATGAAGATAATCGGTGAGTCCAAGCTGTTTAATAAGTGTTTTCAGCAGAGTAAATGTCGTACATGTATACCGACCGAGAGTCAAACATTTACCCGTCTGGCCCGACCTCACTAAGTCAATAAGCAGTTTGTCACGACAGACGACTATTTTCGACTATTTTTCAGTAGCAAAATTCTTACTGTAATTGATTTAAACTCGCATCAATTTTGCGGGGCCGTGTGCGTTTTTCTGGCCCTATCACTTCTTATGGTTTTATAAGGAAATAGCGTGCGGGGCCATATTTTATAGTTATATTTTTACGTGCTTAAAAACTAGTTAGCGCAGATTACGTTTATCTCTGAGAAACAATTCTTCTATTTCCTTGCACCAAATGCATTTCAGGAAAAAGTACGATGCCTATTTCCCTTCTTTGGAAGGGTAAGAAAAGCTTTTTCCAGAGTTTTTATGGTGTTCATGTAGTTTCAAAAGCGTTTCCATACCTCTTTAGACAGAATTCACAATACGCCAACGAAATTTGAAAAACGCCTCTTTACTATTTACGGTTTGGCCTACCGTTTTCGAAACCGGAGGACTTTTCGTTTTCGTTTCGATGGAAATCATTTACAAAACGGAACTTTTCGACAACGAAGTATTCATAAAAATAATGTTATTTTCCTGGTTAAGTTTTCCTGAAACACCAATGCACAATGACTTGTGATTGTTGCGTTTAAATTCCTTCAGCGTAGCGTGGACGGGAAATATCTGGGAAATATCTGATGCGTTTTCAGAGTGAAACCTACGTTTTTAAATTCCTTTTTAAATTCCACAGTTTTCAGCAAGTTCCATTCAACCAATCACAGATTGGCATTGAGCGTCATGTTTGCTGTATAAACATTGTTCTGACAAAAATTTTCGTTCTCTATTCAGCGGAAGACAAGCAATTTGCAGTGACAAGGGGTTTAAATCCTCCACCGTATGGAACAGCAGGAGATTGCTATAGTGCTCAGGGAAAATGTCCACAGGTAACGTTATACAAAATAAATAAACAACTAAATAAATAAAAGGAGAGTAGCGTCCGGCTTCCAATTCATATCAAAGTCTTATTTTTTCATAGAAATTTTACCAAGGCAACCCGAGCATCCGAAAGTACACCATTTAAAAACAAAAAAATTGTTTTTTACTGTAAGCACACACACCTTAACTTTCTATCCTCGCTTCGAAGTAAAAATTAAAGTGGCTCTGCCCGCAAAGTGAAATTATGGCCGCTCGTTTGTGTGCAAGTTCTGCCCTCAGTTGCATGATGTGTTATCATGTTATGTCGACAAATGTTAAGTTTTCCTGCTGTTTCTATTTTCAGGGTCGGTTTAGCATCAATTTACAAGATACTGGCATCAAGTTAACTTCTAAAGTTATGTGGGGCTCCACTGGGCAGGCATATTCTCAAATTATCTACAGATATCCGGTACGTATGATACTATCAGTAGTAAACAAGCCAGGAATAGTCCAGACTTAATGTCTGTAATTTTTGTCTCGGGGGAAAAAGTTACAAAAATCAGGCGAAAACAATAAAGTCGTGTTTGTCTGTTTCTGGTAGCATGTTTACCTATAATATAGGTCTTCTAATATGTTGAAATACTTGCACGGCAGAGTTTTATGTTTTCGGTCTATTTCAACACAACTGAAAACTCGCGATGTTGTTTTGAATGGAATTTGACTCTTTAAAATCATTCTTTAGTCATAGTTAGTTTATGCACCTGATGTTCTTTTTCTGCCCAGAGCTAAGTGAACGTTGGTAATATTTCTTGACTGTCATTATCATTTTGTTCTATATTACCAAATTTCCAAAAACTGTGTATATTTATAAGTTTTAAAGGTTTCATTAGATTTGAAGTTTGTAACAGGTGAAAGTGAAAGGAACTCAGTGTGAACGCGTGATCGCTTTCTGTAGAAAGCCTTTACTTTTTGTCTCGATGCTTACCTGACTGTTTTTGATTTGTTTCATTCCAGGAAGGACTTAAAGTTATAGGTAAATGTGGCGGAAGATGTGGCGTTTGCAGCCCTGAAAGTAACGTAGGATTACAAATTGAAATGGTCAAAGGTAAGAAGAGCTTATTCACCCACCACCTACAAAAAGACCAATTTCCTAAAACTAATCTGGTGACCGGAGATTATAGATCTTAACAAATACTGCCCCCTCCAGCCTACTCCTGGATTCCTACTCTCAGCGCAAAAGAGAATCGGACAAATTTCAGACCAAAATTTCGTACACTGCTGAAATAAGACTGAATGAAACAACATCTGTGAAAGTTGACTGCACCTTCAAGGTTTTACAGATATGCCGACGAGAAATCTATCAAGCCGTTACGTCTATCAAGCAGTGTCTTAATTAGAGTTGGCTATATAAAGGAAAGTAAGAGGTTTGGAGCTACATATCAGCTACCTACACTGTACTGTAGTTTACAATTTCGAACCGTTTTTCGAAACTTTTTGCACTAGTTATGTCTGAGGACGCGCTCTTTTGAAGTTCAATTAAGTTTATTCTTTCTCTATTGTCAAAGCCAGAGAAAAAGAGAAAGCTATCTCATTTGTACCTGTTATAAAGTTACTAATTCTGCATTCTTTTCTGTTACAGAAGACGACACCTGAGGTCACGAGCATTTTTCAATTGGTTCAAATAGGTGTACATATTGCTATACATAGGAATTTTTTTACAATTGTTTCCATTCCGAGGTGATGATATGATATCATCACTTCACTGAGAGAGAGGAAGTTGTTTAGTTAATATAGCCTGAATTTTGCATTACAAGTCCAATGGAAGTATTTATTGTCAGGCAATCTTATCCTTAAAATATTATTGACCAGAAGATTAACTGTAATAGACACTAGAGCAGGAAAGTGTCCGCTGTATAAAGTATGTCATTTAGTTGCGTTACGTGAGGTCGCGTCAGATTAAGTTGAACCAGTTTAAAGGAGCAATGTCAATGCTAAGCCAATGCGTGATATTTTGTAGTTAGAAGTTTCTGAAAACAGCCATTGTTTACCATGACTAGCTGTGGAGTGCAACACAATGTGAGAGCGCTAGCTTGATTGTACCCAAGGTCTTGACATTGCTTCTATTTGATGGCAGTTGGCCAATAGATATATATTATAGATAAAGTCATTTTTTCGCAAGGAAGGAATTAAAAATTAGGAAGTTTAAAACAGAAAAGAAATTGAATTTACGCTCAAGCTTTTCAGACTGGATTTTAATGATATCAAGATTTTGTTCAAATTCTTTTAACTTATTTTTATCCTAGCTCCGAAAAAACATGGTAAAATATATTTTCGAAGGCTTGAATTTAGAATTTTCTTAAAACCAGCTGGTCGATCACTAACAAAACGACTTCAATATATATTTTACTAAAGCACGTCTCTTTTTACTTTAGATACATTAACTGCATTTTATCACATTTTTTTGTACAGTAACTAAGTAAAAAGTGTCTTCTAAAGCATAATATTCTGAATGACACGATCAGACCAATTTTTCACTCATAACCGAACGAGAGAAAAAAGCAATGCTGATCAAAACCTTATTTAAATGACTTCTTGGCTACTTTATATGGCTAGGAATGTTTTCCTAAGAATGCAGTGCCTTCTCTAAGGAAAACAGTAAATTTGGTATTTTCAAACAGGAAGTCGCACTATAAAATTTTGTAAACTTTTATTTTCTTCTTTTATGTTCTATTACCTTGTTCCTCTGTGCCGTTTTGCAAAAAGATCGATTTTGTGACAGACTGCGAACGAGGAGACAGGAATAGAACAAGTTTATTAAGTTTGTGCATTAACCAGAAGTGAAAGCTTTGCGAGTGAGGAACTTTATTCAGTCGAAATGTCTTCATTTCTCGCAGATTTACAGGGTAATCACTTGCATAATTATTATTTGCATAATTTTTGCACTTTCAAGATGGCGGCGAAAATGTTCGATGACAGATCCATGTTACTTACTTTTTTAGATTTTTGAAACATTTTGAGAAAAATTTCAATTCAAATGCTAATAAATCTCTGTTGGATGTAATAGGAACTAAGTAGTTTTTGTAGTGCGACTTCGTGTCAATAAAGAAAAGCAGCAATTTTTATACGCGTCCGATTAAATATCGAAAAAGTTGTACAGATTTCAACTTAAAAACATACATTAAGAAGCTTTGAAAGAATTTTATATTTATTACAAGCAAATGACGCAAATTTTATTTTTACGAAAGCATAGTTACCCTCAACGGCCGATTTTATGAACGCATCCGACTGACAAGAATAATCATAATAAAAAATAAATGTAATTAATTTTTAAAAATGCTGTTTATATGCAGCAACTTTGCAACAGCCTTATTTGGTTCGTCGCGTAACGCTTCCAAATAGACCAACGTTACATGACGCGTTATGTAACGGTTAGGAAAGAAAGAAGGAATGGCGGTTATGTGTATGGCAAAACAGCCAACAAATAAATGTAGAGATTTATATATATATACATTCGAAGGTTATTTATTTAAACTAGCTGGCCTCGTTATAGCGGGTAGCTGGTGTGCCTGTACAGATTTTTACATTTATTATATGAAATTAAAAGTTAAAGTTGAAAACTGCTGTAACTATTTCAGTGCCTTTCCCTTCCCCGGTTTAAGCCGTGGTAACTGCATGTACATCCACATGAATCTTGTGTATCTGTTGCTGTCCTAGTAGTAAGAACAAAAATAATTCTGACAGAGCCACGGGAGGAAATTAAAATCTGCTTTTAGAGTGTAAAACCGTTTTTTTTGAGATATGCACCCACGTTGGTTAATTAAAGAACATTCCCTTCTGCGTTTCCTAGTGGGTCACAAGGGATTTTGTAAGCAAGCGTAAACGCGAACAGGATAACGCGCTTGGGATTCGGGTAACGGTATGATTTGCGATAAGCGTTTTGAGAAAAACTTTGCAAAAGACGCTGATATTCCCCGATTGTCGCAGAAGTATTCGAAAATAACTTTTGCCAAGTTGCAAAACATATTTCGACCTTGTTTTGTTTGTTTAGTTTCAAAATTGCAAAATTTAAAGACTCTGGCGAATTATCGAATTGGGTTCAAAATGTTTGGGCAGTGTTGCCTCCCTTGTCAATATTAACCATGGTTAGTACTATCCATGATGTAACCACATTTTCTTTTGCATAGCGCGAAAAGGCCTAGGTACAAGTTAAGCACTACAGTGTTATGCAGAACTTGTAGGTAGCGGTTTTTCCCGCAAGGTCGCGTAAGAAATGACAACACGAGACAAATGTAACTATTCACTTTTTTTTTTATTCTAACTCCAACAAATAATTGACCCAAAATCTTTTTTTTCTTAAAGGAAAGCAAAATTCTATGCTATGTTTTACATACTGTAGACTCATTTTAATTAATACTCTCCATCAAAATAACTTGTATAATTTACCAAAATAGGTGTTAGCAAAACTGTCTATATTTGACGAGTCATTGCATACAATATTGAGTTTTTCTCCTCATTTTGAGGGGGACTCCCATATTAGAACCATGGAGGTGCTTGCCGTACCTATCACAGGTTTTTAAGCAGCTAAATACCTCTTATCTCAGGGTGTCAGCTTCGAAAGGTCCACAGCATGAGTTTATGCCGTATCGTTTACCGTATTGGGCCGGAAAATAATGACAACGGAGATTTGATAATCAACTTATGGACATCTTTAACAATTAAGAAAGTATCAGTTAATGTGTTGGTTTAGAACTGGTACGTCTTTTCAGGCCACGCTCATAAAACAGGATGTTGGTAGTTCTTGGGGGCTCCTTTCAAAATTTCCGACAAGCACTCCTGTTCTTTTTTCATTGAAGTCCCCCCCCCCCCCCCCCCCCCGGGGGGGGGTTTTGGGGGGTGGTTTTTTTTTTTTTTGATTTTTTTTTTTTTTCCTTCTTATTTTTTTTTTTTTTTTTTTTTTTTTTTTT
>OMLO01002868.1_pt1:5000-14116 | contig 14116 bp, 5 predicted proteins | sample 1674811 | NCBI WGS metagenome assembly OMLO01 (sample SAMN06265003, study PRJEB25207) | coral metagenome | isolation source: Coral host | place: Mexico:La Bocana,Puerto Morelos, Mexico | collected 2008-11-13
TTATGTTTTGTTGCCTAGATCCCCAAGTTACTCTCAGAAGTTCATCCAGTTTCAGTTGAAGTGGAATGGGTACCAATTGTGGTTGGTGCGTTGTTTCAGAAGATAGGAACACCAGTGGTTAGTAGCTAAAGCAAATGGTTAGATTTCAACACTTGTGAGCAGAATTACTGGGTTACCCCCAGCATTAAATTCACCACACCCATTTACACACCTGGAAGAGGAACTGTGAGAGCAAGTTTCTTACCCAAGAACACAACACAGTTGTGTCCTCAGCCAGGGCTTGAACCCACACCACTCGATCTGGGGTCAAGCGCAATAACCATGAGGCCATTGCAACTTAATATTATGTTACATTTTTATGCTTATATGGGAAATAGGAAACACAATTGTCAGCAAAATTCATTTGACACCCTGATCAGCTCACTAATGTTATTTATGTTTGCCAGTTAACAGTATATAAAATATCTTTTTTATTGTAACCAGGTTCCAATGCACGCCATAAGTGAAGCAAAGAGAAACTATGGAACAAAAGATCTTCTTGACTGGGCCAAGTATCATGAGATTGTGTTCCAGTTCACTTCTCATTTTCCACTCCGTTCTGTTCTTCCCTTGAGAGTTACCCTTGTTAACCCAGACGACAAATTGCGACAAACAATATGTTAGTGGTGCAAATGAAAACATCCTACAATGGGTGACAAAAGTAGTCGAGACACTTTTAGAAGATGACTCTTTTCGATATATGACGTCTTATTCTATTTCATTTGCATCTAGATACCCCCGGACACCAATTAAATGTTGTGTAGGCGCTGTGGTCTGTTACCTGTGCAATCTTAGAAATAGAAAAATTGACATTGTTTGCCATGTTTGGTGGAAAGGGGAAATGTTTAAAAGACGCTCGAAAATCAATACTCACTTCTGACTCACTGCGAAGTGTCTTAACACTTTTGTCGCTCATTGTAGTCTACAAATTCAGTTGTATTCACTCTGATAGATTCACGCCCTCGTTGTATTTCTGAATGACTGTAAGAACTATAAAAAAATTCATTCCGTCTCGGTGGTTTAATAATGTGTTATGTGTGTTGTACTAGTATGACTTCTAGGAAGAAGGCTTGGACACTATCTCTTCCAATCTCTTGCTGTTATGTAATGACTTGGGCTCGTTTTCTTCTCCAGATGAAGCTGGCTGGCGACATGACAGGAACATTGGCGATCCTCAGGTGATTTTTACATAGTTGTCAGTCACTTGTAGCCTCATGTGCAGCTATTCCTACGGCTCGACACGCAATGTTTTCTAACAGAATTACTTGAAAAGTCTAAAGAAATTCTGCGCATCAGGCTACGCAGGCACTTGTCTTCTGTCTAGTCGCCAGTACTCTAGGACCAATACCAAGGTCAAGAGGACTGGTTTGTAGTAATCCCTTATTTTGTTACAGTCCTGCTAAACATGGCAGGCTTGTCACCCCTAGACCCCTCCCCTCCTAAGAACGCACCTCAGTCCTTCGTTGTACTTGTGGGAGGTGTTGTGTATTACTCTGCTGTGCACAGAGTGCATCCCGTATACGAGAGGCAGGGAGGGACACATTGGTCATCGATCCTTTGCAGTCGTCCGGTGAGTCGTCGTGGCGTTACATAGTGTCGCATAACGACACAAGACAAATGAACCTCTTTGATGATGTTGCCCTTTTTTGATGTTTCATTCAAACAGAAAGAAACTCTCACCGTTCGATATATCAAGCTGAAGTTCAGATAGAAGTTTCATGACAATCCGTTGCAACTTCATGAAAATGTGAGATCCCAAACATGGAGGTTTTTCAGATGTACACGGAGCTGGTGTTTTGTTTACAAGAAAAATACGAAAAATTGCTTATATTGCTTAGCAAGGTCAAAAAGAAACATTTGTCGTGCTTAGGGCTATCGCTTGAATAGTCAGACTGTTGATCTTCCTGCAATGGCTAAAAGTTTTTATTTTCATGTTTCCGTAGGTTTTATGTTCAGTTCTTTCTGAAGCTGGGTTTGACGGCGAGGCATTGATAGCAGCGACTCAAGATCAACAAATCAAAGATCAGTTGCGAATAAACACTGAAAGGTAAGCCTCACACTATCATGTCCGACCCAGGAAAGGGGACTGCGAAGGCCTGGGTCAGAGGAGAACGAGTCTGGACACCCCCTCGATTTTGTTTCTCAGGCTCTTGTGTTCATTAGTCGAAATTCGTTTTGAAAGTCTTACAGAGTTCCTCTCATTTGCCCCACCAGTGCTGAAATTATGATGGAAACTTCCATGCAGTTCTCGTCCTTAAACTCTTGAACACTGAGAGCGCTTCACGGGGAAAAAAGGGAGTAAAAGGGAAGAAAAGCCTGCCGCACCGCTTTGAATTGTGGATGGCGGGTCTAAATTTTCCATTTCCTCTCCTTCTCTCTTTCTACGCGGAGAGCGTGCTCGCAGGCATGATTTCTTTTCTATCTTCTCATTACCTCTCTTTTTTTAAAGGTGTTGATATGTAAATGAGAATTGAGATGTCGATCATTCTTGAGAATTTAAAGTTGTGAAGAAATATAGACAGCTATAGCGAATTTGAAATTGCTTTCTGATCGTTGTTAAATGGAGCTCAACGACCTTTCTTTTTATTGTTGTGTGTAGAGCATTCGCTGCTGGACTGTGTGGTGTTCCAAGCTACCAAGTCAACAATGGATCTGTGGTGTGGGGACAGGATAGACTAAACATTATTGCCGACATGTTGTGTGGCTGGGAAGACCATTTAAAACCAACCACCACCGGCAGCAAACTTTAAAGAATAATCTAGTAGAGTTCTTAGAACATAGAAGCATCATTCTATGCCATACTGAACACAAATGAACGGCTTCGATTGGCTGACACCTTATGCCATACATCTAATCTATCTGACGCAGAATCTACAGCGAGCCTCAAAGAATCCAAAGGAACATCTTCGAAGTACACCACTCCTGAAACACTAGCCTGTTGGAATATTGACCGTTGAGCGTGCTTTATCTACTGTTTAATAAACGGGTTGCCATGTTTTATTCCTGTTTCGACTGATATAACACAGTAATGGCAGAATTCGCGAATGGCGCTGAGAGGTCTTTGTTTTGACGGGTCTCAATGACGACGAAACGATCAAGTTAAACTACAAACATCAACCAACAGTTGAAAAACGTCAACCAACAGTTCAAAACGAATACGAGTAGTTCGAACGAATACCAACAGTTCAAAACGAATACGAGGGTCATTTCCGTCACGCGCTGATCACGTGTTCAGTTTTGGCGCGAACAGTCTTTCAATATAGCAGATAATAAATGCTGCTTTATCAAGCAAACAGGATTAAACTCCGGGAGAGTCAGTGGACAGCTGTATTCCAATTTCCGTCAACAATTAAAGTTACTCGAGTGAGAGATTGTAGCATTTTAACAATAAAAGCTAACAAAAACTGAACTGAAATTCATTTTAAATGTGCCATCTTGTCGTATTACCGGTCAGACCTGCACTAGTTCAAAACTGTCACCACCTTTTATTGATTGTTCAAAACTAATTTCTTTACATCGCACACAAATTCGGATACCATTTATGGTTAGGTTACACAACAAGTTCTTATTTTCAAGATAAGAACTTACTCGGTCAGATCTAGAAAGTTCTGCTGTCGTAGGTTACTCAACTGACTCTTGTACGGATGGAGGTTGTTATTGACAACAGTTTGTACTACTTTAAAAAAGTTATAAGCAATAGGTGAAGGACAAATGGCAAATTTATGCGTCATCTTAAGCAACGACGACGGCGATGTCAGAGACGACGCTTTGCAAAAAATGAAATTATATTTTACTAGAGAAATTCGCAATTGTGTAGATCTGTTCAGTATGCCAATAGCTCTGAAAGGTACTCGGGCTAAATATGCAATGACAGTGTTCAATTCAAAATGGAACACGTAAAAAATTGTCATCATCGTTCGCGTTCCTCAGACTGCACAGAATTTGATCATTTCACGTCATTGTTTGCAGAGGACATCAAAGAAATGTATAAAGATCTATAACGCACGTGCAGAGCCATTGTTTGGTGACGTTCTCGCCATCGTCGTGTTTTTGCTCATGCTCCCTAATATATAAAATATTGAACCGTGCCTACGGATTATTAACTCCATTTGGTAAAATTTAATCTCCTTACACAACGGAAAGTTAATGTTGTTACCGATACCTCTTAGAACATCATTCTGTCCGTTAATAGAAAGCCATCATATGAGACAGCGCCTTTGTTGGTCGTTTCGATACCAGTTTATAACTCGGAAGTGTTTTAAAAGTGTGCTTGCTTTCTAAAAAAACGTTTCCTTACACTACACTCACACTGTACTATAAAAAAAACAGATTGCACAGCTGACCTGCATCTCATTAGAGCACATGTGTTGCCTGGGAAACAGACCCACTAAAAACATAACTAATATAATGTTAATAATGTTACCCCAACAGTCGTTGTAAGTCTCATTTCATTTCATTTGTGTTAAATCTTTCACAATCCTCATCTCAGTAACTGAGAAACAATAACTGTATTTGTTGAAATCAAATCCCGGCCAAAGAATGTTTAATTCCCTTAACAAAGTCTTTGCTTTCCGCTGCTGTTTTCCTCAGGCTTGATTCGGTTTGCCAACAGGATGTCATGACTTCGGTCCACTGTGCTGGAGGAAGATTGGGAGCGAATCTCCCGTCGCTTCTTGGAGTCTGAGGCCGATAATTTTCCTCCTTTATTCGCCGAAGGAGCTCGCCTTGGCTAAGGCGCTGACAGCTTAGTTCGGAGAAGACTCTTTTACCGAACCACATCTCCCACATCATGAGACCGAAGCTGTACATGTCGGCCTTTGTGCAGTAGGGTTTTCCATCGTGTACTTCTGGTGCCATGTACAAAGGTGTCCCACATACCGTTCCCAGGATTCTTCCTTGGAGTTTGGCCAAACCCAGGTCTGCCACTTTGATGTGGTCGTGTCTTGACATCTGCAAATTAAATTTGCAAATCATCATTTAGTGTAACACTGGGTTAGTCAAGATTTCAAAGAAAGAAGCGGAAGGCCTTGTTTTTAAAGGTAATGAAATATTATTTCCATACCAGAAGTACAAAGGCCGTAAAACATTCAAACAACCCATGAACGGTCAAATGCACGAAAGTCTAAAAACTCGACTGCATACTTTCCAGCACCGCTGGATCCTTCCATTTGGTCAATGCGACCCTTTGTCTAGTGTCTTAACTTTGCCGTCAAAAAGCTGTTTAGAAATCAATTTCGAAAAAAACATGATTTGTCATCGAATTCCTAAAAGACACTGTAATTTCTGAGGCGTGGTTCCCTACTCACAAGATGGTTTTTCAAAACACCGATAAGGTTTGTTTGATGCGTTAAATGTTCGTTTTGGCGAGAATTTCGTACCCAATTCCTTTGACCGCTGTAAAGTTGCTTCTAGTCAGCTTACCAGAATATTGTCAAGCTTGAGGTCCCTGTGAACAATGTTCTGGCTGTGAATAAACTCAATTGCATCTAAGATCTGCTTGGTCCACTGCACTGTATCGACTGCTGCGTTCGGCGTCTTCCAAGGAATACGGTCGTCGTTTTTGAAGATGTGGTTCTTGAGACTTCCAGTGCAAAGGTCAAAAACCAGCAGCAAGAAAAGCAGTTTGTGGTCTTTAACCTCTATGGCCACTCCATAGAAGGCAACTATGTGCTTGTGCTTCAGTTGCCTATGGGAAGAATTGTTATTCTTAATTTATGTTCAGTGGTGTGAAATTATCATTGCATACTGAAGTATTGTACAATTAGAAGTGCTCGTGTCAGGGGCAAAATGCTTTCCCTTTCAGAATGCCAAAATGTATTCTATAAATTACTCTGAACTTATTGCCACTGTTAATGTTTTGGAGCCTCAAATGAAACCTAACCTCATTAGTTCACGACCTTTCCAGACACACTTTCAGGTAAGGTTGAAAGAATTACTAGTGTAAGTCATCACCTGGGTTCCATTTCGCGTGCGTATAATTTTCTCTACACAAACTTACTTTACCGTGGCTGCTTCGTGAAGGAAGCTGACCACATTTGATGGACTCGGAGCTTCTTTAAGCTCTTTGACAGCAACATCTTTTATTCGATGCCCCTGAGGGGTGAATTTCCCTTTGAAGACAGTACCATAGCTACCTGCACCAAGGTTCTCACTCTTGTCATAACGAAGCCTCTTGATGTCCATTTGACAAGGCGGGTACATCACCTGTATTCCGTTTTCGATGGCGTCAAACGTCAGGTTCTCAGTTATCTCCTGCAGGTTCTTCTCTAACGGACCGAACGTTTCCAAAGTCTCTTTATCCCTTAACTCATCTTCGTCTCTTGTGAGATCCTTGCATTTCTGCTCATACCTAGTTATTAGGTGTTGATGGCATCTTCTTATACGGGCTATGCGATTCGTCTCCTCGGCGAATAGTTCTCGGACATAAAGGAGAACTTTATCGTTGATGAAAGCCTCCAGAAACTCTGTCGACAGGTCTGCTAAGGCACGACTGGGATTTTTCTTCAGCTGCCATTCCTTGATATGTTTGTCGATAGCCAAGTAACCAACCACCACTGGTGCAGAAAGAACTCCTACAGCCAGTCCTACAGGAATCAAAACTGGCATAAAAATTCCAAGAGTCATCGCGAGGAATGTTTTCATATTTGGATGTAAAGGCGAGAGGTTTCCCTGACGAATCTCAAGCGGTGTGAACTTATCCCCTGTATCACCGACGAGTATCCGATCAATGCCACGAATTTCTTTCTCAAAATCGTAGAAATTTTGATGAAATCGTCTCTCGAGGTCCTCATAGGCTTTCGCAAAGAGCTTTTCTCTGTTTTCCCACTCATCAAAAAAAGACTGGAATCGCGCTCTAATGCATCTGCTATACGTCTCCTTGATTGCTTTGGCATTTGTTCTATGATTATCGTCAATGTTGGGCAGGTCTTTCTCTTCCCATGTACAAAACCTGAGTCTAACTTCAGCTGATTGAAAATGAGATGTCAATTCGTCACCAAGCTTTTTCACTAGATCTTCTATTTTGTCTTCAATTTCCCGGATGAATGTGCCTTGTTTGAGCTTTTCGAGTTTGACTTCAAGTTCATCGCGAACTTTAAGTCTTTCTTCCCCGCATCTTTTGGCATTTCGCATTGCACCTTTCAGATGATCTGAAAAGTTACCGAGCTGACCACTGATCCATCTGTTGATGCAACATGAGGGAATATTTTACTATTATGGTTCTATGCTGTCAGGTATTAAGATGAAAGCAAAATTCACGCTCGCTGCAATGGTTCAATTTGCCTGGGACTGTATTTTATCTCTGAATGTTAGAGCATTCGGAAGAAAAATGTCTCCGAAGACCGTCTAATCTTGATCCTTTTTCCAAGTCTGTGGATGGGTTGAACAAGTTTATGCTTTTTTTAAATGACCCGAAAGAACGTAGAATTTTTTTCCTTAAGTGGTTTCCAAAATTTCGGAGACAAATAATTTGCATAATAATAATAATAACGAATTTTTAAACAGGATGGCCCTTCAGTACATGCGTACTGTTATCAAAGGGGTCCTGTAAAAGAAAAATATATATAACAATATAAAAATAAAAATTCATCATATAAAAGGATGAGAGGTAAGAAGTTAAAAATCTATCAAATCATGCTCACTTAACCTACAAAAATAATTCGCAGCGCCTTGATAAGTTCTTCTAGGGCTTTAAACGCAGGAGAAGTAGAAAAACCCACATATTATTATAAGGTGGTAAAGTGTGTAAAAGATGATGATTTTTCAAGAAAAGTGCCGATGCTGAAGCCTGAAGTGAGGCGTAAAGCTAATTTAGACTCACCTGTAAAGGTGTTCGGATTTTCTCTGGATGCATAGCGGAAGAAGGCGTTGCAGTCCATTAATCAGACTCGTAAGATCGTCGCTCATCACCTCAAACCTTCCTTGCAATTCCGCGGCTGTCAACGCCGACAGTTTAATCACTTGGGTTTTTTCATCGAGGTCGGGGATTTTCTCTCTGAGTTTGTCGGCAATGTGTCTCTTGAGATCTTCTTTTTGGCTTCCTTGTTTTTCAACTTCATCCCACTTGTTGCAAACAAACAGAGCAGACTCAGCAGTGATGCCACAGGGCTTTTCACCCTTGTAGAGTTTTATCCATTCTCTCAGGATACGCAAAAGCTAAAAAAACATTTCGATCAGACAAAAAAAAAGCAAATCAAGCGTTAGTCTTCATTCGGACCAAGATGCGGGTTCTAGAGTGACAAGTAGTCTATTCTCTCTAGGTCTACACACAGTGGGCAAGCCACAAAAAACGAGGCGGGGTGTGGTGGAGGGACGTTCTACTCTACAAGAAGCTAAGTACTGACCCCTTTTCTCCTCTTATCTTGTCTAATTTTGTTCTATCTTATCTTATCCTATCTTATCTTTTGTTACTCACTCTGTCCTCCTGCAATCCTCCAGCATTTGAACTGTTTATTACGTAGATGAAGGCGCAGGCCTGTGGCAAATATTCCAAGGCTATCTTGTTTACTTGCTCTGTATCACCAATTCCTGGGCTGTCTACAATTACCACACCACCCTAGACGAAAACAACAGCAAAACTGTGAATGACGAAAGTGTAAGGACAAATTACATCCTAAAGTCATTGCGGGCGCTCTCGAAGCTAGACCATGGCAATTGTCCTGCTGTTTTGGAACAGTATCTGACACTTATTACAGCAACCTGTTAGGAAGCAGTCGACCGCTGTCTCGAGCTTCCGAACTGTCTCGGAAAAATTAAAACTGAGTTCGAGATAGCGGAGGATAGAGATATCTCAGTTCAAGATAGAGAGGTTCTAGTGTTGGGATTGATGAGGCCTGGATAGGATTAAAAAAGGTAAAGTCTGCATACGAGTCAAATGTCTAATCAGGCCGGAGCTTATCCAGGTTTCCGTAACAGGAAGCGACTAGGAGTATTTCTACTCCCCCCTGGATGGGATGCTAGTCCATCGTAGGTTTACCCCCAGCAATAGATTCGCCAGATTCGCCATTTATATTCCCGGATGGAGAGAAGCACTGTCAGAGTACAGTGTCGAACCCGGATCGCTCGATCCGGAGACAAAC
>OMLO01002869.1_pt1 | contig 14112 bp, 12 predicted proteins | sample 1674811 | NCBI WGS metagenome assembly OMLO01 (sample SAMN06265003, study PRJEB25207) | coral metagenome | isolation source: Coral host | place: Mexico:La Bocana,Puerto Morelos, Mexico | collected 2008-11-13
TCATCGCAATCGCCAGGCATTCGACTTCGGTGTTGGAGCAAGCTTTTACGTGAACGCGACAACAGAGAAATACCGGAAACTTGGCGACAAACAACACCTGGTTTCTTGTACGGAACTGATTCTGTTCTTCGAATGCTTCGTGAACTTCATGACTACATTGACCACATCCCTTTCTTGTTTTTCTTTGTCCCAAGGAAACACTACCAGATGTTGGACTACATCACTCAGGAGTTGCCCTCAATGGTGGCTGCAAGGCTCCCCTTGATACAACATCGCCTTGGCATCATGGGCCACAGTATGGGCGGACATGGTGCACTGGTGGCAGCACTGTCGGGAAGCACAGATATCAGATATCTGCCGTTTGAAGATTGAAGGTCCTGTACTTTGAGTTTGTCATATGACAATATTTGACAATACATACAAATCAAGTAAACTTTACATGGTTGACTTGGATGACTGGAAATATTCTAGTCATGTGCCAATGTCTCTGTCCGCGTTGCACTTTTCTGAGGAGATATCCAGAGCTCTACCGCTCCGTGTCAGCCTTTTCACCCATTGTCCACCCTACAGAGTCGCCATGGGGTCAGAAGGCCTTCAACCTCTATCTAGGTTCGGTGAAGCTGTGCATATTCTCCACGAAAAATTCTGACTGCAAAACAGTGCATAAAGTCTCATAAAGTCGCAGAAGTCAAGCATGAAAGCAGTGAAGCTGTTATTCCCAAAAAACGCCTGGTTGCAACATGCGATACATTTTCAGTGAGGTGAAGATACAGAAGCCTGGCAGCAATACGACACCCTGGAGTTGCTGAAGCGCTACAAAGGTCCGCCGAAGAGACTGTTGGTGGATCAAGGTCTGCTCCTCATGCGTCACGAGATGAATTTTGGCACCCCAAACTCCCTGCCCCCCAGCTGGTCTTCGTTCCTGAAAAACAACGTGATGCCAATGGATCTCAGGTTTGGCGGATCCTTTTCTGTCAGAACAACTGAAGCCTGGACTTCTGAAAGCTTTGTGTGATGAGAAGGGCTTGGCCCTCACATTGCGCAACCAACAGGCGCCAGGGAGCTAGCCAGAGCAACCTTGATTTGGACCTTGCAATCTTGTGCAATCTCGCATGTGTTTGTGAGAACAGAAAGTCTCAAACGAATGGAGACGATTTTTTTTTTGGTGTAGCAACAAAAGGCAGAAGCCAGTTATAGCAAATGGGCTTCACATATCAGACCCCTTTGACTTGAGTTGCTTCGCAGGATTATGACCACTCATACTATTTCATTTCAAGCTGGGCATCCCAGTGATGGAATTGGTACCTCGATGATTTGGGATAAATGTTGTGGGAATGCTACGAAAGCCGAGGTTTTATTGAAGACCATCTCAAGTACCATGCCTCCTTTCTGACTGGTGTCTTGAGATGGTGCCCAGATCCAGAACATCCCCTGGCAGCCTCAGTATACTCAGTCGACCCTGAGAGCAAGTCACTTGGACATTGCCATCATGCAGGTTTTTTCCCATGTAATTTCGTCATCCTCTGCAACCATTATCCTGTCAGCATTTGGTTTTCCAAGGCCAGAAGATGTAGATGTCTCTGATGAGACGGAGGTGCTGGAGAAGGCAAATGTGATCTAATGTGACGTACTGTGCTTGTGTCGCCTTTTTAGGATCCCTCCACACCAACGTAAGACACCTGCTCCTTTTCTCCTTTCGACGACTGTTGAATTGTAGTTTGCCAGGAGTCTTCTGTGAAGGACGTCCAGCCTGATGATTCTGTACTTGAGGGATCGCCAGGTGGGGAATCCGGATTGGTGGGCCACAGGAAGTTGTACCACCAAGTTTATTTTTTGGTATGACTTTTGCACTTTCAGTTTGTGTATCAAGCTAGAGACTTTGAGGAGCTACGACAGATCCTGCCAAAGCAAGCTTGGAGGTGTCGCGGGGCCGGTACAGCTATGGCAGCTATGGGGAATGGAGGGGAATGGAAGCTAATGCCCCTGGGAGTTTATGGAAAGAGGAAAGAAGTAAAGGATTGTGTTTCGAGGGCTCTCTATCCTAAGACCGTACTAATACACCCCACGAAAATTTTCTGTATGATCCAACTAGCAGCCATTGGGGAAGGAGGTTAAGGGGGGACGCTGCCTGTTGCATGTAACGCCGCTGACCGTTGACAGGAAGCGCATCCCTCTGAGAACAGCAATCATTTGCAGCTTCTGAACACTTCTTCCAAAGAGATTGACACTTGGTAGCGAGAGATATCTCTGTGATTTCCTCAGTAGCCCTGTTTCAATTGACCGCCACTGTATCAGTTTCTGGACTTTTGAGGAATATGAATGGGATTGGTGAGTGATGGGTTTGAATTTCAAAATGATACTGTGTTTCAAATTTGTCTTCAAAATAGTTTTGTACTCACTCCAACTATGACTGAGGAATGTTTGGCTGCAGTTTGCTTTGATGAGCGACCTTCGCTTGAACTGGTTAAGATACAGGCCATCCAGGAGCCTATGATTTCAGTGAGGCCAACACCCAAAAACGGTTGCATCCCTGCGAGGTGGCGCCGCCGGGTCCTGGGGAGCTCCGGCTTCGAGTGGTGGCAGTGGCGCCAAGTCTTCCAGATCTGGCTGCCCAGAAGGTGCCATGAATCCTGTCTCCTTGAAACTGCCACAGTGGAAAACATTCGGATCCCTACTAATATACACCTGAAAACTAACAGCTCGCCAGCTCGCCCCTAAAAATGATGGGTTCCAATAGGAATCTATGTATCTAAAAGGAATCTCCTTTTCCAGTGGTCAACATTTCAGGTGCCATGTTAGTGTTTTGGGGGCAGGAGCGGAGTGGCGGCCCTCGAATCCTTGGCCTGGAAGCTGCCGCCGTGGTGGAAGATGTAGGCCAAAGTGCTCCTGCAATTGAGCGACAAAAATCAATTGTTTATATAGTAAGTCTAAGTAATGTTCTGTATATGATGTATATTGGTATTCTCATAGAATGCTAGGCTGAAGACATATGTCCTTCCGTACGTGTTTCGGCTCACAAGGGTCTTCAGTTTGGCATGCCCCCTCCAATCTGTGCCAAGTGTCGGCAATCAGAGGCATTGGAGGGGGATACCTGGTGTTTAGGGTGCAGCTCTTGGGACGCCCTGGGCCGAGAACTCTCTGGCCATTGGGACGTTCCTGGAGCTCGCATCCTCGCGGCTGATTTGGTGGTTTCTTGTGTGAGGCAAGTTCGGGGATTGCGAGGATTTGCTGCTGGCTTGGTTCGCCAGGCAGCTTCTCCTACAGCCTCTGGTGCAAACCGTGAGGCTAAGGTTGCATCTCCTCCTGCAACCACTGCAAAGGCTTTACCTGCTGGAGGTAAAAGACCTTTGCCTGCACCACCACCTCCGCCGCTTCCCCCGGTGAAAGGGGAGGATCATAGTGAGGAGGAAGAGGAAGAAGAAGAGGAGATCGACGAGGAACCCCCTTCATCTACTCATAGACCTTTGGGAGGTTCTGGTGGACGTCCTCCTCCTGAACCTGATCATTCTCCTGGAGGCCGACGAGAAAGAAGGTCATCTCGAGGTGCTGGCGAAAGTCGAGCATCAGAGAAGCGTGAAAGGAGGACACGTGAGGAAGGTGAACATAAGAGGAAAAGACATCGTAAAGGACATCGTGGTGGCCGAAAGCACCAAAGGTTGCATAGGTTGGGAGAAAACCCGTTGCTTCCAGTGCACCGGCAATTGCCTGCGAGTTACTGGGAGCTGGGATCCCTTGCTCGTGGAAGGGACGCTCTTGATCGTCTTTAAGAGTTGGAGATGGTTGCCTTGATGGAAGGGCAAGAGATTAGCATTGACGACGAGGCGGCTTGGTCTGCGGTTACGTTGCTGAAGGGCCAAGTGTTAGAGGTGCATTTTGCCTCCACCAATTTCCATATACAGTCGGACTCATGGGGAGCTTTTCTGATTCGCGATGTTGCCCATTTGCCAGATGGGAGTGTGGTGGTCCACGTCAAGTTTGTCGGAGCCGAAGATCCAGATGTGGTCGAAGCTTGTCTTCCTATCTTCAATCAAGGAGAACGGAGAATCCATCTTTGTTTAGGAAGGCCTTGCTTGGACGCAGACGAGGAAGAGAAGTTGCATGTGACTCGGATCCGCATCTGGACTTTGAGAGGGTTCAGAGAATGCGATTATGTGACTCCAGACATGTGGAAAGCTGTGGACAAGTGGGTGAAAGAAAAGAAGCCTGCTGTCAAGGGAGTAGAAGGAGATCCACCAAAAGAAGACAGACGTCGAAAATCTCGAGGTGCCGTGAAACCGGAGCCCAAGAAGTCTCGAAAGCCTCCAGCGAGTGGTACTTTGCCCCGTGCGAAGCCCAAAGCGGGAGGTCATGCCAGAGGAAAGAAGCCGGTCGAAGAAGAGGACGAGGACGATGGCAATGGCATTGGAACAGCTTTGACAGAGGAGAAGAAGGCTCAACTCCGAGATCGCCTCAAGAGAATCCGCTCTACGCTCTTTCAAGGTGGAAAGGAGACCGAGAAGCAGGACGAAACGGAAGACGAGGAGAGCTTCCAGCTTGTTGGGTCATCGCCAGAACCCTCACCTTGTGCGTTGGAAGATGGTTTGACCAATGGGACAGGCCTGGAGATCAACAAGAGGGAGCTGGTGAAAGCCGAGCCTTCTCGAAAGGGTGCATTGAGGAGAAGAAAGGAGGAGGCTTTAAGCGGAAGTACTTCGAAGAACTTGAGAAAGCAGCTTGCTCAACGAGCTGTGGAAGTCGCGAAGAGGAGGTCGAAGAAAAACAAGAAGGAGAAGAAAGGAAAGGACAGCGATGTGAAGAAGCTCAGTTTGATGCTGTCGAAGATCCTTACCAAGGGGTCGGATTCCAAGAAGAAGAAGAAAAAGAGAAAGAGATTGAAGAATGGAGTGATAGAGACTTGTTCGGATTCTTCCAGCAAGTCCAGCGACGAGAGCGAGAGGATGAGCAGCGACGAAGATCTCGAAGCTCCAGTCAAAAAGAAGTCCCGAGACCATCCCGGTTCAGTGCTGGCACTCCTCACTTCACATGTGAGGGAACAGTTGGAACAGGGAGCAGCAGTGGATCTTCCGAACGACGATGGTGGAGTGACCAGTGGGGTGAAGGTGGTGACGTACTTCAACCTTCACCTGAAACCGCAGTATGGTCAGTTCCAACGAGAGCTGAGAGAGATGTTCACCCTGGCCTCGACCCTAGACCAACTACGAGCAGGAGACATAGCCCGTGTGGGCGATTCGCTCGCAGGACGTTTTATCGCTCTGCACCAGTTTCTTCAAGACGGCCATTGGGGAACGGCAAAACATATGGAACTTCACCCGCTAGAGGAGAGCAGTGCAGCAGGTCCTTCAATTGTGTTGGCTTCTCGCAAACATGCCAAGCTGGTGCAGAAAGTGCAGGGGTTGTCTCCCAGTGGCCAATGGGTATATCACCCAGGGAAAGGACGAGGCCGAGGACGTGGAGATTGGTACGGCGATGGAAAAGGAGATGGGAAGAGCGATCCCAAAGGAAAAGGAAAGAAGGGAAAAGGACGTGGGGGCAAGTGGAAAGGACACGATGCCCACGCAATAGATTGGGAGAAGAACAAAGACAAGGCGGAGGACAAGAAGTAGAGGATGATTTGGATGGTACTGACCCGCTGGCAAAAGCCGTGGAGGTGTCAGAGGTTTCACGCTTGGATTTCACACTATGGGAAGCATGGGCTTTCTGTGACTCACTGCAACGTACAGGGTGCGTGATGGCTTGGCTCATTGTAACTGGAAGTGTGACATCGGGGCACTTGAATTCAAAGTTGCTCAAGACGCTTTTCGATTCCGGCGCATGGCCCAGGGCTGATCATCGAAGGTCAGCTCTTCCTTTACGAATGGGGGAGTTTGAAACGTTGGTGAATTGGTTGAAAAGTTGTTCTCTGGCTGAAGCCGTGAGGATTGACAATGTTGGAAGGTGGTGTGATGAGGCTTGGAGCTACGTTGCTTGTTTCGCTTGCAATTCGCTGTTGAATGTGAGTAGACCACTTGCAGCTGGTGGTTGGAGTGTTTTGGAAAGGCGAATGGCGAATGCCATACGGCTGTCGGTAACAAAACTGACGCGCCATGGCCAAGCAGCGGAGTTCTGTGTTGAGTCTTTGGAAAAAGAGCTTAGGGGAAAACGGGTTAACTACCAGGGTGAAGAAGTAGGGACTTGTGAGAAATTAACTTTGTGTCAAGTTCTCCCCGCTTTACCCCCTAAAGAGCATGGAGGTTGCATTGATGTCTTAGATTTTGTTTCACAAGGGACGAGACGGCTTTTGAAAAACCCCAGATGATGTCTTTTGAAAAGTTCTCCCCGCTTTTACCAGATGATGGCAGAGTAATTCCAAAGTTGCAGGGTCGTATTCACGTTGAGAAAGATGATTTGCTTCCCCTGTGTAGGGAGCTGGTCGAAAGGGGCGTTTGTGAGTGGATCGATTATTCCGCAGTAGTAAGGTATCGAAATCAACCAGTGCTTAATGGCTTATTTGGTGTCAAAAAGCAGGCGGTAGTCAATGATGGCAGGCCAGTGCTTAGGCTCATAATGAATTTGGTACCATCTAACTCCATTTTGTTGCAACTCCAGGGAGGTACCAATAATCTACCCATGATCACAGCTTGGATGAGCACGGTTCTGGAAGACAATGAAGAACTGTCAATTTGGCAATCAGACATGTCTAATGCATTTTATCTTTTTAGAATTCCTGCAGCATGGCTTGGGTATCTGGCTTTCAACGTCATCTTTGAGCCATCAGTGCTGTGGTTTCAAGGTGAAGAGAAGAAAGTGCTAGCATGTCGTGTGTTGCCCATGGGCTGGCTCTCTTCAGTCGCCATAATGCAAGAGGTGAGTGAACGCATTTTGCTGGAAAGACAATTAGAGTTTGAGAGTCAGATCGTGAGGCGACGACCAGTACCACTATGGATGACTGGGCTCTTGAAAGAAGCCAGACGAGACAATCGAGCCTGGTGGCACGTGTACCTTGATAATTTTGCTGCGGGACAGATTCATTCCCCGACTGAAGAGTTGCGAGGTGGACACCGACTTCATCAGTTAGCTGAGCAAGCTTGGAACGAAGTGGGGGTGGTGTCATCTGAAAAGAAAAAGGTTACAGCGGCACAATGTGCTCAGGAGCTTGGAGCCAATCTTGACGGGAAGCAAAAGACATTGGGAGCATCTCCGGATAGGTTTTTGAAATTGATCCATGTGACTTTGTTGGTCATTACCCGGCCGCAACTGTCAAAACGACTAGTTCAAGTGATCGCAGGACGTTGGGTTCATGTCTTGCAGTTTAGGAGAGCTGGCATGAGCTTTTTGGACTTGACTTGGAAATTTATCAACAGCAAGAAGTTCAATTTGAAGTTGGTCAACTCTGTTAGACGAGAACTCTTGCATTGTGTCTGTGCGGTACCTCTATTGCACACGGAGCTGGATGCCAAAGTGCGTAAGGTTACCACTGCTAGTGACGCTTCTATGACTGGGGGAGCAGTAGGCATTGCACGATCCCTTTCAGCTGCAGGCCAAAGTTTCGTTCGCAATGTAACTGCTGCTGACAAGTTTGTTCCTCGAATCCCAGTCATTGTTGTGTCACTTTTCAATGGCATTGGCGGAGCCTTCAGGTGCTATGACGTGTTGGGAGTCGCCCCATTAGCGATGATTGCCTTTGACATTCACAAACCAGCGAATCGCGTGACATCGAGGAGATGGCCGCATGTGCTAATCTATGGCGACGTTAGAAGCATTGATGAAGACATGGTAAAATCTTGGCTGTTGAAGTTTCCCGAGACTGAGGAAATTCACATGTGGGGCGGATTCCCATGCAATGACCTTAGTTCTGCAAAAGCTTACCGTGAAGAATTGGAAGGAAAAGACTCGTCCCTTTTCTTTGAGATTCCTCGAGTTTTCCAATTGATTCGAAGCGTTGCAGGAAAATACATCGTAGTCAAGCTAGCGGCAGAAAACGTGGCTTCCATGTCGAAACCGGCTTGTCAACAAATATCAAAGATTCTCAAACTGCGGCCGTACTACTTGGACTGTTCGGACGCAGTTCCAATGAACCGTCCACGTCTTTGCTGGTGTACAGAGGACATGCAAAACGTTGTTGATGGGGTTTTCTGTGAAGACGAAGAGTATTGGACCAGAATCTATGCACGTAACAACTATCCCCTGATAGAGCAGTGGCTTAGCGATGGTTGGGTTTGGCCTGGAGCGGAATGGGGGGTTACCCTCCCGACGTGTATGAAGTCGATTGTTCGTGCACGGCCGCCGCCGCAGCCTGCCGGCATCGATAGGTGCAAGGTTGATGCCATTGGGCGCTGGACTGCCGATTCGTATCGTTACCCTCCTTATCAGTACCGTGAGCAGTTTGTGTTGTGGCACCGTGAAAAAGAAACATGGCGGCTTGTGGACAGTTCAGAAAGGGAACTCCTTATGGGATATGGTTTTCAACACACCCGACTTTGCATGAGTGAAAGTGAAGCTAAACAATCTAGGCAGAGGCTTGAGGACGAGAGATGTTCACTGGTTGGTGATTCATTCAGCATCTATTCTTTTGTCATTGTTGCTGCTGCATTGTGTTTTAAGTTTATCCCTCGAGTTGATTACTCTCATCTTTGTGGTCGTATGGGAATGACACCAGGGTTTGTTTGTCCTCCTAGACTTAGAGCTCCATTACAAAGGGACTTTTGCTATGGGCTTATCCGTGGTTCATTGGAAGTGCCGGTGGAAGACTTGAATCGAATTCTTTTGGGAAAGGTCAATCACACTGGGTCTGACGTAAAAATTACCACTGGGGAGTTGATTAACCCAAAGGCAATTTGTCGGCAAAGCATTTCTGCAGCTTGGTGGGACTGGTCCGCTAGCTTTAAGGTTCGTTGGAAGCACAAAGAACATATCAACGTTTTGGAACTCAGAGCAATTCTTCTTAGTGTAAAATATCACATTTCGCACCTTAAAGCTTCACATGCTCGTATTTTCCACATCACTGATTCCTACGTTTCTATGTCAGTGGTAGGTAAGGGTCGCACTAGCAGTCAAAGACTGGGAAGAGTGTTGAAAGAACTTAACGCACATTTGCTGGCATTTGGACTTTGGATCGTCGTAGCACATGTAGAGTCTGGCGATAATCCCACTGATGGTGCGAGCCGTTCGATGGAAATTCTGCACTAAATCTACCAAGACTGAGAGAGCCTCCCAACGAAAGAACTTTACGTTAAGGGATGCTGCTGTCACTGAAAGAACACAAGAAAAATACTATATAGGAATGCGTCAACTCCTGCCTCTTCTGAAAACGTTGACAAAGGGACATGAGCTTGACGAAGCCATCACAGATTGGATTGAACAATGTTGGAAAGAGGGTGAGACTTTGGGTTTGATCAATGATGCCTTGTGCGGATTGCATCATTTCGCCCCATGGACAAAAAAGCACATTCCTCAAAGTTGGAAATTATTTGCTGTGTGGAGAAAATTGGAGGGCCCGTCTAGGGCCCCTCCAATAACAGCCAATATTGTCTACTGCCTTGCCAACTATGCTTTAGAGCATTGTGACATAATCTTTGCCGGGATGTTGCTGATTGGATTTTTCGGCCTTTTGCGGACAGGAGAACTGCTAAATGTCCGAGCTTGTGACCTTTTGGCTGACAAGAAAAATTTGTTGATCAGTTTGCCAAATACAAAAAGTGGCACCCGACATTCAGCAGCCGAAATGGTACAGGTGTCAGATCCATTCACTCTGGAAGTCATCCGTGAAGTGAAGGCGTACCGTGTAGACAACAATTGCTTGAAAGTGCCATTGTGGGACTTTACTCCACAATCCTTCCGAGATCGTTTTGCTTATCACCTTCGCAAATTTGACTTGGTGAGTCATGGCTTTCGCCCTTATTCCTTGAGAAGGGGTGGGGCAACCCACCTCTTCCAGGTGTCCGGCTCGATGGAGCTGGCACTTTTGAAAGGGAGGTGGTCTAGCCCGAAAGTGGCTAAGATATACATTTCTGACGCATTGAGTTTTCTTCCTGCCATGGAGTACTCTGACCTTTCCCGTCGTATGCTTCAGAAATGGAACCCCTTTTCAACACCTGAAGGTGTCAAGGCAAGGGATCGTGGAAAGAGTGATTGAAAGGTAGATTTTTGCTTTTGGAAATTTCCTGCCATGGAAAAACAAATGAAAAATCCTCCTGCCATGGAGGTATTTGGTTTCAAGTGAATTCAAAAGAATACAACAAAGGAGACAGTGGTTGACAAATGGCACCACTGTCTGCAAAACCTTGTGTCATGCGTCGGAAAAAGCGACTATGTTTCTGAAGCCTAAATATATATAATTTATATATAAATATATATTTATAATATTTCCTATCAAAAACCAGGGATGTTCCAGCCAGCTACGTTAGTTTTCAGAAAAAAACACCTTTCCGCAGGTTTCAGCATTCTGCCAAGCCGCCCAGCGAAGATTCACGAGCGAAATCTGTGGTTCGAAGTCAAGAATTGGAATTCATCCGGACACTTGGCTGAAATCTGCAGTACTAGTGATAGTCACCCAACTGATGATGGAAAATGATTAATGTCATGCACCATATATCTTGTAAACACATAAGGCATGAACCCTTCTCAGGTCATCCAATCAGATTTAGTAGCAAAGGTCATGTATGCTGGAGGATCCTCAGATCCTGTGGCTTTCGTCCGGTTGTTCACCCGACCCGCGTGATCGAAATGGGTAGAAATGGGCACACTTTTGGGGAACAAAGCCGCTGTTTTTAACAAGGATGTAAAGACAATGAAATTCGCGCCCAAAAGAAATTGCCATGTAGACTGATTGTTTTGAGGTTGATATAACCAGCCTGACTTCCAGACTTGTTACACGATTTTGGTTCTCTAAATGGCTGATTGCAAATTCGCAGGTGTTTCCGACAATGGTGGCATTTAATTTTCGCTCGAAAACATACATCCACTAGTGGAATCTGGAGGGAAACTCAGAAAATACCTAAAAGTAGCAAAGTAGATGCATGACTCTAAATTCCCACATTAAAAACCAATAGCCCTGGGATTTGACACTCCAGAGCACTGGGTAACCGCCCTGTTTTCAATGGAGTGTCAGGGAATCCCGTACGGATACCGCAAAAAAAAAAGGTGGCACTTTTTTTTCTCAACCAACCATGATCATTAGAACCATCAGGTGTTCAGATTCCAAGCCTTTCAACATGGTAAAAAGTATGTAGCATGTTTATCTATATATATACATATAGACATATCTTTATATATACATATTGTACATTATACATACATATATCTAGTAGTATTATAGTGATATCTAAGTATATACAGTATACATACAGCGATTCCCCCTTCCCAGTATGCAATGAAAACCAAGTTGGAAGGTATTTTTGCAAAAGTGATTCCTCACAGAAAACACTTCAGAATGATGAAACTTCAGGATAGCATCCCTGGAAAAAATGGGAGAATGACTATTCAAGATATGTAATTCAGCAACGTGGAACCCTGCGACATACCACGTGAAGTGTTCATTGCCATCTCCGCACAGATGTGGCAGGGAATGGGCCAAGTGTGCCAACAAACACCACAATGTTCCTCCACTTACTGTAGATTCACAAACTTCTGAATCTTATGCACACTTCTCAATCCTATGGCGCCAAACTATGCCCAAAATCTTTAGTTCCTGGGCCCCCCCCCAACCCTGGAGTGTAAGTCAAAAGAAAAGTCCTGAATGATTCAAACAAAGCGCGCCTCCTGAGTTGAAAACCTTTTTTTTGTTTCTGCTAATGCGTCTATGTTCGAAATCGTGAAAGCTGCAAATTTGGATATGTTTTCACAAAATGACCCAACCCTTCCAAGATCAGCCCCTGGGGTTGTGCCCCTGGCCCTCAACAAGGATGAGCCGACAAGATGTGGAGCCCCCGAATTTGGTACGTGACCTGAAGCCAAACCGAATTTGGAGGTTTTGGTGGGAGGTCCGTTTTGGTCCCCTAAAAATCGGGGAAATCCAGGTGTTTTTTCTTGGGGGGACCCTAAAATGATTTGAAAAGTTGGCAAAAAACAATCAAAAGAAGTAGTCCAACTCTATCAAGATCATTGAGATACAGGAACGTGCCTTTTTCTAGTTGATATTATTATTGTGCAAACAATCAATGACATAACCGAAGCAAGATGATGAAGGATCATGAAGGACTTTTTGGTGTGGATAGAATCTTTGAAGACTCAACTCATGTCAAAACTTCGCTAATTTGATGCACACGCGTTATTATATTTTTCTGAAATGTTGAGATGTTTGTGATTGAAAGTTTGCCACACAAACACGCAAGAAACATGGACATACAGTACGGTATGAAAATTTATAGTCTGTGCAGACTGTAATTACAGATATTTTTGAACTGTATTCATATATACATAAACGCAATACCGCAGGGAGGGCCAGTGGAATACATTACATGTATCGTAATTTGTAAATCTCGGTTTGCTTAGATGTACTTTTGTGATTTGTGCGGGCTTGATTTTATTCCTGTCTTATTCACTTGCATTTCTTGCACCAAGCCAAAGGGAAACTATACAAATAGCATGTGTTACCTCAAGGTATTGTTACGGTATACCCGTATACCCATCAAACTTTTTCCATATATATTCATATATCTTCGGATGTGCACAGATATAGCTCAGATATATATCTTGGAACTACCCCCCTGCCCCAGTAACAGTCACCTTTTGTATAATTCCATATTTAGTAGGGAATCCCAGCCTAAACCTTGATTGGTGACTGTTGCTGGGTTTGGGGTTAGACCGAATATGTACATATATATCCAACGAGGTGTGTTGTTTTAAGTCCACCCCTTCCCAATACGCTGGGGAGGTCGTGGGGTTGGTGAGATTGGGCGCCTCAGGTACTATGTACAGACTTTTCCAGGAAGAATTGATTAGCCGAACTCCTAAGGAGGCATCACTCATTTGACTGGTCAAATGATGCCCAAATATTCTGGACATATTTCATCCATATTTCATTCATTTTCATTCAATGTGAGAAACCTTCAGTTTGCTTAAGCAGTTTTGATTAATAGGTGAGGGTCGTGAACTCGATGGTCGGGATATTGATATTTAGCCAAATTATGTCGCAGGCGTGCTCATTCCCCTGATTTTGTCCAAGGGAGAACGAGCCATTCGGATGATGATTCTTCGGATGTCAAAGTTAAAGCAGGAGATTTGCCACCCTTGGGAATGCGAGAATTGACCTTTTTCTTTTTTTGTCGAGACATGCCACGTCACTAGGACCCTATAAAGCATCCGAAAGCTATAGCTGAAACCTTAGCAATGTTATACCGACCCTTTTTCTTAAGCTCCTCATCTCATGATAGTTTGAAGAAGTGCTTTGGTGTATAGAGAAGCTGCTCCCTGCACAGAAATGTTGTGACTTGAGTTGATTGCAAGTTCCTTCAATACGTGCAATGCCTGGCAGTATTGATGTGATTCTTAGCATCATTTGACCAGTCGAAGATGAGGGTTTTTAGCTCGAAGACACATGGCCGTGCGTGTTTTTGCCGCGGTTCGCGGCGTTCAGTGAAATTCGACGGATTTCTAGTCAAAATGGGGGGCCCCAGTTTGTTAGACTCAAAGAGTCAGCATTTGATATTCTTTGTTCTCTTTGGTGTATCAGTATTTGAATGGGGATTGGCAAACCCTGTTTACAAGTGGAACATTGTTCCATGGAACATCATTCTATTGTTCCATGTGCTTTTTCTTTCTATAGGGATCTACTTTAAATCACGAGATGTATTCATCAAGCATTCCGAAAACCACTTGCTGAATCGGAAGATTTTGGAACCAATTAAGATCAAGGTGCAAAAAATGTATACCCTCCAGGGAACTAACATATCCTCAGAAAATTCGATTTTGAAGATGATTTTGCTTTTCCCAAAGTGGGATGTGTTAGTTCCCTAAAGGGTAACAGGCCCTCCAGTTTTGACATGACAACTATATGAACGGTAATTTGACCCTTTGGATTTGGTTCCTTTTGGAGGTTCTATTTTTTTTTGCCTTAGACGAAAAACACATGTTCAATTTTGTTTCTCACCAGTTGAACCTAGGCAAAAGTAGAGAAGTAGGTTCACCGAAGTTTCA
>OMLO01002871.1_pt1 | contig 14102 bp, 6 predicted proteins | sample 1674811 | NCBI WGS metagenome assembly OMLO01 (sample SAMN06265003, study PRJEB25207) | coral metagenome | isolation source: Coral host | place: Mexico:La Bocana,Puerto Morelos, Mexico | collected 2008-11-13
CGCTTGACACTCAATTCAACTAATGCTCTTTTGAGGTAATCCCTTCAGACCGCTAGTACAACAGAACTAAATCTGACGTCGCCATGTGGATAACTTGATTAAAATTCAGTTTAGAAAATTTCCGATGAAAACATTTGAAGACGCAAATAAGCGCGCGGTAAAGAAATTTTTGCACGCGCTCATATCCTAAAGCACTCGACGTTTGCTACAACGAACCAGGTTTCCCTCGCGATCTACGTGAAGCAAACTTTCCGGTCATTACAAGCGAATGTTATTTGGTTACGACCCTTTTCCGCTTTCGGCTTATTGTAAAGAATTTAAACAATGCATTTGGTGGAATCTTTGTCCGTAGCTTTAGACTGCAGCGCCGTATAAACGCCAGTCGACCGAATACCTTTTGCTGAAAAAGTTCAAGATTGCTTTCAGTTGTCTCAAAGTTTACATAGCTGCTACGACGGAAACCCGAGAACAAAAGGAGGCTGTAAGACAAGGATTTTCCGTGACCGTAGTTAAAACGCTATTTGAACTTTTGCTTCTAAAAACAACGAAAGTGCACTTATTGACGCCAAATGTTTCATCAGACTTATTAGCTTGTTTGCTCAATATAACACATATTTACAGAAGTTATTGTCAGCGTAATCGAATCGTGAATTTGAGCGTTCGTGCGACCTTTCGACACTGACCAACAACACAGAGGTCAGATTTCAGGAAAGAATCTATGAACGGGCCTTTTTTATGGCTGGTCTCTGCGGTTTTCGGCGGAGATCAACCAAAATAGTTCTACCGACTTCAGTCTGTCGGCTCCCAGCGTTCGAAAATCTAAAAATTCATTTGCACGCAGATTTTTCCATAGCAGGAAAATAATTCTCAAACCCTTCTCAAGTCGAGACTGCCAGATATTGAAGTTATAACTAACAGCCTGTAACAATCTCGCTTCCTTCAAAACGATTGAGAAAAACTGCATCATTTTTAGAGGATGCGGTTCGTTCCCCCACAAGAACCATTGACCCAGGACGGGTCAAAGCGAACCGGTAAGCGGAAAAAGGGTAATCTTCAAATTAAAAGACGCTAATCCGTTTTAATTTGTTTTGGCGACGACTTCCGGCTCCTCGGGTTGTGATGTGATCACTTGCTTCTTGTCATGCCGAGAAAAAGATTTCGTGCGTAGGTACACGTTGGTTTCAAGATGGCTACAAGTTGCCTAGAACTGGAGGGTTAATTGCTGATGAGCAGAATTTTTTTTCTACTAATCTTGAATCTTTATCCACATTCCAACCTGGTAGTAAAAGACTGTTTGAATTAAAAAAAAAAGATAACGACTCCTAAAATGGCGGTCGGGAACTCTCGCCTTCGTCTGATTTAGTGTGGGTGTAAAATTATCTGCGACGTGTTCAAATTAACCACACCCGATTCTACAGTGTGTTAAAAAAGTTGAAAATCCACACAAATCGACCACCTATATTTAAAGGAACATCCTTATAAGCATAAATATTCCCGTTATCAATTGAGTTTGCCCCGAACTGTAAGAACAGATAAGAGGTGAAGTGGCCCAGTAATGCTGGAGCTTAACTCGGTTTCTGTAGCGTGAAGAGACTAGGAGAATTTCTACTCCTCCCTGGATGGAATGCTACCCCATCCAGGGTTACCCCCAACATTACATTCACCGGCACCCTGGTTGGAGAGAGGCACACTGAGAGTAAGTGTCTTGCCCAAGAACACAAAATGATGTTGCTTAGCATTACTTCAACCCAGACCGCTCGATCCGAGCTGAACTGCGCGTCCTTAAGAATACGTCATGACTGAACTGAGTCGATGAATGGCGTCCGTCTGACGCGCGCAAGACAAAACTCACCAAGGGAGAAAACGATGTTGATCCCTACCTTGCTGCGCAGAAGTTGCTCTAGGAAGAAGAAAACTATTCAAGTTCATATAAAACTATATTGTCAACCATTAAAATAATGGAAATAAGACCAGAATCATCAGACGCTGAAAAACGTTCTCCTCGGTGAAATGCTAAATTCTCCGAACCGTATGAAACGATTTCTATGGTTTACATAAGGAAAATTCGTATTTAAAGTTTGAAAGTGAAACTTAAGGGGTTAAGCTGAAGTACTGGTATTATCTTGAGCACAATTTCCTTAAATTTGATATTTTTTGCCAACCCATTCTCATTTCCTGTTAAAATAACTAGACAGGCTTTTTTGCTATTAAAATAATTTTCCGTTTTCCCTTCAGATTGATCGCATTTAAGGTTTTCCTATTTTTCAATTAGAAGATTTCCTTAGTTTTGTCAGTTGGATAAGATTAGATTTCTTTCGTTTGCACGATGAGAAAGTATAAAGTGTTTGTTAGTCTCGCGCGAATTCAGTTAGCTTGGAATCCGTCAAATATCTTTCACCCGGAATTTGTGCGTTGCCCATTTCAGGTCTTGCTCGTCTGAATTACATCGAACTTTTCATAAAGACCAGAACCACGCAAAAATTTGATCATCGAAAACGTTTTAGAACTATTGCCAGGAGCTTTTAACTCGCTTCTTTGCACATTTCTTTTGCCTTCAGACATCTTTCCGCTTTTCAACATTTGGAATTTCACACATTTTATATGCAAGAAAATCGCTTGAATGCTCCGAAGTAAAAAACGATGGCATTGGAAAACGTACAGAAAAGTTCTAAAACCTTGAAACCTAGCATACACATGCAATGTTGCGAAAATATGGCTGTCTTTGGGACTGTGTAAGGCTCACTTGATATTGTGGTTAAGTGTACAGCCGCCATCTTTTTTCCACGGAGGATTCACGAGACACTTTTGATCACCAAGAAAGTTTGTAACATCTGTAACATGGTTACCGCAGGTTCCTCAATAGAGTGAAAAAAACACTCGCACAAAATCTCCCATACTCTTATCCTCATGCATGTCCGAACGATGTCGTGTGGCGAAACAGAAACACAACTTTTAGTTACTGACTTTCCGATTTCAAATTTCCGCCAGATAATCCTCGTCTAGACAAACTTTGCGGGGATTTCGTTGACTTCAGCATGAGGAAGTTTGTGGAAATTGACTGACGTCACGAGTTCGACTTAGTCCGCCCACCAGTGCAGTACGATGTTCGCCATAATAAGCTTAAGAAGGAAAGAACTTAACTGGTTTTCATTTTTACGGTGGTATTTTCATTCCCTAACTAAAAGAATCACAAAAAGAAACACAAATACGTTGTTTGTGGTTAGGCAGAGAATATTGTCCCTCGCAAAACGTTCTGTCTTCAAATTATGAATTGTAGACGAGAAATAAGCAAACGGGAGTAGTATATCGTTGCCATATGAGCCTACCATTAAATTTCAGTAAAGGAATGTTGCAAAATTTTAGTAAATGCTTAAAAAAACAACAAAGTGAAGTATTTCGGTATGATAGGGTTACAACGGCGCAAATTGCCCAGCGTGGGGCGAGAGTTTACACGAGGTAGGCGAAATTTCCGCCAGAGAAACTTTTCACCGTAGTAGGGCCGGCTTGATAACTTAATCACGTATCGGTACTAACCACTGAAAAATTTGCAGTTACACATTGTTTAATTTTTTTTAGCGAAAACACTGTATACATCTGTATTTGTACATCGATGAACGAACATCTCTGCATTTTTGTTTGCATGTATTTTTCTTCCTAGGTAATTAAGTCCATTGCCGACAGTATTTGTTTTGCTTCTAAAGAATTTAGTAAAACGGATCTTAAATTTTGCGCCGCATATTATGGTCTGCGTTTTCCGCTAATTTAAGATAAGACCGAAGCTGTTGCGTGAGAGTTGAGAAACGGTCCGCACATTTTAAGACACCAAAACCGGAGCTTTTTAGCACGGAGGGAACCCTCTTTACTAAATAAGTTAAGCGCCGAACTCACGCCCGCTGTTACTTCAATAGTGAGTAATTATAACCTGTTGGTTGCGGTTGGTATTCAAGGATACGGTTGCTGACACATCTAAGGCTTGAATATTTTTCGCCCCTAAGAAGTTTCAATTCTAAAACAACACATTATATTCTGAAAAACTACTGCTGCTGTGGAACATTGAAGGCTGAACGCCCTAAGAGCTAACAAAATCGATTCTTAACTGCTAGAAGGTACGACGAGAAATCCCATCTTTTTTGGGGGAATTCCCCTCCCTTGCTTTGTAGCCCCTAAACAAGACGCTTTACTTTCCTACGGCCTCTCAGCAGCCGCCAGACCTCGGCGATTCGGGTGGGTGGACATAATACCATCCTATCCAGGGTCGAGGTGGGGATTTCAATTCCCCAAGGCGATCTGAAATCGAACAGTGCTTCAGTGTTCCTAATACCTGATCCACTCTTTGCAGTTGATATCAACAGACTCCTCTTTATATAGGAGGCACAATCCAAAATTAAAAGTCATGCAGCAAGACAAATTGGATAGGATATATGACCATATATGGCTGTCCTGAATGCCATTTAATCTAATTTCGCTAATATTTCCACCGTGAAATAAGGGACGCCGTTGTCGTCCGTCGCCCAGTATACTCGACTTAAAACTTGTTATTTTCAATCTTGTTTTCCAGTCATACCTTCTATTTTAACGTATTCCTGATAATTTTTTATATTAATTTATATTTTGAAGGAGGTACATCACGGACCACGCATCTTCAAAGAGTTTTTCAGGTTTGTCGTTTGTAATCCGTGTATACCTTTCTCAGTCGCGGCCCCCTTTTTTTGAAAGAATTAATTTGGTGTCATTCTTCGTAACACAATCATTCACTTTTGGATTTCCCCCAATTTAAAAGTAACCTTAAAATGACATGAAATATGGTGACATTGTTTCTTAAATTTTTAAAATATATCTCTGTCATTAGCTGACTCGGTTGTAAAATAGATTTTTTGTTCAAAATTAGTTAAACTGAGATAAAAGAATCACTCATTTAACGTGTCAGACAGTACAATCCCTGGCGGTTCGTTGAACCCTCAAAATTTTCAACCTCCGGATAATCTCAATCAAGAGTCGTTTACCCCTTCCCTCTCTCCTCAATCCCACCCCCCTTAGTCGAACACGGTAACTTTTGACCTCTATTTCTCGAGCTAACCAAGTTTTCAAACCGATTTATGTTTCCCTGGGACGTTCGAATATAAAGACTGCTTATCTTTCATCTAGTCTCTTTTAACCCTTTCGCGTTAACTGCAATTCGTAGTTGGCAAAATTCTTCCAGTTTTAGCACAAGGTATTTTTTAATATTTATTATTTTACTTTAAATGATTCGCAAGCCAAAGCGACAGCAAGATTCGACCCGTATAACGAATGAACAAACTGGTTCAAAATACAAAGATCTTGTAAAGTGGCTATTCTGATCTATTCTCGGCAAACGTGCATGGCTTTCCTGACAGAACGAATATTGCTAAGGAGACTTAAGTAAGCAAATGAATATATGGAAGATCATATATTTGAACTGCGGAGGAAGATATTAATTTATGATTGACCATCGCAGTTATACTAACACACAGTTGTGAAATTAAAGCCTGAAAAATCCATATATTTATTTGCATTCTTTCACCTTCTACGGGTATATTACGAACTTACAATGTGACCAGCTCCCAGCTTGATGGCTTGGTAGAGCACTGCACCGGTATCGCAGAGGTCATGGGTTCGTTCAGGTCTGAATTTTTTTCAGGCTTTAATTTTATTGAGTTGTGTATATAGTTGCGATGATCAATCACAAATTCAAGACTTAAGTAAGTGGCTCAAAAAAAGGTTATTTCTCAATAAAAATGGATGTTTTCGAAATATAGATATGTTAAAGAAGAAAACAGGCAATCTTCGGACCACTCAAGGGAACCAATCAAAGTGTTTTCATCCGGGTTCAAGTGTCAATACAATACGAAAATTAGGTTAACGACTTACTTAAATTTGTCATGACAAAATAAAATTATAAAATGAACGAGAGATTGGATAGCCAAGTTATAAAAGCTTCAGGGCGGGAACTGTAAAGACGAATTAGCGCGGAATGGAAGTCGAATTTTGTAAGACCGCCGGATGGTGCCGTAATTGAGACCCGCTGTGGATGAAAGCAACGGAAACATTTGGCAGTTATTGTTTTGTCTAGCACTCGTTTGTCAAAGTTGTCGAGCTGTAAGAACAAATGGTGTTAAATATTGGACAACATTGCTCATTGAGGAAACCCATAAACGCTAAAATTGCTCATAAAGCAATTGTATTTTCAGGTTAATGGCTTTGAGAGCCATTTCAATGCTATTCTAATAGCGAATAGTGCGAAGATCAACTAAAGTGATTTCTCGTTTAACTCAACGTCTGTTATTAGTTCGTGGGTGAGCTTAACACCTAGAATCTTTCTCCTACCAGAAGCACAAGTTATCGTTTACAGATATGATAAAAACGTTTATCCATTAAAAGAAACCAAAAACAAGAACAATTTATTTTTTATCTTTTCCGCTTGTTCCATAAATGTTACTGCACAGGTCTAACAAAAGAATTTTGCAAACATTTTGCCGGTAAAGCTACGATCAATCCGACGGATTATTTCATAAATGTTTTTCATTCAAAATACAGGCTTACATTAATTTTTCGTGCCAGAATATTTATATAACCTTGGTTATGCCAGAATTTTTTCCCAGCGGGAACACATGTTTTCAATTTGTGGGTTATACATGCACGCTAAGGTCTGTGTCATCGTACTATGTGCAGTGGCGTTGATAAGATTTAACCAGAATTTCGGCGTCCTTAACTCAATTTGCTTTTACACTTTTACGATTTCGCCGACCACCTTTTTCTTTTTATTGTCTCTGTTTCTAGAGGGTGGTCCTTGTAAATTGAATAACTCCACGCGCAAAACAATTACCGTCCCCGCGCCTGTCGTTCTGCTAGCGGGTTCCAAATTTAGCTGTGTTTTTTCAGTTGCGTTTTTCTCCCAGGCAATGCGAAATTGAAACGTTTCGAGGCGAAAACTTAAACTTATCGTTTTCATTACACCATGAATGTGGCCTTGTGGCCGAACGCAAGCTTTTCCAAATATTTTAGTTGCCATCCTCACACTTACTTCTAAACAATGTGGTAAATTTTTCCTCTTCTCATCTTCTGTGTCACAGCTTCTGTGTTCCAGTGTGAGTCCCAGTTGATATTTGCAAGTTTTTCTCTCAAGATAAAGCGATTTTGCTGAAACACAAGCTCCTATGCATGTAAATGAACGTAAATTATCCCGGCGCCAAGGGCGGTTTGAAGGGATCTGGACTCAATGGTGGTGTGTTCTCTAATTAACCTTTTATGTTAATAACTGCACCAGATCAATTAAGCCATCGAACAATAACAGCTAACACTGACAGCTGAAAGGAAGAAAAGAGAAATAAAGAGTTGTAAGTACGACTCTTTTCAGATCGAGACAAATTAGAGATGTTTTCCTCCTTTTCAAATAGCAAAGAAGTGATCGCCTGCCAGGAATATTCAAGTTTAATTTGAATGAACCCAAGCATTCCTAAAGATCTTTAATGTTTTGTGGATAGCAAAGTGAATTGTGGACAAACGGGGTCAATTTTTGTAATTGATTCTGTTGAGTGAGGTCAACCTTTCTTTGATTTGATTACAAAGAGTACTTAGATAACAATATTTGCGGAACAGTGGCTTGAAAAATACTGTATAAGTAATTCGTTCCTTTACTGCACAAAAATACGACACTGAATTCGTTTGTCAGTTTAAGCTTTAAAATTTGCAATTAATGAGCGAGAAGTTTTAAGTTTGAATGAACTCTCGTGAAAACTAAAGCTTGACATTTTATTTCCATTTAAACCGGAATTGTTGGCACAGTTAAAGCGTTTTCCAATTAGATCGATGCACCTTGTCTAAACAGTTTACTCAATAATGCAAGCTCTTTTAGAAAAAAAAAGTTAAAATTGAGATAAGATTTCTATGCTTTTTGCGGCCCTGAAAAATTTAATAAGGTCTTTGGCAAATACGAACAACTGAAAGTTTTAGGTGGCTCGTTTCTTTGAAGCCTCAAACGAGTTATTTTATTTTATTTTTTTAAATGTCTTCGTTTGTTGTAATTCGTTCAATTCGTCGCAGGTGACCGGCACTACGCATGTGTGTTCTTAGTCGACGGTACCAATTCTTTGCAAGTTCTTGCAAAGGCCTTTATTATTGTGACCAAAACACTAACTCTCCTTACGTATGCCGTACGTTTATTTCATTATTTGTGAGAGAATTTAGTCGCAGATCAAAACAATACTCCTTGGTTGACGAGGTTTTCCTTTGCCCAGTTCTATTTTATTGTTTGAAAACCATCTTTATTTTCAGCGCTTTATAATACTTTTGCTGCGTTAAATATTTATAACTTAAAATCGAAATGAATTCATACCGTGATTAATAGGAATCCACACTAGATTCAAATTTTGCATTTCAGCCTCTCATCACTTTAAAAAATTGTGCGAAAAATTTCAAAAGTTAAAAAATCGTTTGCCCTTTTCAAGTTATTAAAATATACTCCTCTTGACACTTGTAGATCTAAAGTGCCGGCCGTGTTGTGAATCAATTGTTAAACCGCTTCTTTTTAGAATCTTTTATTTTTGAAATTAAACCTAACGCGGAGGAAATAAATTATTTCTGAAAACAAGTGAAAACAAAACGGGCAAATTAATTATCTACTGAACACATCTGAACACATGGTTTTGCAATGGAGGTAAAAATTTCGTAAAAAGACATCCTTTTTTGCTTGTCGTCCTCGCTTCAAGATATTTCAGATCCTGAGTACCATCAGTTCCTTCCGTCAAACCTTTGTGGCTCAATTTCGGTATCTAGGAATCGCTGGGCAGTGTATGAAAATCATAATATGATACATTATTGCAACCTCAAGCACACCTCAGCAATTCAGTTTTCCATCAGCTTGTTGAAAAATAAACAAATATTCATATGTAAAAGCGCTGAAAAATTAAAGTTTGTTCTCTTTAGTAAATAAAAGCAGAAAATCAGATAAAAAATTATCCGGAAAAAATTGCTTAGTGACCAATATATAGTCATTAAAGAATAATGAAACAGGCGACTAGGAGACTAGATGGAGTCAATGCAATTAAATTATATTGATTCTCTTACTAGGTCATTTTCCTACTTTAAGTTCAACAGGCACTTGTGTTTTTACAATCGTGTACAAGTTACTTTTGGGAATATTAACTTTCCAGAGGTGATATTAATTTAATTGTAGATTCTCGTTTCAGTGGGTATCTTTGTTAAAATATTGGTTTTTAACCGAACAGTTGTCAGTGTTGTTTCTAAGCAATTATTTCTTTTAACATTTTTCGTACACAAAAGGGACGTAACGTCCCTTGACACTAATCTTGGATCTTAGAATCTCTCATGTCAAATCAGTCTCAAAATAGTCCTGAAGAACAAGGCAGTCAATTTATGACTAGTCCATGATTTTCACTGATTACCATTCGAACTGATTTATAGTTTAATTTAATTGATTAGAGTTTATCTCGCCTAACCGATGAAACAAATGATAGCAAAATCATTTGAAAGTGATCGTGAACTGTTTTGCGTTACGTTCGCAACCCCCACTACGTTACGACAACAGTTTCGCGTCTTTCGTTTCCGTCGATTCCGTTATTTTTTGCGTTGTGCGCCCGCAGATGTCAGTGAAAAACGTAGTTGATTGGATTAATCAGAGGTTTTGCAGTGCCATTAACATTAACTTTGCTTCAACCAGCTGGAGCCGCACCGTCTGGGTAGAAATGATATCCCATTATCAGCCAGAATCGTTTAATCTTAGATTCACGTAGCACGGACTTACACGTTACATTCTCTATAAGTAACAGTTTTATTGCAAATTTCACACCGGTCCTCGAAATGAAATGCCTCAATATAGTTGACTAGATAGCGGAGAGTTTTAGCACCACAGTTCCCTGGACCATTCAAAAAGTTTTGTCGCTTTAAAGCGGGGCTACTGACCTGAAGGCCGTATTTTAGTTGGGTATTATGGTTTTAACGCAAATATCTCGTTCACGGTTCAAACAATCAAAAACATCTCTTTGCTCATCGCACATATCTACGTAACGGGGCTTTGTTTTAAAGTTTTGTTAATATTAGGGGGTATTTGGGGATAAACTGGGATAAATAGTTTTTCTCAAAGGATAAGTGAAATTTATGGAAATAGGAAATTTGGAAGATTTGATGTTGTTAATATAATTTGAAGTTTAAAAATTAGTGGACGTACACCAAACAGTTGATCACAACCTGAGGTGCCCTTTCGGGGGCGTTCAACTGTCTGGTAGTGTTGCAAAACACCTTTTTTTACTTTTAATCCCTCCTTAAACTTCGTGAAATGTCACTTAAATTCACGTTTACCCCTGCCTTAAAACACTAAGTATGCGATACAATTTTTCCACCAGCTCAAATCAAATAGACCGTGACAAGCTCATTACTTGCACCTTTGTCGTCCCTAAGTTCCACTGCCCCCTGCCAACTCGGGTGGGGTTCCACTGTGACTTCATTTTCCGCAGTTATCTGTTCTCCAATTTTCCATAATATATTTTGCATACACTTTTGTTGTGAAATGCTCTTGGGAATATACGGATGTCCCGAGAGCATTCATTACAATGACGCAGGCAACGGAGCCTAGTACTTAGGGCACTGGATTTGAAATCCGGGGGTCCCTGGCTCAACTCCTCCTCCCTGCCGCTAGATGGTTTTGTTGTTGGCGGTCCCAAGGTTCCAATCTTCCGCGGTTTGTAAATAGACAACTCTGAGATTTTTAATAATTTTTGTTTAATTTACAATATTTGTACAGTAGTGCTAAACACTTTGACACTTGAAACAAAGTAATTTATATATGCAAAATTTTGGGGTTAAAGCAGAATGAAGTATGGCCAATTAGAAAATATAGAATGATTGAGATTCGAAAGACACCGAATTTTTGTTACAGCCGTGTCAAGCGAGACACGTGTGACACGTGACACGGTCAGTTTGGTTGCCTGAAAAATGAAACCCAACTTACCGGAACGGTTTACTTTCCTGTAAAGCTGCACATTCCTCGCCTATTTTAGTCCTTCTTTTGGATGATGATGGAAACATTTCAAAGATTACCCAGACAAAATTCAACAACTGAACATTCTCTACCGTCAGAATTCACAAAAATAACGTTATGTCGCCAATTTCGTTTTAAAAGCATTGTTTTAATTGCACTCTATAAACGATCGCGAGTGCGCGTTTATGCGTTTGAATATTCATATGTCCATGTTGTAAGAAATGTCTACACGCTTACATCACACAGCAGGAATCCTTCACATGTACTCGATAGCTTTACTGTTGCGAAGCTTTTCGACCGACAGAGAGCCTGGTTCCAGTCACCGACACGAATAGCGATGCCGCGCTCAATCCATGGTCGCGTGCTTCAAAAAAAAAATTAACGTCGACCCTTTCCTACAAAGCATGAATATTGTTTTTGTGCCTAAAGGTTTGAGCCGTTAACTACCGTCGTTTGATTTCAACAAGGAAATGGCAACGTTGTGAGTTCGTAACTTTAAATGAAGGATCTTACATTCGAACCGCGCTGATAACGATTTTTTTCTGTAAACAGGCACAACTTGAGAGATCATCTGAGCAGCTATGTACAGGCAACTTAGGCAGCTGCAAAAATAATGGTAGCGCAAAAAAGATGATGAAAAGTTCTCTTGGAAAAAGGACATTACGCTTGATGCGAACTTAAAATTGTGATAAGTCATGCAAGTTAGACACGCCCATATCGCGTGTGGCTAAGTGTTTGTAAAACTCTCAAGAAAAACTGACGCGCTTTTAGCGGAAAACTCCGTTTGATTTGTATACATGCTTGCGGGCAAACGAATCGATAAAACTTAATTTATGACTTGTTTTGACTCTGCGCTTAAAACACTCAGCATGCTCGAAAGGAAACTTGTTAGTTTTGATAACATACTTTCGATGCGAACACTCGATTTGCGTTAGAAAAAGTTTGATTTTGCATCTGAATAAGCTCAGTAAGATTAAATCAGCGAAAGCAACTAAATGTGTACTTCAGCGGCTGAAATACTCAAGAGTGGTCTGTGTATTTGATATCTTCTCGCATGCAATACTAGTAGATTATCAACTACACGGACGTTAAGCATACGGAAAATATATACGAGACAGGTTGTTTTTATGTACTTGGAAATTCTCAGAACGGTCGGTACAAAGATTTTCTAGCAATCGTTTAATAGAATAAGTGTGGTCTTTATATTTGATATTTTCTCGCGTGCATTAAGAGTAGATTGTCAACCACATGGATGATAAGCATACGGAAAATGTGTATAAATAAGGCTGTCTTGATGTTCTTGCAACGTCTGAGCACGGAAAGTAACCTGAGATGGCCTAGAGTTTAAAAATCTCAGTGCGGTGAAAAAATATTGGGCTGTTCTAGTAAGTCAGAAATTTTAAGTAATGCCAAAATCTCGTTTGTATTTTCATTATTCGCGTGCACAATTGTTAAAATGGTCGAGTTAAATTTATTCAACGCACGTGGTCTTTGATGGAAGTGATATACACGAAATAACTAAAAAAAGTTAAATATTAATGTATTGAAAAAAAGCGTTGGAGATGAAGTCAAAACCTCGGCATATCAAGATAAACTTGGGAAACGCTTTACACGATATATAAAATTAATATGTCGCCTTGAAAACAAACTTTAATAAACTTTATTGCATTGTTTTCGGCTTGAAAAACATCAACTACTTGACATGAAGTAGAGTTACGACTGAAACAGCGATAAAAATCAATTTAACGTGTTTAAAATGGAATGTGAACCGATATGGATCCGACTGCACGCATAAACTGTTCTGCCCTTGAAACAAATAACGAGTAAACAGAAAACAAAAACTTGATATCCTTACCTTAGCATTTCCTGTTGTAGTTCAAGGAGATGGTTTTCATCTGTAAAAACAAGGAAATTGAGATTTTCTCGGAAGGGCAATATTCAATATAGGAACTGTAAATTTCTCCGCTCGCATTCTTAAATGTATTGCAATCAAGATAGACGTGTAGATAGCAAAAAATTCAAGCGGTAGTCAATGTATTTCAAACTGGCCTAAGGCTTCAAATTCTAATTCAGCAGAGAAAGAAAAAAACAGGTGACGAAATTCCCCCTAAGGAAGTAGTCAATAAATTGATTTTTGTAACGCGCATCTATTCGGATTATTTAATTCCAAAGCGTGTTAAAAAGGATCAGAATTTTCTTTAAAAACCGAAATTTACGGAATGCTTTAGGCCATACCTTGACCTTTCCTTTTCATATGCAAATATTCTGCAGGGCATAGGAAAAAACTCTCACAAATTTGACGAGTTTTTCGACATATACCACATTACCTTTTTTTCCTTTTCCTGAGTCACTATTTGACTTTCGATTGCTGTTCAAATAAATGGCACTTAAGTTTTTTTTGTCTATGATCTTGACCGATCTATTTGCAATTTAAAGGGACAGTCAAGACGACAACATTTAAACCAGCTTTGAAGCGCAAATGACCAAAACTGATTTCTTTGTCATGTATCGATGAAGAAATAAACGCATCACGGAGAGATAAATTAACACTTGCCTGGTGTAAAAAGCAGCAAGATCACTGCTATAAGATATATATTGCCATTTTCCACATAACAAGTTCAAATGTGAACCCAACCTCAAGAAACACTAAAAAAGGACACCCTATAGTGCTGTTACAACTAGCACCTGCTGTGATACTTACATCAATTCTTTTCTTCTTTGACTTCGTTTAATCCTATGAAGGCAAACCAGTGGTGTATTCGATGATGGTAAATTCGTTGAGGAGTTAATAAACAAAAACTACGAACAACGGGGTGAAACGCCAACTTTGAAATTGCACTCCTTAAACCAAACGTGTGTTGTCGCCAAGGAACGCGCGCCAGAAATATAATTGAACTTTTTGTTATCAAATTATGTCCTCAACCAAGGAATAATTATCATATACAAAACAACACGAGAACTTGTCAAAGATTAGTTTACAAATGCGAGAGATATAAGCCGGATTAGGGCTTCCTAGATGAAGGGATAATATACTTATGATTCCAAGTGCCTTTACCTAGAAATGAAGATTACTAGATCAAGATAAGGG
>OMLO01002872.1_pt1 | contig 14102 bp, 8 predicted proteins | sample 1674811 | NCBI WGS metagenome assembly OMLO01 (sample SAMN06265003, study PRJEB25207) | coral metagenome | isolation source: Coral host | place: Mexico:La Bocana,Puerto Morelos, Mexico | collected 2008-11-13
GTGTACATGGGATGAGGCAAGGGCTGCTGCAGCCAACAGAGAAAATTGGAGGCATTCTGTGGAGGCCTTATGTGCCACGAGGCACAAAGAAGCTAGGATAGGATAGGAGGATACCTAACGAAAGCAACCCGCGTGCAGCATGCACGCTGTTCAGTCTCTTCAAGAATAACTTCAATGGATGGCTGCCAAGAAAGCACATCGAGAGCATCGTTGGAAGTATAATTCCCCCTTCGTTCTGTCAGTATTTGGCAAGCATGGTCGAGGGTTACGAGAAATATTTCAAGCAAAAATAACGTTTTCACTAGTTTGCTTAGTATTGTTTGAATAACGAACATATTCAAACGCGTTCATGAAAAACTTTAACAAAGGGCAATTTAGCATCCTTCTCTAGTTGTATTGTAGTGTCGCTAGGCACCAAACCACTTGAAAAACATAGTTTTTATTGTATAAACTGTGGTGTTTTACAAGGATTTCGTGTAACTGACTACGAGAATTTTTCGTAGTCCGAGTCCGCAATCCTCGCTTCTTAGGAAATCTTCGGTAATTATCGGAAATTTAGGAAAATGTTCGCACACGTTCGTTTGGCCATCGGACAACTTTTGGAGAATCTTCGAAAATCTTCGCAATGGGTCGGAAATCTTCGAGAAATCGTCAAAAACGTCGTTTTAACACGCTTATAAATTAAACATTCTGAGATATGGAGTTTAACACTAGAAAGAAACTGCGTATCTACGCGCGCCCACGTATTTTCTCTATCACGGTAATCAGAATGATAACGTAATCGACTGTATCGCAATACCGTTAAGATTTTCATAATGAAAGCGGGGTTTGAAGATCTTTTCCGCAGGCGTATTTTCGGGATCGGGTAGGGCGGGGGACCAGGTCTGCTGTATGATAAAATGCTACGTCTCAAAACAGCGCTCTCGTGCCTTCATAGGGTTATCATTTACAACAGTTGCACAACGGCTGACTCGTGTACAGCTGTATCAAACACAAGATACTTTTGTTAACCTTTAAAGCCTTACATTGGTTAGCACCTTCCTATATAACAGAAATGTTGCAGCCCTACAAACCATCAAGAAATCTAAGATCTTCAGTTCTAAAAGGTTCCTAACAGTACCATCAGCAAAACTGAAGAAATATGGCTGTAGATCATTCCCTTTTAGAGCGCCCGAAAATTTGGAACCGGACACTCCCAAAACCTATACCTACAGTCATCATGGCATTTCAATATTTTGAAATTTTGAAATGAAGTTTTAGACTTTCTTATTCAAAGAAAATTTTAATTATTCTTCTGTTACAATAATGTATATAGAGTAAATATTTCGATTAGATATATTTACTTTTATTTTTAGATGAGAACTTTTTGTTGTATTTCGGACTGTTAAGTGCCATAAGAATCTTTACGCTGTACGACTTAAATATCGAATTTTTGAGGCGCCATTAGTCTATACAGTTATGCGCTACATAACTCATAAATAAATAAATAATAATTAATTTTATTATTATTATTTTTATTTTATTATTATTATTATTATTATTTTAATTTTATTATATTATTATTATTATTATTATTATTATTATTTATTACGTTGCGCTCGCTAGTGCGCTATGTTTTGAATTTTATTTTTTGCATTCGTTTTTACACCCAGTACTCTCAAATTTATTACATATAATAAGCAATTAGTGTTTTTCTATCATCTGTGTTAAAGTCTTGAATTATAAATGCCCAAACGAACGCAATTTTTACGACTCAATTTGTGGTTTTCTTGAATTTCCTTCGGAATCTTATAAGATTTTAACAGTTTATCGAGTCGGACGATATAGGAGTTTTCAACTCGAAAAAGTTAGGAATCGTACAGGCAAGCAATTTTTTAGATTTTTGCAAATTTATGTCTTTTACTGCTGCGGAAAATCTGATCATATAGATATCCCTGAGAGACGAGCTTCAACTAAAGTAAAATATTTATGGCTGGTTTGCAGTGTCACGCAATCAAAATTAAAAATCGTAACCATTCAAGAATAGAATCTTAAATATGATAGATGATTGCATGATAGATAAACAACAAGTACAAAATAAGAAATAAAACCACCCCTCCCCCAGAATCATTGATGAACTCGTGCTCCAACCATAACGCGCCATTTTTTTCCATCGTCGAAATGGGGGAGGGGTCTTATTTTTTTTATTCATTTTTGTCCAGATTGTAACTCAATGTGGTTTTTCATTCGCGCGTTATTCGGAAAAGTATTTCACCCATATAGAGCTTTGTGTGGAGACGCCATTTTGTTGCCCTCCCGAGGGAGACACAAACATGGCGGCCGTAAAGTGACAGAAACATCTGTCATTGAGTTTTGCTATTGAAACGAAAAATTTTTGCTCTAGAGTTCCGCAACATTGAAAGTAATAATTCTTCTAGCGTAAGAACTGTTTAGTTAGTAAAACCTTAAGCAAGAACTCCTCTTTTGGCCTAAGTCTTGCCCGGCAGCCATTTCCATGTCACGCAACTGCAACACATAAACTTGGAAATTCAAACGAAGGACCCTCCTGTGCTTCAACGTTGTAAAATGTCAAGTTATTAGAGGCTCTAATATTTGATGTGACTACTGAAAACTTCAGAAGAATTGGTAATTTATAATTTTGGAAAATGATGGCGTCGTCACATGAAAGGCTAGTCTGCCAAATTTTATGGAATTTCACAGAAGGAAACGCGAAAAAAAATCATTAGTACTTTTGCTTTTTGCACTCATGTAGACATCAAAAAATATTTAAAAAACTGACGTTTTCCTTTGAACTCACGCAGATTAAGCTTTCGTTCTCGGCACGAGTACGATCGTAAAACTATAGAGCCCTTGAATAGCATGCATGTGAATTAAAGTACAAAGCTCGCAGCTTACGAATCATGAGCAACGCTCACGAGACCTTTTAGTTTCTGTGTTCGTGCTGCAGAACTCACTTCTCTCGCAAACTTAAAATGAAATTTTGCGACTAGATTTGAAACAGCACACCTTTGTTACAAATGAACAGAAGACCTCAGGAGCGCTGCTGAACGAACTCGCGTTCCGCTCGTGCGCCCAAAAGCAGTTTTTCTGGATTTTAAAAGTGCACTGGCAGCAGATTTTTAATTAATATTAGTCACAAGAAGTAGCGTGAGCCGAGCGCGTGAGTTATTTAGCAGCCGTACAATCTTGGTTGCTTTTTAAGTCGCACGTGTTTCAAATGGGGATCTCTAAAAAAAACGACGACAACAACTAGAGCATCACCGAACAAAAGGGGTGATGAACAGAAGAATGGAACTGTTCGTGAATTATGCACGTTTCTACTCCGGAGGGGACTACTTTGTGCAAAGAGTGGGGATGCTTGTGTAAATCACGAATCATAATTTTTGTTTATGGCCGTTAGTGTACTTTTAGGGCTGCAATTAAAAAAACGCTGTCCTGTCCGTTTGTAAAGTGGTATCTTTTAAGGGTCGCATAAGCTCGAGACACCCCAGGTTGGCCTACTTAAGGGTTTAATTCACATTTTTCTTATAACTATATCCGAACTTTTTATGAGCGTTCCCCTCACACACACACTAGGTTTGTACATTTTGCACTCGTCCTTCCCTAATTAAAAACGTGAGTGACCAATTTTCAAGTTTTTTGGCTAATTTTTCGCATTACTTTTGGAACTGAACTCTCCCGAACCATATTTAGCAGTGGCAGGTTTTTACACTGCCAGACACACAGTAGATCTATATAAATGCAAATTCTGAAGTGTAATAAATTCCATTTTGTAACAAAACGATGATGACTAAAACTCGTAACCTACGTATTTACTTTGTTTTGTCTTTATTTTGTTTTGTCCGTCATTTCCTTCACTCCTTTTAGTTTCCAAAGATGTTTTACGGGATCCACCATTATATAATATTGTATTTTAGTAGCATCTAGTCTTCAAGAAGGCTGGTTTTGCCAGCCGACTATCCTTTCAAAAAGACGACGTTGTGTCAGCCTTGCAGAGGCCTTTGACTTCTCGTCGTTTTACTTTTCAAGTTTGGCTGCCGGATTAAGTCTCCTATGAAATCCAACGTTCAATCGAGAAGAATCTTCGTTCACGGCTTTGCAGTTTATTGAGTTTAGTAATAAGCGTTATCTTCGTTTGTGCGTGTGATTGTTCTAGTCGCGTGACAGGTCTGTTTTAGAATTGCGTGATTCCAGATATCCAAGAAAAGAAATCGGAATTTTCAAGGTAGCATTGCGTCAAAGCGTTTCCTGTTATCAACAAGACAGAGGTGCTTCCGTTTCCGATAAGATGTAATATTCCGTGATTAAAGCGTGTGTTTAAAAGAGGGTGCGGTTCAGTAAAATGAAGCTTTGGCAAAGGAGTATCGCGCTTCGCTTTTTTTAATTTCTCTGAATAGCATAGTAGGCAATCAGAATAAGAGACGAGAAATTTATTGTAAATGCCAATAAGCTCGTGAAAAATGCGATAAATTGTTTGTTTAGTGTGCTCAAAAATTAAAAATCTAAACCCTTAAAAAACCTAGCATTTTCGTTTGAAGATGATAGATGATATTGGTAAGACAAGACAGCAATGCCTAAAAACTTTTCCATGTCCGTCGTTCAAACGCGAATCTGGAATTGCGGTGGTGGTACTTCGCCTAAAATTGCTACATCCCAAACCCTGACATAAGCCGTGATCCCGTTCATATCTCTCCTACTTCGCGTCTTGAAGCGGCCTACTACGAGAGGGACATTGGCACTGCCACATTGTGGTATTCTCCAAGCTTACAAGATGTGTTTTTTTTTATTGTTTTTTTGTTGTAGCGTTTTGGTTGACGATATTAAGTTTAAACACTTATTCTTCGCATTTTCTGGAACCTTCTTAGGGTCTGGTCGTTGTAATGCCGTTGATTACGTAAGTTTAATTTGTAACGTGATGAGAATTGACTGTAAGTAGATCAGGTAAAGCGCTTGTCCTTGAGTGTCGAAAGTCGAAATCTGTTTTGCAATTTCTATGCTTAGCCTGATTGGCTTGAAGACTCGTGCCACTTCGTCATCCCCCAAATCAAGCGTGACAAGCTCGCTCACGTTTTCCCGCGCTTTACGTACATCATTAATATTTGCTTTGAGTTTTTGATTGGTTCACTAACTCGTCTGTGTCGTCCATGATTGGCTAGAGAGATAACTGTACTTTGCTTTTGCTTTTAGACACGTTCGCGAAATTGAACTTGATTGATTTTAAGTCGTGTGATCGTTTTCAGCTACAAAAGCTGTTTTTCATGACTTTTTTTTCTGATTTATTGCATTATTGCAGTACTGAACACCCCTCAATGTTCCTATACACCAAGATTCAGATCAGGAAATTATCATGTGATAAGGTATCTAGTCATAAGTTGTGGCTTCTTATAATAAATCTGACTCAGGTCAACAACTGCCGAGGTCACAGTCCGCGGGCTTGATAACTGATATCTGCATCTGTTAGATACGCAAGCCACAACGCGCACCTTTGATAGAAAAATATTTTATTTCAAAACAATTACAAAAAATTTTACCAAACACAAACTAGCGTTTGTCTTTCCAGCTTAATAGCATCAGCTGATTAACGTACAAATTCTTGGAACGTTAACAACCGGACTCCATCTCGAAATCCAACTCCAAAACGAATTCCACTTTTCAACAAAACGAGCAACCAGTTACGAGAGTGTGTCGTTATTTTCCCACGTCGGGGGGCGAGGGGTCCTGCTATGGTCCTTTTGAGGCTAAGCACTCCAAGAGATAACGAAACCGCTTTTCAACAACTGAAAGGTACCACGAGCACCCCCCGTCCTTTTTATATGAGGCTCACCGTTTTTTCCAGCCATTTTCACGCGTGCCAGCATGAGCTCGCACGGGCGATGACATGTGATCACGTGCTGACAAATTTCTGTTACCTTTAGGTCACGATATAGTGAAACATGATCCAATGACATGGTGCTGTCACATGAAACAACCGGGGAGGTATTAAATAGTAGAAACATACGCAACTGCATCAATCTTTCAGCTCCGCAGAGAACATCGTTTTTGTATGGTGTAAGATATAGATATCTTTGTGGAAAATCATTGCTGCGGTCCATTCGTCTTGCACCATGAAGGACGATATTTACTTCGATTATCAACTAAGCGGGCGACCCGAACCTAAGAAGACGAAGGAGCGTCTTTGGAGCGTTCTCATTGCGTGTTTTGTGGCGGCGTTCGGCCCTTTCAGTTTTGGGTATGGTATGGGGTATTCCTCCGCAGCAGTGACCCAGCTTGAAAACCCTAATTCTAAAGACCTGCATCTTGATAAAGAAGGCATCACCTGGTTCACGGTAAGCTGTGTTATCTTAATGACATTATCTTAATCTTTTCTTTTTGTTATTTAAGGTGACATGCCCTCGTTACCTCTCATGCATGTGTCGAAATTACAGCTGATGCTTTCTCGTCGATAAGACTTCTTCTGAAAGCGCGCGCTCGGAAATGCGCTCTTGACAAAACATTACTCTCCTATAGACATTGAATTTAGTTTAATGATTTCCTATGAAAACCTCTGTGGGGTATAATCACGAAACCCCAAGTTAGACTTCGAATTGGACTTCGAGATTAACAGCATGAACAACGTCTCTGTTGGCGTCGAGACGCTCAGTTTGAATTCCGCTCCGGTTAGCCGAGTCAGAATAGCGCTCTGATTAGCCTGAATGCGCGTTTCCTAACCGGAATAGTGACTCTGAGAGCCTTTTTCTGAACCCCATGGCACTGGTAACGTAATACAGGTAAAAAGCATCTGTGCTCTTGTGAAAGTGACCTCGAATTCGATTTCTAACCCGATGCCTCCCGACTCTACTTCTTGCGAGAGCGCAGCCGAGCAGAGAAAAATTCAATTTATAAAACTTACACGTAAAATGTAAGCTTTTCTTGGCCCGGATGGAGTCGGCGAAAAAAAATTGAACCTGCGCCAAGCCTGTAACGTCAATTGCAAAACCTTGACAAATCAACACCGCGGTCAGATTTCCAGTTTTCGACAAAGAATGTCCCGATCTTAGGGACACTATTAGAAATTTATTTTATTTAGTCCCTATTCAGAAGTACATCATTCTTCGCAATATTTACGAGCGTCTTTGGACAATTCATATAATATGGCGCAGTTTCTTAATTAGCCTCAGTTGTTTGAGTCCAAAGGACGCAAAAAATGCTGAATATAATAAAATGGCACATATTTTTTTTATAAAAAATAAAAAAAGAGGTAGAGACTGTGTTTAAGTCAGAGGGCTTGTGTGGGCTGCACGTGAGCTGAAGTAAAATCATTCCACTTTTGTTAAAAAAAACATCAGAGAGAGAATAAAAACACTTCTCTTTTGACAAGAAAGATATCACGCACATGACAGTCATGATCACTTATGGAAAATGGATGTTACGTAACACATTGTGTGCTGCATGTCGTTATGAGGTCTTAAACAGTATAAATGTCATATTTCATAGATCGGTCTCGTGAATGAAAGATTCGCGTGATATCGAAGTCTTCTTAAGCCCCTGTCCATTTCTCTATAGAACGGAACATCGACTTTTGAACGCACGTTCTTAGCCATGACGTCCACGCTGGGTATAATTCGTTTTCTCCAGATAACAACAGAGTGAAGGCCGGATGTTACAATACATGCAAAGGAATAAACTTCCTGAGTTTTAAGTTTGTAATGATCATCGCAACAAAGTTGTAGCAAAAACAATGTTCAGAAAATTACTCGGTGACTCCGCGATACAACTCATATTGATACGCCACTTTGGCATACCAAAAAGAGGCCAAAAAGATCAGCAAGACCAAAAAGAGATCTGAATTTACCACCAATGAAGTGCATTTTTTACTTGTTTTAGTTATCGTTTTTTACTCTGCCTGGCATTTCTACGTTTATAGGGTAAAAATATAGGTTCTGTACTATTTCACATTATATTATGGTGTCTCAAATTTCAAATTTATGGTCAAAAACACAACTTTCAGGACCAATGGGTTTTAACTTAGAATTTTGTTGAGATTACCTAAAGCTAAAGTTTGTTTTTAAATTTCTTATCTTTTTGGCCTTCTAATACCTTCACGTGTTTATTTCACGTACTTGTTGAGGGTTTTTTGGTTCATCCAAAATCTAATCGCTACAAATCGTGATATTTAGCTTCTTTTTTAAAATGTTTGTATAAGCTCTTATTGCCCGCTCGGAACGGAAGTCTAATGATCTCGGTGTGAGACATTTTTCCTGAGATTAAATTTTTTGATTGTTTTAATCCTGTTAGATAGATGGTCCTTAACAGCGCTGTTTCGTGAAGTGAGCAGTACTTTCTTATTGAAGACAAACGTGTAATACAACTGAGATATTCCAAAAGTTGTCACTTGCACTGATGTCAGTTTATTCAGACATCCAGACTGCAAATTTAGGGAATGGAACCAATACGCGAAAAGTGAAAAGGCAGTCCGGGGGTGCTCCTTTATATGGAGTGTAAGGGTATGTGCGGCCCCAGAGGGTGAGGTGCGTTCATACATATTAGAGCATTTTAGAGGTCTGAAATGGGGTATTGAATTTTGGCTTTGGGTCTAAAATAGGGTATGGAAAATCACAGATTTTGTTCTGAAATAAGGAAAGGGTTTTGAGGTACATCCTGCACCCCCCCCTCCTCACCAAAATCTATGAGGGGTACCCCCTCACCTCGGAGCTGAGAGGTCCAGTTTACACCAAGCGAAACAAATTATTCAACATTTGTCAAACGAGAACTATCTTCTAGACATTTGCAAAGCAAGTCGACGAAAGTAGTGTTGGTGATGGACAGTGCATAGCCTCTGTGGGTCACAAGTCTAGTTACTTGACAGGCTTAGTGAGTTGCTAAACCCATTACGTGTGAGAATCTCAGAACACACACACACACCTAAACAGATCTTCCTTCCGTTGTGGCCTCCGTGAAGTCTTGAGTCGAGATGTTCGTCAAGACTTAATATTTACCACTCGAAATACTTGTTTGGCAGATTTTTGAGAAGAGATTTGGCGTCGCCAGTATGAATTCGTTTGTACCGTGCTAGGGGACCGTATTTTATAATGTATCTATTAAAAAGCCTTTGGTCTAGAAATGTTAGCGTGCCAAGGAATGCCGCTCAGATAAACAAATGTGGCGTCCTCTGCATGAAGTTCCGTTTTTCCTTCTTCAAACATTATTACCGCGCGCTAAAAATGTTAAAAATGCGCCACATTTACAGACGTTTTCTTTGCTAGAGCCATCAAGAACTACTTAAAATAGCTTTCGTTTTAATAACAAGAGACAAAAACACGACAGAGGTCAGCATTTTCTCTTGGTTCGTATTACGAGAGCTTGGCCGGAAGGTAGCTCTAAGGAGAATGAATAAATTGATACCTGGGTTTTTCTTTCCTTTAAACGTCAAATTTTTCTAGCGTAATAGCATTTGTTCATAATGTGTAGATAATTGCTTTAAGTCTTCATGTGTAACGTATATTGATTTTATATTTGAAGCTTATGTTTCTTTCAAGCACTCTTTTGCTTTTATAAGAGAACATTTTATAAGAATATCGAGGCTAAAAAAGTTTGCGAAACTCTGAGGCTGAGATTTTGAAAAAATATAAATTTGTGTTGAGAATTTTATGTGTTTTACCGAACCGTTTAAAAAATCTTTATTTCTCTAAACTGCAAAACTAACCAAAAAACCGCATAACAGCTGTATGTTCGACACTAACAACATTTGTGCAAAAGGTTAAGCTCAGATTTTGATAAGAATTTTTTTAAAAATTGATGGAAATAAAAATACAATAAAATAACATGTTTAAAATAAACTTTAATAATCATTGAGAGGTATGGCGCGATAAACACATAACAGACATCATACAGTTCTATTTAATTCGATTCCGCGGTACACCCGTTCTAAAGAATATTCACAAGAATTGCATACATCTTTCATTGATCCTATTCGTTCGTTTCTCTCACCAGTCTCTTCTCAATATCGGCGCCATGCTGGGAGGTCCTCTTGGCGGATGGATGATAGATTTCTTCGGCCGCAAAATCGCCCTCATGCTTACAGCCCTACCTTTCTCTGCTGGCTGGCTCATGATCGGCTTCGGAACAGTGCCGGGCTTGCTTCACGCCGGAAGGTTCTTCTCTGGTGTTGGGGTGGGGTGTGCGTCACTCATTGTGCCGGTAAGTCATGAAGTAGTAAAGAAACTGCTACCTAAAGGGAATGCAGACGCAGCCAGTCATATCTTGCGTTTGTAATCACTTCGTTTAGTCAATTTTTCTCTTCCTATATGCTGGATCTCCTTCTGCAAGAGAGAGAGCTTATTCAAAATTTCCAAACTTCTGAAAGGGAACATTTGCGCACCATGATCTTCTGTAATAAATTCTATCCCTCAAATTTTATGCCCAAGCTTGATATCATTACAGTCCTCTTTTCTCTTACCAAATTGTTACTAATGTGTTTTTTTGAGAAAGAGGTGGAATGGAGACTTCGTTGCAAGTTTTTGCGAGATGTTTTTATCCGGACTCTCCAGGGATTTCTTAAGCCGGGAGTGATCCTCTCTGGCTTTTAAGAGGGACGATTTTGCAATCTAACCTAGTCTTTGAAATTTCTTCGTAGGTCTATATCTCCGAGACGGCCCCGAGTCGTTTTCGTGGCGCATTCGGTGCTTTCAACCAAATCGGAATCGTCACTGGCATTCTTATGTCGTACGTGATTGGTCACGAGCTCGATTGGCGTGGGTCCGCCATTGCAGGTGTCGGACCTCCTGCCCTCATGGTGATACTGATGTTATTTATGCCAGAGACCGGTCGCTGGTTGGTGGCTCGCGGCAAGGAAGAGCGAGCCAAGAAATCGTTGCGGTGGCTTCGGGGACCAAATGTCAAAATTGAGAAGGAAATGGATGAAATAAGAGAGAGTCTTAGTAAGTGCACCTTTTTGTTCCAGAAAATACCTGTGCTTTTCATTTCGATGCAGTTTAGCTACAAGTCTTTTTTCTGATGCGAAGGAATTTTTTTGCTGTCGCACTGTATTTGCTCAAATCAAATGTAATCTTTATTCTTTATTATTTATGTAGTATTTTGATTAAAGAAATAACAAAACAAATACAGGAAACAGTAGAAAACAAGTGAAGGTTGAACCGTCCTTTCCTTAATCAGCAAATGAAATGCTCGAATTAAACATGTTTAAGACTCATTAAAGATGATTTCCCGACGTATACTTCGCAGTCTCAGCTCCCCAATGTTTATAAATAAATCTGGAATACGAATCAATTTTACTAGTTACAAACCACGCACCTTATCTTTGAGGCCTTTCAAAGTCTCTTTGCAATAGCTATATTGACTTTTACAGCTGCGAAGGGATTACCCTGGTTCCAGAGGCGATTTATAAGGAGAGAGGAGCGATGGAGAGAGGGCGAGGAGCGAAGCGAGGGAGAGGGAAAATCGCCTCCGGTAGAATCCGTTGGAAATCTCACTTCCATGCTAAGCCCAAGTACAGAAATTGAACCTCGACGATGATTGGTCACCAATCCTGGTAATGAGTATGTAAGCCAATCATCGTCGAGGTTCAATTTCTGTACTTGGGCTTAGCATGGAAGTGAGATTTCCAATAGATTCTACCAGAGGCGATTTTTCCTCTCTCTTTTTTCTAGTAATTTTTTTTGTGGTTTTTCAACAGCTCAATTAACTAAAAACAAGTTAGAGGAACCGTACCTCGGATTTTAGCCAAATTTTTACACATTCAGAAATTTAGAAAATGGCCATCAAATTGAGTGAAATACAAACATAGTGAAGGAACGTTTTAATAACACGACAAATTGATTGCCGCGCAGACTGTGTTGTATTCTACATTGATCTAGTTGGTAAAATCATTATAACATCACACCAATTAAATTATGCAAGATAAACATGTAAATGATAGGAATTATAAAAGAGAACGATGTGAAAATATGTAAAAATACATAGATTAAAAGTCTAGAGATTCTTAGTTAAATAGCCGGAAGTAACATAGAATTAAAAACAGCCAGGGAGTTTGACTCAGCTACTTCCGCGGTAGCTTATTCCATAGTCTTAGAATAAAAATAGATGTTTTTTGTCACCTCACCTTGCTTACCTCTGTAAAGATGACTCCCTCGAGTTCTATCTTTGGGTAAAACACTTTGCCCTCAAGGGGGGGGACACAGGGTGGAGTAAAAAAACTCTTGGTTGCTTGATGTTACAGAGCCGGCCGGGATCGTCCGGCCTGATGGGCTACTTGGCTCCTACGGCAAGGCACACTTTTTCCGTTTACCCTCATGCTAACAAACAATCGTTTAATTTTTGCTTCTATCAGGTGCCAAAGACAAGATGTCACTCAGAGAATTCGTCAAACCCAGTCTCTTAAGACCATTCGCCATCAGCATGACGATTCACTTCTTCCAGCAAACAACAGGCATCAATGCTGTCATGTTTTACTGCGCAACGATCTTTCAGAAGGCTGGTTTCCAAGAGAACAGCACGATAGTGTCCATTCTGATCGGCGTGATCCAACTCTTTGCCGCGGCAGTGTCCATTCTTATGATCGATCGTGGCGGCAGACGCTTCCTCCTTATCGTGGGTGGACTTGGCATGTGCTTCAGTTGCTTCACCCTTGGAGCCTACTTCTACTTGACAATCAACGCCGTACCGACTCAAGGGGAGGTTGCGTTTGATATCTCGTGGGTAGCAGTCACGAGTGTCGCCGTGTACATCGTAGGATTTGCGATGTCATGGGGTCCCTGCACCTGGCTGCTCATGAGCGAGATTTTCCCCGTAAAGGCCAGAGGAATCGCCGGCGGCATCGCCACGCTTTTCAACTGGTTCTGCTCGTTTGTCATCACCAAGACGTTTGTCATGCTCATCGATCAGTTCACGGAAGCTGGCACATTCTGGTTCTATGGGAGTCTGGCGTTCCTAGCGGTGCTCTTTGTTTACGTGTATGTCCCAGAAACCAAAGGCAAATCGCTCGAAGAGATTCAAATTTATTTCGAGAGCAAAGTACAGAAAAACGCTACACAACCGGCGCAGTCGGTTGAGATCGACGACGGTGTGATAGAAACCAGACTGTGAGGAAGAACATTGCAAAACGATTTCAAAGTCGTTGTTTCACAGCACTGAACTATCCTCTCCTTACGGCAGAATGCGTTACAGCCCCGGGGTGGTAGGAACTTCCATGTTAAAAAGGTCGGAGATGCTCATCACACTCATTAAATTAAGTCCCCAAAAGGCGGCCAATGCGGGGGTGGCTAGAGATTTCTTTACCCCTAAAATATTCCACTTACAAACGGGCGTGTCAGCGTTTTTTTATTAATAACTTCGAGGGCGATCTTGAAAAATTACTTGACAGCTGAAAACAGATTCGAGACGACGAGCATCCCTGGCCTTTTCACATGACCTAATTCAGAGGAAACGGCAAGATCGTATCAATATAATAAATAGTATATTTGTATAGACCCAGTTTCCTTAAGACCCAAAGGCGCTTGCTTAAAAAATGAGATTTCAAAACAACTATGGAAATTTAGAAATTAGATAAAACTTATGATACTTTAAAAAATAGAAAAGAAACAAGAAAACAGTTCTAAATTGCTTTTTTAAGAGGATGTAGGCTAAATTTTTCAAGATTCGCAAACCGTGACTAGTTCCTTTAAAGAAGATTTTTTTTATGCTGAACACAGTAGGCGGGATAGAGTTAACCAAACGATCACAGATGTGGGAGGGTGCCAGATCGTGAAGTATCTTCTATATGCTGGATTAGTAAAATTATTAAGACGACCCGGTATTTAACAATTAGCCAGTGAAGAGTGATGTGCTCTTGTTTTCTTAAGAGGGTGATAAAAAGCTTGCTGTAGCTTGTTGACCAAGTATATATAGTTTTAGAAAAATAGAATATATTTGTAAATGGTGATTAGTATGGGTAATCAAATGGTGACGAGTGAAATTAGGAAATAATTTCACGCGCGTTTTGTCATAATTCTAATAATTTCCCGAGCCTTTAGGCGAGGGAAATTATTAGAGTTTTGACAAAACGCAAGTGAAATTATTTCCTAATTTCACGAGTATACCATTTGGTTACCTTTTAATATCATGGGTGA